>Ga0307507_10006584_pt1 | contig 17687 bp, 6 predicted proteins | sample 7_EM_MG_FD_207223 | JGI IMG/M metagenome (GOLD analysis project Ga0307507, IMG submission 207223) | Populus trichocarpa ectomycorrhiza microbial communities from riparian zone in the Pacific Northwest, United States - 7_EM | ecosystem: Host-associated > Plants > Roots > Unclassified | place...
ACGCTTTTCTATTATAATATATATAGATATAGATATAATATACCTAAAAATCTAATAAACTTATTTAGAATATATATAGAATATAGCGATAATAAGATAATAAAGGCGGTTTACTAGAAATATATAGACCTTAAGAATATAGTAAATGTTAGACGTATACCCTACAGCTATAGGGGTAGACTTAATATTAATAAACTATATTATAGAGCCACGCTTTTCTTAATAAGGCTAGGCTCTACTCTAGAGTTAATTAAGTATTTAGCCCTTCTGTCTCCTATCTACGCTTCTACCTTTAGGTATTATCTTTAAAACTAAATAAATTCTACTTCTTATATAATCTTATCCACTTTAATAGTTATTAAGCCAGCTTAGTTAATATAGAATATTAGATGCGCTAATAATATAGACGCCTTAACGTCCTTTTACTTCTATTAGTAAGGCTCTATAATGGATAATAAGAGAGGCTTAAATAATAGCCTTATAACCTTAGGTATGTATATAAAGCAGTTACTAATAGTAACTTTAATGGTTTTTAACAAGATCTTGTCCGCTATTATAGTTAGGCTTAGAACATTTCCCTTTAGTATATCTATTATCCTAACTAGCTTTAGTTATAGTGCTTTAGCTATTATCGTTATATCTACTATTTACTTTATCTATCTTAGCTATTTAGTATAGTTTATTTTATTAACCTTATTACTGCTTAATAGTAGTTAAGGAGCCTACTACTAGGATTATAGTGCGATTTGGACATATCCTCCTAGTTGTATATTTTAAACTATTGCCGGTTATAAACCAGATAGTTTTAAAGGCTATTTTATTACCTTACTTCCCCTTACGGTCTTCTAAGATTATATAACTATAGTATAGGCTATAACTAGGTTGCGGCTCCTACTAAATTAACGCGTATTAACTCTACTTAATATATATCTTCCTAAAACTCTCTAAGTTCCTCCTTACTTTTAGCGTTACTTCCTTCTATAAGCTCTACTAAAGATGCCTTTAGTTAGACACCTATTGTCGGTATCACCTAAGTGCACTTGATTGGCCTATTAATCGTAGATTTGTCTTGTGTTCAATAGGTAGAGAAAGCAGAGGATCGTAAGGATCGCGGTGCCTAAGTAGGAGGCTGATGAGTCATCATAAGGATGACTAATTAGAGACACGAATGACCACATAACCTCTGTCCATATATTCCGACACTGGCAGTTCTTTCTTTGTGCGTAAAACAGTCATCCTAGTACTAATCCAACTGAAATTGGTCCTCTATTCTACGAAGCTTGGTCCGTATCTAAATTCCCGTTTATATCTTTTGGACGACGACATCCCCGAATGTGCTTATAGAGAGTAGTATTTGAGGGGAATGTAGATCCGCACTTGGTATATTGAAATGGTTGATAATCTGGCAAATGTTTAAAGAGCGCTTGACCCGAAGGGAATGTAGCAGAGCACTTTTCGCAGGTTTAAGGTTACGGGGGTTTATATGAGCTTGGCTGCCGTGGCTCCTTGGCTAACAAAGAGGGTAAAGCTAGCGGAGCTTGCGCGGGTGGAGCTTGCGCGGGTAGAGCTTGCGCGGGTGTAGCTTGTTGTTGCCGTAATTGCTAAACTACGCTTTGTAACTCCTTAATCTCTTCCTTTTGCTCTTAATACGCCTTCTAGACTTTTTCATACTGCCGTTAATGTAGGTCTAAAATATCTTGCTGCTGGCGTAACTTTACTTTAAAAGTTTACTCTTATTGTTAAACTATGTCTTGTATATCCTGAATCTGTTTTTAATAAGTGGTCATAGTTGGAAACTCCCATTGGGCTTTGTTGTTATAGATATTAATATAGCAAGGCTGTCTGGTGGTTAAATAGTTCCTGCTTTTCCATCCTTTAGGAAGTTGTTGTGCCATATTAAGAGTTTGTAGCTGCCGTAGATGCTAGCAGAGGGCAGAGGGCAGAGGGTAGAGGAGGGGGAGCGCGCTGGCGTTGTAGGCGCGCTGTTGACAGGTCTCGATTCCTCTGGCGGAGTTATAATTGTTGTAGATGCCAGTAGATTCGAGAGGGCAGAGGATGGGGAGCGCGCTGGCGTTATAGGCGCGCTATTGACGTGATTTCCAACGTGGCGGATCTGCGAGGAAGGTAGCAGACGGTGTTGGGGTTATCAGTAGGTAGGGGATGGTTTGTGGATCTGTAACTGCTCTGCTAAGAGTGGTTTGGGGGTCTGCTGGGTTATTAGGTATTAGGTACTACGCAAGGCTGTTAAGTTGCTATAACGCTAGAAACTACACGAGGCTATTGGATGTTGATTTGTATGCTAAAACGCGTACTGGGGGGTGGTTTGCTGCTAAGTTGCATAGCTATACTAGGGTACTGCGTAAAGCAGTTGGGTAGTTGGATATTAGGTGCTATAAAAGCTGGTGTGCTGTGTACGGCTAGAGCGCTGCCGTAGTACTGCTAAGGTAGCTGCTGCTGGGGTACTGCCCAAGGGCTGTTGGATGTTGGGTGCTGTTAAAAGCTAGGGGTACTAGCACTTAGTAAAGAGGCCATACCAGGGGTTAATTTGCGTGCTATAGAATGTCTTATACATTGCGTATTTATTATATATTCTAAGCTGCTAGGGTTAGGTGCTGCCGGAGCTGCTGGTGTGGTTTTGCTGCTAGGTATTAAAGTACTACTTTTAATCAAAGCTGCTAGGGCGACGGTGAACCTTATTGCTCTATAGCCAACTGGTGAGGTTAACTATTAATCAATGTCGGTATCACCTAAGTGCACTTAATTGGCCTATTAATTATAGATTTGTCTTGTGTTCAATAGGTAGAGAAAGCAGAGGATCATAAGGATCGCGGTGCCTAAGTAGGGGGCTAATAAGTTATTATAAGGATGACTAATCAGAGACATAAATGACCACATAACCTCTGTCTATATATTCCGACACCTATTACTAGAGTATTAGAATTAATATTCGCGTTCTACTTTAACTAGTCTTTAAAAAACTAAATCCAATTATTGCTTAGTAAATATAGAATTATATTTTTTAGGCGCTTATATATTCTAGTGTAGATTTAGTTGTTCTTATTTATATATAGGAAACCGCAATAAACTAATTCCTAGAGCTGTGGATACCAATTAGTAAAATAGTAGGAACTGTCGGAATGTTAGTTATATGACGTGGTCACGAGACCACGAAGCGAGGCTAGCTAACCTGACCTTAGAGCAACCCCTTACTTCTAGACATTAATAACTACCAACTTCAACACCGCATACGTATCGCAATACAGTGATATTCGTGCACGTTGATAAAGTAAGTATACCAACACTGATCAGTAGACGTACAGATTAGGAAATACGCAATAAGCTAGAGCTTGAGAACCGTACTGGAAACAGTACACGGATCGCCTAGCCTTGTCTATTTTAGTTAAAGGAGAAAGCTATATTACCCTCAAAGCTTAAGACCACGTATTAGCTTAACTGCTGACGCGTTAGATTGCCTAGAGAATTATATCTTTACTTAGAGAAGATTACGACCTCCCTTAAGCTTAAGAGAATTTGTACTGGCCTTACAGCTAATATAACAGATCGCTGAGAGAATCGCAGTCTTGCTAAGAATACTTTATAGGCCCAACGGCTGCAAAGGATATATACACCCAAACACCCTTACCTTAACGACCTTAACCTTAACCTCGACCTTAACCTTAACCTCGACCTTAACCTTAACCTCGACCTTAACCTTAACCTCGACCTTAACCTTAACCTTAAACTACAATATATACAAGGACTAGTACACTACTTTAAACAACAAGATAGATCCTAAATAGAAGGAGAGAATTGCCAGACATGGTTATGGGATTAATATAGCAACTGCCTCAGAGGAAGACCTAGAAGAATATATGGAAATGAAAATCTATAAGTATACATATAAGAACTTTACAGATTATATACTATGGTCGCTATTCTAAGAAGAATTTGAAGGCTTTACCATTAAGGACTTTAGAAAGATACGCTTTGTTACTAGAGCAAAGCTCCATACTTACCTACTCTAAAGAGGAGTATATGTCGCCACACACAGCAATAGATACCCACTTTATAAGGTTCTATATAATGTCCTTACAGAAGAGGAACCTTATAAATAGATAGATAAGGAAATTACAGGAGCTCTTAAGGAAGTCAGCCCTATAATTATAGTGGTACTACGAGAACAACTTAACTTAATATAAATAGTTCTAATATTAAATTAAGCTATAACCCCGTTAGTTATAACCTCTTTAGTTCCTATAACCCCCCCCCTATAGCCCACTACCTTCCTATATGGTACTAACGCCTGTAAACTATTAACTACCTCCACTACCTCCAACGCCTGTGATTTAGCCTATAGCTACGGCTACAACACCTGGAACGTAAATACCTACCCCTACGACACCCTAACTAGCTGTTGCATCTATACCCTAGCAAACTGCACTAACCGCCACCTAACAGCAAGCTGCACCTACCTCTACCTAGGATTAACTACTTACCCTCCTTACTTAACTCCTATAGACGCAGAATTAGCAATTATTACCTGCGGCAACTGCCTCTACCCTTCCTTTAGCAACCGCTCCTACCTTACCTAGTGCTCCTCCTGCCCAGTATCTTTACCCTAGTACTGCCAATACCGACCCTGCTATGCACCTGCCTATGTACAGCAAAGAGGCAGCTACTATCGCCAAGATCTATACGGACGACCAGAAGTATGATGGAGTGAGTAATAGCTTTAACTTTAAGTTGACTATCTTCTACGATATCTATAAGAGAGCTGGTCTACCTCCTAAAGGCTATATAACTGCATTCCCAACTATGCTAAAGGGACTTGCTTAGGATCACTACTATAATAGTAGCCTTTTAACTAGATTATTTACTGAGGTATGCAACTACATGCGTCACTTCTTTAAAGGACTAGAGTACTATTGGAGAAATCTTACTAAATGGAACGCCACCAACTTCTAAGGAATTATTGACGAGAACCCTAATAAGCAAATCTATTAGAGTTTCCAACTACTCCTTAATAAGCTTCTAAAATATCACCACGGATTATACCTAGAGTTTTGTATAGACCTCTTCCTTATGAATAAGCTAGTCACCGCTTGCTAAGGAGTACCAGTATGCCGTATTGCCATTTCTAACCCTTCTAAAGACCTCTCCCAGTTAATTAGCAAGTTGTAATCTTCTATAGTTGTATAAAAGAAGGAACATCCTTCCTAGGCCTTAATAAGACCGTTTTAAGGAGCCTACTTTACGGATCGCACATACCGCCATAATATCCGTAATAACCGTAACCGAACCCGCTCCTATAGACAAAATACTGTTAGATCTATAAAGGCCAAGTGCTATATTTGCCAAAAGGAGACCTGCCGCTTATAGAAACACATAGAGGAGGAGCGGAACCGTTCTAGAGATAAGTATAAAAGACATTTTAACAATAACAAGGGCCGTAATAGTAACTTTAAAGAACGCTTTAGACAATACACTATCTACTATAAAGAAGACGACAATAATAAGCGTAATAAGACTTTTAAAGCTCTTGTGCTAGACACAGACGCTGACAAAAACACTAATAATAACAACAGCAAGGAAGAATTAGAAGACCCTAATAGCTACTACCTTACATTATTTAGGACTCTTACTACAGACGAAGTAACCTCTATAAGCGTAGAACTAGCCAATAAGGCTTATGCTTATTTACTTACTGCAACCTCTATAGAACCTACTACAGAAACTAACCCGTTTAACTATAACACAACAACTGCCGCTTTACGCTATACTTCCACAGTATTTATAGGAATTATAATTGATACTAGTGCGTTAAAGAAGTCTATGGCCGGTTACGGATAATTCCAGGCACTATAGAACGCGGACTAATCTATAAGACTTAATACCTTAACTAAAGGACAAGTTAACGTGCAGTTTAGCATTGGAATTGCTACCTCTATTAGAACTACAGATGTTGTTACCCCTATAGGTAAGATACAGTTTTATATTATCTATATAGATACCCCCTTCTTGCTCTATTTAGCGGATATGGATAGACTCTAAATCTACTATAATAACCTTAGAAACGTTGTTATTACTCGCACCGAAAAAGTGCTAGTAGTGCGACAGTTTGGCCACCCATTTCTCCTATAGAGCTTATTACTATAGTTATATTTATCTGAATCCTTTAACGCGAACCCTTGCTACTTAATAAATATAGAGCTATGGCGCCTGTATTGCTAATTTGGACATCCCTTAGTTAAGAAATTGCAAAAGCTATTTTACTATGCTGGCCATGAAACTAATAGAATGGCCATTAAGCAACTAACTAAGTTCTGCTATTACTGTTAGAAGTTTAGCAAATTACTAGGTAGATTCCGCTTCACCCTATAAGACAACGTTAATTTTAACTATAATATCATTGTTAACATTATATACATCAGCGGATTACCCCTCCTATATATTGTTAATAAAGGAACGCGATTCCAAGCTGGTAGATGGTTATAAGATATCAGCGCTAAACACACATAGGACGTTCTATAGATGTGCTAGATTAATACTTACCTAGGGCCATTAGACCTAATTACCTACAACGCTAAAAAGAACTTCGTTAGTAAGGAATTTAAGCAATACGCCACCATTATAGGAATTAGTATAAAGGGAGTACCGGTCAAAGCACATAACTCCATTGGAATGGTAGAGCGCTACTATAGCCTATTATGGCGAGCCTACCAGATCATTATGACTGAAATCCCTAATATTAATAAGGAGATAGGACTCTAAATAGTGTTTAAAGCAATTAACGATTTAGCTGGCCCTAAAGGACTAGTTCCTATACTTCTAGTCTTTAGAGCCTACCCCCAAATAGTTAAATCCAATATACTATCCCCCACCGTTATATAACGCGCTGCCGCAATTAAAAAGGCTATGGCAGAGATATAGAAGCTATAAGCTAAACAACAGGTCGCTAATGCGCTAAATATACGAAACGGACCCAATGCTAATGTGATTTATAATCTCCTACCAAACTCGCCTGTTTTGGTCTGGAGAGAAGGAAATACTAGCCAAAGCGGCTATTAGGACGGGCTATTTACCTTACTTACTATTAAGGGTAAAATATGCACCATTAAGCTATCTAGCGGACCTACAGCCTTCTAATCTATAGTTGTAAAACCCTACCTTTAAGCAACTAAATTATAGGGGCAAATTGTTGGACTAAAATCGCCACCTAAACCTCTACTTAGGTTAGCCCTTTCTAAGACTATCTTAGAGAGACCTACTAAAGCTTAGCAACAACCCCTGAAACAAGGCAGAGGACGCCCTTATAAATACCCTCTACTTACGGCTATAACTAATATCACCATCTACTTATAGGATGACAGTTAATTTAGTACCTAATTTAGTGCCTCCTAATAGAAGGAGCTTACTAGTCTACTTAAGAAGGGAGTTTTTAAGATTATAAGACTTATGGATATACTATAAGGCGTATAACTCTTTAACTTGCGATTTGTTAATAAGATTAAAAACAAGGGAACCAATAAAGCCTTTAAGAAATCCTAACTAGTTATATAAGTTTATAATAACTTAGAAAAGGAACTAGTTCTTACCTAATTACTAACTATTTAATAAGTTAGCTAATGACTAATTCTCTATATCGCCGCCATAAAGCTTCTATAGGTATAACTTTACCTCCGAGATATTTCACAGGCCTATATACAATTAACCACCATACTAAATAAAAAGTTCTACGTACGACCTCCGCACGAGCTAATTGAGCAACTTGGGATTAACGAGGCCTCCGTTCTAAAGGTTGTAAAACCACTCTACGGAGTACTGGAAGCTGGTAACTACTGGTTTAAGATATATCACTTGTATTATATCTAACAGTTATATATAGACCAGTCTACGTATAACCCCTGCCTCCTACAGAGTAACAAACCCTTTGGTATTATAGGCCTATAAACTAACAATACTCTATTCCTGGTAGATAAGACCTTTATAAACATAGAGTAAAACGAGCTGTATAAGGCCAAGTTTATAGCTAAGGAACGGGAACAACTTACCGTTAATACGCCCATTAAGTTTAATAGTAGAGTTATTTAGCTACTAACTAACGGGAGCATTACGCTTACTTAGGAACGACAATGCATAAACCTTAGTACAATTAGTACTAAGCTTGCCACAAGTATAGGATTAAGAGGAGCTATAAGAACCTTAACTCTAAAGGACCAGTACATCGCTTAATGTGCTAGAGGTGCATATATTACTTTAGTGTGCCAGCTAGAAGCCTTATTTAATTTATCCTTTACCGCTTAGGTAATTAACCCTAACAAGAAAGACGTAAAATAGTTAAATAAGCGTCTAAACTGGCAAATTGAGAACGCTAATAGAGGTCTTAAGTTTGTTAAGTTAGATATTAAAACCCTATAGCTACTAGTATTTACGGACGCGTTATTTACCAACAATAAGGACCTCTCTTTGTAGATTGGCTACGTCCTTATACTAGCTAATGCTATAAAGAAGGCTAATATCGTCTATTAGAGCTTAGTTAAGTGTAAAAGAGTTACTCGGAGTGTACTAGCTTCTAAACTCTACGGCACAGCCCACGGCTTTAACATCGGCGTTGCGATTAAGTCTATAGTAGATAAGATCCTACAAATTAGCCTTTTATTTATGCTTTGCACTAACTCTAAGTCCTTATATAACTGTCTAGTACGACTTGGAACCACCTAAGAAAAACGCCTAATAATTAATGTAATATGCCTCCAGCAAGCCTATAAACGGAGACAGATTACGGAGGTAAAATAGATTAACAGAGAAGCCAACCCTACTAACGCCATAACAAAGGGAAAACCCTGCGCGGCTCTTTAATGGCTTATTAATATAAACCGAATTGACCTATAAGTTGTAGGATAGGTTGAACAAATAAACTTAGATTTAGCTTAGCGTTAGGTAACTAATTGTGATGGTATAGACCCTAAATTTAACTAACTAATTAGGATTTTCCATGCCCGGCATAGAAAATCGCTATTAGCTTGCTTACTACTAGCGCCTTGGCGGCCCTTGCGATATGTTAACTTGCTACCCCTAATAACTCTTCTTCTTCTTCTCTTCCTTAGCGTAGTATCTCCGTAATATAGTATTTTACAGGCTTTGGTTTAGAGACATTTATACGAGCTGTAATACGGGTTATGTAATTATAGACCTATAAAAGGAGCGTGGAAGCTATTGCGTATACGCTATAAATAGTCTAGAAGTAAACTTGACTTTAGAGTATAGATTAACCTTCTTTTTAGAGTTGCTCCAGTGTTGGAATATTAGTTATGTGACGTGGTTATAAGACCATGAAGCGAGGCTAACTAACTTAACCTTGGAGCAACCCCTTACTTCTAGACATTAATAACTACCAACTTCAACACCGCATACGTATCGCAATACAGTGATATTCGTGCACGTTGATAAAGTAAGTATACCGACAGGAACCCATATATCTATAATATACCTAAACTTATACTAGGTATATACTAAAGTTTCTTAGCCCTCTATACCTTTTTAGACCCGGCTTATATCCTTTTAATAGCGCTTCATTATAGGGCAGCTACGGTTTATTATTACTTAATGCCAGTCCTAGGCCCATTTATTTTTAATATATTAACGCCCTATTTAGGAGCTGTGTATACTAAATTAGATTTTAGCAAATTCTGTCTAGGAATAGTATTAAAGATATAATGCCTGCCAATTTAACCGTTCTAAAATTAAGCTTCTAGAGTTAATCTATAAGTTTCTCTAATTTAGAGTCTATTTTCTAAGTTATTTAATAGGTACTTGTTAACTTACTTAGCTAAGAGACTATAGGTAGTTAAAGGGCAGTATCTCTTTAGTTAGTTTTAGCTAGTTATTAATTATGGATTTATCCTAAGGAGTAAGGCCTTTATTAGCTAGTTGGATTTATTATTAATAACTAATCTACGCCTTTATAAAAATTAAGCCTATCTTTTTGTTAGGTGAAGCCTAAGTAGATAGTTATATAGCCGTAAGGTATAGGCGACCCTAAGGCGACCTAGGGGTGACTCGCCCGTAAGGCATATGCGCTATACATACCTAGGGAAAACCCTTCCTTACCTTGCATACAGACTCCTCCTTTTCCCTTAAGGATTTGTCTATATATATAATATACCCTATTATTCTATTAATTGGACTCCCTATCTACATCCTTACCTTATATTTAAATCCTTACCAATCCCCTTAGGAGGATAGCCGGTTTAATTTTTCTATAATGCCTCTAAAAAGAAAACCAACGCCTATACCTAATAGTAATACGCTAATAATACAACCACTAAACGCCTTAGGATCTAGTATAGACGAAACCGCTAGAAATATACTAGTAGAATCTAAGCTACCTTCTAACCCTTAAAATAATTAGCTACCTGCAAACGCTAAAGACTAGTTTAATCTATATACCTAGGCTTAATAGGAGCTTAGTAAGATTACCAGTGTCCTACTAAATACTGCTAATATAAAGGAGCTAGCTAAGCTAGCTAAGAAAATAGCCAACTTATAGAGCATTATTGATTTAATAAAGCCCTCCTATTACCTCTCTAGTAAAGAGCATAAGTTATATGGCAAACATATACGCCAAATAAATCTCAATGCCCTAGTTAAAAAGTTACCACCTAATATTGGCGGTATAACTCAACAGCATTTTAACTGTTAGATTGCTGTAGTTAAGAACTAATTTAAAGTTAATAATACTAACTATAACTGCAAGTAATATACGCGCTAGGTGATTAAAGGTCTTATAAAAGAGAAGACAATTACCTAACTGGTTTATTATTGGTTAGGCACTAAAAATAAAGGTCCTTTACTATAGGATAAGTTTAAGACTATAGTTTAAGACCAGATTAGGAACCCTATAGTAAGACGCTTTAATAATGCTACTAAATACTATATAGCTATTATAAAGGAGAACTAAAGGTTTAACGTCTTCCTAGCCTATATATATAGCTTAGAGGACCGTTTCTTATATACCCCTTTTATTAACCCTAAGTAATAGGTAGACTTTTAGTTTTTATACCTCCTAGCCTACTTATAAGCAGAGCTCTTCTACCAAAACTTTATTAAATAGGTGAGAACTATAGAGGACCTCTTTGCTAAAATCCGCTATATAGAGTAACTGCTTAACACCACAAAGCTTGCGGAAGATCGCGTAGTTAGCAGTAGCAAATTCTTGCACTTAAAGCATGGTTGTAGTACAGGCTTTATAGAGTTAGGTTTAGGGAACAGAACCTAAAAAGGGCAACGCTTTTCTAAGCAAACTCCCAGGGAGACTACTTAAAAGCTAGATGGCTTAGAGGACCCCTTAGACGCTAGTGGTATATATATAAGTTAAAAGAGACCTGCGGGTAACTACTATAAATAATACTAAAAGCAAGCTAGTAAATATAAGTTAGGCCAGCTTTTAGAAAACCTAAAGCCCTAATAGCGCATCTCTCTTAACTGTAACTAGGGCCTAATATAGAGGGAGAGAAGAAACTTATTATGGTATATATTGTAATAGATACGCCCTAGGGTAAAGTCTACCTATATTACTTATATAACAATAGGTGCTAAATTAACCTTATTAACCAAGATATTGTCTATAGGTTTAACCTACCTATAAGCTATACGCTATATTTACATAAATCTATTATATGTTTCCTTAATAGCAACCAGATAACAATCTAGGATGCCTATAATCTAACAGTTACTACTAGCAACTCCTAGAGTACCCCTCACACTATTAGCCCCTAGACCTTTTAGGGTGGCTTATTTAATAGTTATAATATAGTTCTTAGATAGGATTGGCTCGCGGAAGTAGATCTATTAATTAGCTTTTATTCTAGACAATTTATCTAGGGTGCTTTGGACCCTAAACGCCTCTAAATAGTCACCCTTAATACACTCCTAGCAGATATTAAGGCTGGCAAAATAGTCTATTTACTATAGCTAAAAGACTCCTTTTTTATACTGGTTGTAAATATAATAGAGGACCTGTTATTACTGATAATAAGTACCTATATAGACCCTTTAAATATAGAGATACCGGTTATAAACATAATAGAGGACCTATTATTATTGGCAGCGAGTACCTATAGAGACCCTCTAGTGCTAGCGCAGATTACCCTAACTTAGGGGGGAGGTAATTAAAAGCCTAAAACTATTAAGTATACTATAGCAGAGCTATATATACTCTTAGTGCAAGTATACCTGTAAAACATATATTGGCTACACCCTTCTCTTTACTAGCTCCTAGAAGCATACTACTACGCAATAACTACCTTAACCTTTATAGACCCTAGCCTACCAGATATATATAAAGAGGAGATTAATATCTTCTCTAATAAGTTGGTAAGTATACTACCTTAGAACTCTAAGTACAACTAAGCAATTAACTTAAAAAAAAGGCAAGACGCTACTGTAGATGCCTATCTATAACCTCTTATAGAAAGAGTTGCAGATCTTATAGGAGTACCTAGAGAGTGCTCTTAAGAAGGGCTAGATTAGGCCTAGTAAGTTACCTACTAGAGCGCCTATCCTTTTTATACTAAAAGTAGAAGGTATAATATGGCTATATATTAATTATAGACGCCTAAATAAGATTATAATTAAAAACCAGTACCCCCTACTACTGGTTAGCAAACTCTTTATAAGGCTAGATCTTTATAATGCGTACTATAGGATTTATATTAAAAAGGGAGATAAATAGAAGACCGTATTTAAGATATGCTATAGTCACTTTAAGTACCTAGTAATACCTTTTAGTCTTACTAACGCCCCTGTAGCTTTCTAGAGCTATATTTAAAAAGCTCTAGGGACCCTAGTAGATACTATCTATATAGTTTACCTAGATAACATTCTTATCTACTTAAATAATAAGAATAAGTATGTTAAGTATATTAAGCAGGTACTATAACAGCTCTACGCTTAGGGCCTCTACGCTAAACTATTAAAATACATCTTTTATACTAAGAATGTTAAATTTTTAGGCTTTATTATTACACCTAAGGGTATTATAATAGATCCTACCCGTATAAAAGCTATTAAGGAATAGCCTAAGCCTAAGTCCTATAGGGACATCTAGGTCTTCCTTAGCTTTATTAACTTTTATAGGCAATTTATCTAGAACTACTCAGATACCGTATACCCCCTATATATATTTTTTATATAGGCATATCGCGACCCAATATTAAATAGGGAGAAGAAGAAGCAGAAGCGCAAGAAAGGGCCTACTAAATGGTATTAACCTTGGTCCTAGCCTAATAACACTTAATAGGCGTTTTATAAGCTATGCGCTGCGTTTATACAGGCTCCCCTACTTCGCCACTTTAACTCTAATTTACCTTTAATAGTGATTACTAACGCTTCTAATTATGCCTATAGCGGTATACTTCTACAGCCTTTTAGGTAAGAAGATTAACTCTACTAGTATCTAATTGCTTATTATAGTTAAACGCTTACTAGCCTAGAAGTGCGATATAATACGCATAATAAGGAACTACTTGCTATAGTATAATGCTTTAAGACATAGCGCCACTACCTTAAGTACGCCGTGTATGTAATGCGCGTGCTTTATAATTATAATAATCTTAGGTACTTTATAACTATAAAGAGCTTATCTACTTGCTAGGCCTAGTACGCTAAAGAACTAGCTAAGTTTAATTTTAAGATTAAATATAAGCTAGGTAAAGCAAATTCCACTAATATACTATCCTAGTACCTAGATTATACTAAAGGCTTTAAAGATGGTAGTAAGAGGACAGTCCTTAATACTATACTGCCTATATTATAGCAAAAGTTATAGGTTATAGGCCTTATAGGCGGCCCTAGTGCTACTATACTAAACCAGTAAGTAGTATATATATAGCATGCAAGCAACCCTTGTAAATATAGCGCCGGCGGACTAGGGTGTCCTACTATTCTCTCTAAGACCTCCTTAACCAGCTTAATAGTGTTTAACCCTAGAGGAGATCCCTTAGCCTAGGCAACGGTCCCCTATAATAACCTAGTAAGTTACCTATATATTATATATTACTTTACTAGCACCAACTTTGTGTAGAGTCTTATTCTATAGCAAGAGGTAGTAGTAGCTACCTTAGCCAAAATGGCGTTTATAGAATACCCCCCTAAGTTACTAATTAATTTTATTTATAGAGTATAAGAAAGGGATGCCTTTACACGCTTTATATATAATTAGTTAACTTAAGAATAGGTTTCTACTAATAATAAGGACTATATCCTTAATAATTAAGAACTCCTAAGGTAAAAAAACAAGGTCTAGGTGCTAAATTATATACTACTATAATAGGAGATCCTTAAGCGGAATTATAATAATCCTATAGGTGGCTACTATAGATTTAACTATACCTACAAGGTAATTGCGCGAAAGTACGCTTAAAATGGTCTTATTAAAGATCTCCGCGAATACCTAGATAACTATAATACCTACTAACACTATAAATCGCGCCGCTATAAACCCTATAGTAAGCTACAGCCTCTCTAGGTCCCCACCTAAGCCTAGCAATATTATTTACTTAACTTTATTATAGATCTCCCTAAGTCTAAAACTCCTAATAGTATAGAGTGCAACTCTGTCCTTGTCTTTATAGACTATTTTATAAAGCTAGTGCGCTACTATCTAGTGTATAAGATAATTAATACTATATAACTTATAGAACTCTTATTTAGAGTCTTTATATAAATAGGGCCCCTAAATAATATTATTTCTAATAGGGGTAGTGTTAGCGACTTAGTCAATCAAGGCACGAGCATGGTAAGAGGGACGCGCAAGCCTGTACAATTGGTAGTCTATAAACGAGGATCCAAAGCTAGAGAAAGGAAGGAGAAGAATAGCAGCGCCGCTTGATATTTTATGCGGTCCTTAAGTCACGTGACTCGTGTCTACTATAATCCATATCTACCAAGATCCACCGTTTTTTACTAGCGCCGTAACATTACCCCCCCTCCAAAAAAGCCTGCCCTTAGGCTTTATATGTCCATATTATATCCGTAGGGTATTCTTATCTTTATGCTTAATAGGCAGCCTATTATCTTTACTATACTAACATTCCATTTACTTATTAAGGTACTTCGGGGGTCCGGGTTCGTTAGGGTATTAGTTATAGAATTCTTTAAGTCTTTAGGGGTAGCCTATAAAGTTCTAGGCGGGGTACCAGGTTGGGTCTGGATTGTAGCCTTTCTATTAGATATAGTATTGTAGCGTTCCTCGTACTAGTTTATAGGCTAGTATTTCGTTAACTTCCTATTTATCGTCGCCATTAACTTAAATTGATAGGGGAGGCTTATTCTTTTATCTAGGTAGTGGGTTATTTATAGCCTTCTGTAGCTTATCCGGCGAAAAAATAGGATAGACTTTAATTAAGTCTAGGAGCTTAACCTTATATAAGTTGCCTTCTTTGTTAAGAATCTTATACGGTCCTGCTATCTTATAGTTTAGCTTATAGCTAGGCCGTTCTGTCTTCTAGTTCTTTATTATAACCTAGACCCTATTATCTATAGTAAAGTTAGGCTTGCGCTTGTGCTTATTTGCCTGCTATTTTATTAATCTCTAGGCCTTTTCTAGATTTATATAGGCTATTGTCTAAGCTTCTTCTAAGCGTTTAGCATATTGCTGGGCTTCCTTATAAGATAGTTTTTCATGTATAGTCTGTGGCCCCTCTGGTCTTTCCCAGTTAAAGCTTATATAGGGTAAGTATCCTATTTCTAGCTAAATAGGTATAAATCCCGTAGAGTTATGGGGTAGGGTTGCCTGGGCGTAGTCTATTAGGGGTAGCAGTTCGCCCTAGTTGTCCTAGAAGTAGTTAATAAAGGGCCGGAGCCTTTAGTTTAAGTATTAATTTACAATCTCCGTCTAACCGTCTGTCTAGGGGTAGTATACTGTGGAAAGCTTTAGCTTAATGCTAAGGATTTAAGTAAACTTATTCTAGAAGGCTAATATAAACTATAGCCTGTAATCGGATATAATAGTATCTAGTAGTCCGTAAATTTAGTAGATATAATAGATATATAGTTAGGCTACCTCTTTGGTATTAATATTCTTATAATAGGGGATTAAGAACGGGCGCTTGCCAAAGTAGTTAACTAGGATTATTACCATATTATATCCGTTACGGTCTATAGGCAGCTTGTAAAAGTCTATAGAGATATACTACTAGGGGCGTTTTGGTATTAGGAGTGGCTTTAATAGTCTTAGGGTTTTGTCCCGTAGAATTATAGACCTATAGCAGTTGTTACAGTTCCGTATATAGCGGTTAATATCTATAACTATTCTGGGCTAGTAGTAACGGTTACTAATAATCTTATAGGTCTTATTTTTTCTAGGGTGGGCCGTAGAGACCTGGGTATATGCTTTAGTAATAAGGTCCGTAAATTCAATTTTTTTTTTTTTTTTTTTTTTTTTTACCACTACTAGCTGTTTCTGGTGCTTAAGTAGTCCGTTTTCGAGGGACTATAGGCTAGTAGCATCCTTTACCTTTTTGTGGTACTCCTGTAAAGAAGGGGCCGTACGGTTTGCCTGTAGTAGTTTATTAATAAGGTTAAGTTCTATGGAGTCGATAGGATATATCTTAGTATCTAAAGGGTCCGTAATAAGATCTTCGCAGCCGCCTGGTTACCTAGGTCCTGTTTATGCCTTATAAGAGTATTTGTATAGTTTGTAGCGCCTGGTTTATATATAATTAAGAAGTTAAACTAAGATAGGATATCTGCCTAGCGTGCCTGCTAGGCTGTAAGGGCCTTATAATCTAAAACTACCTTAATAGGCTTAGGGGTCCCCTCTAGCTGTATACGCTATTGCTAAAAGCTAGAGATAATAGCCAGCGTTTCTTTATTATGGATATAGTAGTTTAGCTTGGCATCTATTATAGTCTTTAAATAGTATGCAATAGGGTGCTATTCTCCGTTTAGTTGCTTCTAGGAAAAAACGCCGGCTATTACGCTGTTTAAGGCATTAGTTTCTAGCATTAAGGGCCGTTCTAGGTTAAAGTGGGTAAGTAGGGGAGCTAATACTAGCCGTTTTTTAAGCTTATTAAAGGACTGTATATATATAGCGTTAAAGTAGAATAGCTAGTCTTTCCTAGTAAGGCGGTTAAGAGGCTAGGCAATCCTGCTATAGTTCTTAATAAAGTATTAGTAGAAGTTATAGAAACCTAAAAATAATTACACCCCTTTTATAGTCCGTGGGGGTATCTACTGGTTAATTACGGCCGTTTTTTCTAGGTTGGCCTTAATTCTATTTATACTAATAATAAAACCTAGGTACTTTATACACTTAACACTAAATTCTAATTTCCTAATATTGGCCTAGAGACCAGCCTTATAGAGCCATTATAGGACTTTATGGATATGCTCCTCGTATTCTAACTTATTTTTAGAGTAGATTATAATGTTATTTAGGTAGGCCGTATAGAAGTTATTAAGGTAGTTAAAGAGTATATTATTTATATATCGCTGGTACGTAGCCAGTCCGTTAGTTTGTGACGGTGCTAGAGCGCGTTACCTGCCAAATTCTGCCATGCTGCTGCCATATTCTGCCAACCTACGATTGGCTCGCTTACCGCTAGCGCCTTGGCGGCTGCCCCTTTATATATATTTACTATGGTCCTTACGACCCCCTTCTTTTCTTCTCCTTAGCTTAGTATCTT
>Ga0307507_10006585_pt1 | contig 17687 bp, 9 predicted proteins | sample 7_EM_MG_FD_207223 | JGI IMG/M metagenome (GOLD analysis project Ga0307507, IMG submission 207223) | Populus trichocarpa ectomycorrhiza microbial communities from riparian zone in the Pacific Northwest, United States - 7_EM | ecosystem: Host-associated > Plants > Roots > Unclassified | place...
GGCGCGAAGAGGCTTTGGGAAAGATTTAAAGGAATAATATAAATTCTATCTAAATCTGAGGGTATATAGCTCTTGCTAGGAACAAGACGTTGCGTAAAGAAGAGAAAGGAATAACGAGAGAATCTTGTAATTAAACAGTTTAGGGGTCTTGGTCAATGCGTGCGCACGTACGCACGCGGACGGACTTTGGTAGTATTTGATTGATCTAGTAGAACTTAGCAGAAGTTAATTAAGCTGGTAGAATTTGGTAGAATTTGGTTAAAGCTTTAAGTTTTATCTGTTAAGTGTTTTACTAAGACATTCCTACTATAACTAGGCTAGTCCTGTTACAAGTGTCTCCTAAGCCTAAGGTAGTTGCTGCCGTTAATGGCATCGTGACTAGTGCTTTAGGTGGCATGTTATTTAACCTTATTAATACTGTAACTAGGTAGTGAATTTATAACGGAACCTTGTAGTAGTAACTGTGATGGGCTTGTATAAATACTTCTGAACCGAAGCTTGTAGATTGCTACTATATAAGAATACTAAGCTAAGGAGAAGAAGGAGGAGAAGACTATCGGAGACTAATAAGATATAAGGGGTCGCCGAGGCGCTAGTGGCAAGCGAGCCAATGGTAGGCGAGTTAACAGTAAGAAACAGTAAGAAACAGTACCAGACAGTATGCAATAATATAATAGGTGGCAGAATATGGCAGAACTTGGTAGGTAACGCGCTCTAGCACTATTATATTACCCCCCCCCTCCTAAAAAAGCCTGCCCTTAGGCTTTGTCCGAGTTCTTTATTGTTGTTTAAATTATTATAGTTATCTAACCCCTCTTCCTAGCATTTAATCCAGCTGTCTAATTTGCGTAGTGGTCCAGGGAGGTCTGGGTGGGTGTTACAGTACGTGCAGAGGGTCAACGAGGTAACTGTGACTGTGTATTATTGACAAACGATGTCGTGTAAGGATCTATGTATAGGAGACGAGGCAGGTATATATACGTGTTGCTCAGGGGTCAGGTCCGTGCTCATGCATACGCGTAGCCATAACAACGCGTCAGGTCAGTGCCGTGACAGTGGGCTAGGTGGAAATCTTATAGCTTATAGGGAGAGTACTTAAAATTAGATGCGGGGTACCATTCTAGGTCTTCATTATGACCTACCCAGCTCGTATGGTATTTTAAGGTACTATAGTTCTTCTTAACTGCTAAAATCTCTTTGACTTCCTATTCCTCGTCCTCTGTAATCTGGATTGGCGGTAGGGGGTTGTTGTATTATCTAGGTAATAGGTCATCCGCGGCCTTCCGCAGTTGGTTTGGAGAGAAGATAGGGTGGATCTTTATTGACTCTAGTAGCTTAACCTTAAAAGAGTGCCCTACCTTCTTAGGGATCTTGTAGGGGCTAGCTATTTAGTAGTCTAGCTTGCGGCTCGGCCTCTGGGTCTTTTAGTTCTTTATTAATACCTATACCTTATCTCCTATATAGAAGTCTACCTTATAATAATATTGGTTTACATTAGCCTCTTTTTTCTCTTATACTTTTTTTATAATTGCTTAGGTAGTCTCCTAGGCTCTATATATTCTTTTAGCAAATATCTGGGCCTCTTTATAGCTAAGGCGTTCGCGAGCTGTTATAGGTCCTATAGGTCTATCCTAATTAAAGGATGTTTATAGCTTGTATCCGTAGATTAACTTAAATAGTAACATTCCTATACTATTATAAGAGAGCGTAAGCTATACGTAGTCTATTATAGGTAGTAGTTCTAACTAGTTGTCCTGGTAGTAATTAATAAAGGGGCGAAGTTGTTGGTTAAGGTACTAGTTTATAATCTTAGTTTGGCCGTTAGTCTAAGGGTAGAATATAGTAGAGAGCTTAATCTTAATCCTAAGGATACGGCAGAATTCGTTCTAGAAGTCTAATATAAATTAGGGTCCATAGTTAGAGATAATTAACTTAGGAGCGCCATAGATCCGGTAAATGTTATTAATATATATACGGGCTATATCTTTTACAGTTATAGTCTTAAAGCAGGGGAGGGAAATAGCTTACTTACTTAGTTGGTTAACTACCATAAAGGCCATATTGTAGCCATATTTATCCTTTAGGAATAATTTAAAGTCTATTATAACATACTACTAAGGGCGTTTGGGAACTAGCAGTGGTTATAACTATCTAGGGGTTCGATCCCTGGGGGTATCTGCCTATTTATAAGTATAACAATTCCTAATAAATTGTTCTATATCGGATAGGAGTTCTTGCTAGTAGTAGCGAGGCGCTAGTAGTTGGTGGGTCTTATCTTAACTAGGGTGCGCCATAGAGACTTAATAGTGGGCTTTACAAATCAGCTCTGTTTGTAGGTTATTAATATCTGGAACTATAAGCCGTTCTTGGTATAAGAGCAGTCTGTCTTCTATTTCCAAATTAGGGTTACCTTCCATAGCTTGGTCACGGAGGGCTTTTAGGGATTTTGCTGTGCGGTTCGCAATTAGGATACAGTTAATTAGTCCTATTAGTTTATCTAAGATCTCTCCTTCTATAGGCGCTAGCTTATTCTATTTAGAGCTTAGCTCCTTAAGGATACGTGGGTTAAGCTATTTAGGGCAAAGGAGGGCATATGTCTGGTGCTAAGCCTTTAGCTTATCCTATAGTTCTATATCCTATTCTCTCTGGGTAAGGGCATTAGCTTTAGAATTTTGCCTATTAGGGTGGTATATAATTGTAAAGAAGAATTAGGAGAGTATTTTAGCCCACCTAGCCTGTTAATTGGTAAGCTGCTTTATTATTATAAAATACTTAAGGGCTTTATAATTGGTATAGACCTTAATTTAAGAGTCTATGCTTCTAAGCTCTGCGCGCCACTAGGACAATAATTGTATAATAGCCAGCATTTCCTTATTATATACCTTGTAGTTATACTTAGCTGGGGCCATTGTCTTTAAGAAAAACGTTATAGGGTACTACTTGCCATCTAGGTATAACTATAAGAGGACTCCCGCTACTACTTTATTGGAGGCATCCGTTTCCAGTATTAATTTAAGGTCTAGGTTATAGTAACGGAGAATTAGGGAGGAAGTAAGTTAGTCCTTTAACTCCTTAAAAGCTTTTGTATAATTACCGCTAAAAATAAAAGGCGTGTTGTTCTTTGTTAGTTGTATAAGAGGCTTAGCCACAACCCCGTAGTCCTGGATAAACTAATAGTAGAAGTTATAGAAGCCTAGAAAAGACTGGATATCTTTTATAGTATAAGGGGGTTTCTAGTTGCGTATTACCTTGGCCTTTTTAGGGTCAACTTTAATTTCTTTTATGCTAATGATGAACCTAAGGTACTTTATTTGTTTTACTCTAAATTTGTATTTCTTAATATTGACTTATAGGCCTATATTCCGCAGCCTTTCTAGGACCTTTTTAACATGAGCTTAGTGCTTAAGTTTGTTGTCTAAGTATATAAGAATGTCGTCTAGGTATGCCATGCAGAATTTATCAAGGTAGTTAAAAAGAACATTATTTATATACCGTTGGTATGTGGCTGGCCCATTTGTTAGTCTAAAAGGAAGAACTTTATATTTATAAGAACTGTAGCGGGTATAGAACGTTATTAAATTCTTTAATGTAGGGTCTATCCTAATTTAGTAGAAAGCTTGGCGGATATTAAGCTTAGTAAAGATTTTGGCTTGGCTTAGATGTATAAGGGTCTTGTTAATTAGGAGGAGAGGATAATAATCTTTTTAGGTAATAGCGTTTAGTTTCTAATAGTTAATATAGAAGTAGAGGCCTTTATTAGGTTTCTTTATAAAGAGAATAGGGGAAGTAAAAGGGGCCTAACTTGGCTTAATAAACCCCTTATAGAGGTTATTAATTAGGTACTGCTTGGTTAATTTTAGTTCCTCTATAGTTTACTAGTAAAGGGGGCTATAACTTAGAGAGTTGTTGGCCTCTAGTTGAATCTTATAATCGTAGGTTTAGTAGGGGGGCAGTATATTTAAGGCTGCTTTTAAGAACGTGTTTTTATAGTCTAAGAGGTATGTAGGGAGGAGGCGCTTAACTAGCTTCTTATTAGTTTCCTCTACTAGCCCTTCTTCCTTCTTGTTAATAATCTAGTTAATTTTATATAAGCTGGTTATAAAGACCTTGTTGTCTTTCTAATATATATTAAAGTGGAAACCTATAGCGCTAATTGCCGTAATATCTACTATAGGGGGGTTATATAATAGTAGGGGTGTCCATGGCCTTGGGGGCTTTTAATATATTAGCGTTATCTTTACTCCTTTTAGCTCTTGTTATATCTTCTAAAGGTTATTGTCGGAATGTATGGACAGAGGTTATATGTCTTTGATTAGTCATCCTTATGGTAACTTATCAGCCCCCTACTTAGGTACTGCGATCCTTACAATCCTTTGCTTTAGATATGAATGAATTAAGAACCAGAACTACTATATTACAATTACAGTATTACCCAGAGTGATACTAACACTGATCAGTAATATCACAGATTAGGAGTCCGGTGTTATTACGAAGAGAGACAACACGCGATCGCTCCTACCAAGGCCTATCAATCACGTCACGTTTACTAAGGAGAACCCTTTCTACTAAGGCCCCTAGGAACTTAAAGAACCGACTCCTACCAAGGCTTTGTTTGGTTCGCGTCCACCACGCAAATTAACACCCAGTACGACCTCTTTACTAAGCGTTAGTACCCCTAGCAGCGTTAGCAGCACCCACCTACACCATAATCTACGCTAGTTATTATGTCTGATATAGGAATCCAACGTTCGAACTAGGGCAATAGAATCACCCTAACCAACGAGACTACTATAGAAGATGTCACTAACTATATTAACTTTAAAATCAATAAGTATACTAAGCGCAACTTTAAGGATAAAAGCTTATGGGAATTATACTAAGAGGACTTTAAGAATTTCAAGGTATAGACATTTAAAGACGCTAACAGGTCTGTAATTAAAGAACTCAAACAACTACTCCAACGTAATAGAGTATGGGTCTTTAACAAGAAGAGCAAGTTAGTACCACAAGCACTATACAATATCGCTTACGAGGACAACCCTATAGAATGGTCAGATACAGAAATTAAGCTATTTATTAAGAATGAAGGACCTTTTAATTTATATACTATTAACTATTGTCTTAAATCATGTCCATTAACTTCCTTAATGTTGTTTGCCACTCTAGCTCCTATAGCCGAGCTCCCCTTGCCTACAAACGACACGGCTCCCCCTATATTAGGAAAATATGGTACCCTACTAATGGCCTCAATGGTTAGTGGTTGACGCAATTGGCACGCAGTTGAGGGCATTTGGTAACTCGACCAACTAGCCTATATCGTATTTTTTTGACACGCAGCCTGCGCGCAGCCTGTGTGCAACCTACGCGCAACCTGCCAGCAATCTGCGTATTTAGCAACCATAATTATATTTACCTCTTTTAAATAAACAAAAGCTACTTTAAGGCTATTTATATGGCTAGCAAAATAAATATTATTATTTTAGATAATTTAATATAATATAGCGATGGTTCTCTTCTACCTATCTACCTATTAACTTACCTACCTGCCTATCTACCTACCTGCCTACATCGCCTACCTATCTGCATCGCCTACCTGTCTGCATCGCCTACCTGTCTGCATCGCCTACCTATCTACATCGCCTACCTGTCTGCATCGCCTACCTGTCTGCATCGCCTACCTATCTGCATCGCCTACCTGTTTGCATCTGCCTACCTATCTATATCTGCCTACCCGTTAGTATCTGCCTACCTATCTGCATCTACTTACCTGTCTGCATCTGCTTACCTGTCTGTATTTGCCTACCTGTCTGTATCTGCCTATCTGTCTGCATCTGCCTACCCATCAGCATCTCCCTGTTTATGCCTACCTATCTGTGCTGCCTTGATTTGATTGATCGATTGAATTGTTTATAGTGTTCGCTGGCTAGTCGTTGTCGTCTGGCTCTGGCGACGGTCGTTTGGTTCTGGCGACGGTCGTCTGGTTCTGGTAACGGCGGTCTAGTTCTAGCAACAGTAGTCTGGTTTTGGCGATGGTCGTCTTCTACCTACCTATCTACCTACCTACCTACCTACCTACCTACCTGCCTGCCTGCCTGCCTGCCTGCCTGCCTGTGTCAGTGTATGATTTAATTTGGGGGAGGGGTCGGCCCGATTGAAGGCCCTAATTATATTCAAACGGTGGTCGTCTAGGGTGCCTCCCTAGGAGGCCTTGATTTAATTTGGTGATAGGCCAATATCAAAGCTCTGGTTTAATTCGATTAATTAATTAATTGAATTATTTGTGGTGTTTGCTAGCTGGTTATTTAAACGGTCGTCATCTAGTTCTGGTAATGGTTGTCTGGTTCTGGCGATAGTCGTCTAGTTCTGGTGATGGTCCTCTGTTGGCTGCCGTTCTAGTGCCTCCCTAGGTAGGGAGGATGTAAGAAAGGAAGGGTAAAAAAAAAATAAGGTGGCTATATAGGGCAGAGGCACATATAGAGGCTATCGGGAATATAGCGGGGACCTGATGTAGAGCTTTGTGTAGAGCCTCTGTACGTAGAGCTTCACGTAGAGCTTCGCGCAGAGCCTCATACAGAGTCTCTATACATAGAGCTTCGTGCAGAGCCTCTATACGCAGAGCTTTGTGTAGAGCCTCTATGCGCAGAGCCTTATACAGAGCCTCTATACATAGAGCTTCGTGTAGAGCCTCTATATGTAGAGCTTTGTGCAGAGCCTCTATACGCAGAGCTTTGTGTAGAGCCTCGTGTAGAGCCTTATGCAAAGCTTTGTGTAGAGCTTTGTGTAGAGCTTCGTGCAGAGCTTCGTGCAGAGCCTCTATACGCAGAGCTTCGTATAGAGCTTCGTATAGAGCTTCGTGTAGAGCTTTATATAGAGCTTTGTGTAGAGCCTTGTGCAGAGCCTTGTACAGAGCCTCCAAGTAATAAGACTATATAATAGTTAAATATATAGTATACAACTTTACCTTAATTGCATATCAAGAAATATACAGTTACTTTTTAAAGTTGCTAAGTAGGTTAACTGCGTGTTAAGGAATATACAGTTAGCTTTTAAAGTTGTCAAGTAGGTTAACTATATATTATTTAACTTTTAAATATGTTAAGTAGGTTAACTGCATGTTATTTAACTTTTAAATATATTAAGTAGGCCAACTATATGTTAAGAAATATGCAGTTAGCTTTTAAAGTTGCCAAGTAGGTTAACTGCGTGTCAAAAAATATACAGTTAGCTTTTAAAGTTATTAAGTAGGTCAACTGCGTATCATTTAACTTTTAAATATGTTAAGTTGGTCAATTGCGTGTTAAGTTGGTTAATTGCGTGTCGAGTTGGTCAAATTACATATTAATTACGCGAAACGCGAAAACTAAAGTCTACTTAAATCTTATCCTGTGAATATTTTCCCAATATACGAATACCCTAAATATACAACCAACAGAAGCCAAAGCTACTGTTAATTATGGTAGAGACTTAGCAACCCTAGTAAAGATATATACAGAGGAAAGCAAATACAGTAGAGAGGATAACAACTTTAACCGCAAGCTTACGATTTTCAACGACCTTTGTAATAGAGTTAATATACTATAAGTGGCAAAGATTAAAGCCTTTCTAATAATGTTATACGGTATTGCTCTTAATTTCTACTATAGAAATAAGGCAACCTATATCACTTTTAATGGTATCTATAACGCTATACGCAACCACTTTAAAGGACTAGAATATAAGCGTGGAGTTCTAACAAAGTGGAACACTATAACTCTTAAGATAGTAATAGTAAAGAGCGAAGGCAAGTCTATAAAGGACTACCTATAGCTATTACTTAACAACCTCTATTACTTATAGTATGGTCTTAATGCTAACCTCCATAATAACAATTTCCTCTATAATAAGCTCATTGTTACTTGTTAAGACATTACTGCTTGCTAGGCAGCTTGCTCTAACCTACCTACCACACTTACCGGCCTTATGAACAGTCTACGATCGTCAATTGTCACTTATAAGAAGATTAATAGTACTATAGAACAACCCGCCAACGTGTTCTTATAGCCTATAGAACAGCCTACTAACGTATTCTTTACTAACCATCACTACTACTGATTAATGTCTTAACTAAGTTTATTAAATAATCATTACAGCAATAACAACACTAGGACGTGCTTTGTGTGTAAGAAAGGAGACTGTTGGTTAACTAGGTATACTAAAGAAGAACGTAATAAAGTAAGAGAAGGACTAAAGAGACGTGTCCACCAGTACCTTATAGATAATAATATTAATAATGATTTTGATAAGGATATAACGGCTATAGTATTTAATACATTAACTCTAACTACAGTTTCAACTACTACTAGTAGCAATTTCTTCTATAATAACTATGGTGTTAAGCACTTCATAACTTTAAATGGGCTAATACCAATTAAAACCGCTAAGAATATAGTTACGTCTATAAACAACAATACCTTTGTCTACGGCCTTACTGGTAGTATAGAACCTAGTGGTATAAAACCTAGTGGCACAGAACCTAGTACAGCAAGGCGCAGCGACGTTAGTAATAAGGGCAAGAGCGCCACCTACTTCTGCAATAACAACAATAATGATGTCAATATAGAGAACCTCACTGTTAATATCAACTTACTTGACTATTATTTTAATGACAACGGATAGGACTTAGCCCTTCTACCTATTTTCCCCTGTATCCGTGGCCTTCGTAGCTGCGCCTTGACCACCTATCTAAAGGGTGGGTGGTGGATATCCAAATCGCCAGGACAGCTCAATCGCCATAATTGATCAATTTTCTTAATTATTAATTTACTATACAACCACCAATATAAGTGATTATCTATCTACTAAAAACCAGGTCGCTTACCTTACCCAAGCCATCCACAACAGCAAATATCCCTCAATTGCAGAGGCAACGCGTGAAAATCCTGACTTATACAGTCGCGTCAAGAATTGTGTTGCTAGACGAACGTCTCGATCAGATCAACCTACAATAAATAGGCTACTCAGCGATACCAAAAAAGAAGGCATTATGCTATAGATTATACAGCTAAATAACATTAGGCAACGCCCTAGCATTTCTCTACTTAAATAATTTGTTAATTGTATTCTTGTTAATTGTTATACAGATCCTACCAAACCACTATATACCTGTGGTACTAAATAGGTTACACAATTCTGTAAGCGCCGAAAGATTATACTTAAGACTAAAGTACCTAAAAGGTAAAGAGGCAGGCCGCTAAAGATCCTGTTCTTATAAAAGAGTGGTTTAACGCGTTAGGGAAAGACATTAAGAAGTACGCGGTACAGCATAAAGATATATACAATATGGACGAATTAGGTGTACGTATAGGACAAGGCAAGAAAGAGAAGGTACTTATTATTCATAATAAGGCAGTATAGTGTGAGGCAGGCAAGACATTTAGCTATAAATCTATTACAGTTATAGAGACAATTTGCGTAGACGGCTATATTATCCCACCTCTTATTATCTTCAAAGGCAAGACCTACTAGATACACTAGTACTCGGAGACAACAATTCCTAATAGCTATACTATCGGTATTAGTGATACGGCGTATACAAACAATGAGATCGCGCTTAAATAGATTAAACACTTTAATCTTTATACGCAGAGCAGGATAAAGGGTGCATATAGGCTCCTTATTCTTAACGGCCACGGCTCTCACAAGACGCTAGAATTTACGCAATACTACATTAACCAGAAGATCTTGCTGGCCTGCTTTCCCTCGCATCTTATGTATAAGATGCAGCCGCTTGATATGGTCGTCTTTCAGCCATTTAAGCACTGGTACGGCAAGGCCGTAAACCAGGCTTACCACACTAGCGCATTTAAGATCGATAAAATGGAATTTCTTCACCTTATTCCTAACGTACAAAAGCGCATATTTAAGAAGGCAATAATTAAAGCAGTATTTACAAAGACTGGCCTTTACCCATTTAACCTAGAGAAGGTGCTTAGTAAACTACCTCTACCACCTAAGGCTACACCAGAGAAGGACCCATGGATAACAACCATTAATATTATAATACTGAAAACACTTAGGTAGACAAGCGACCTAGCTTTATATATTAGGCAGAATTAGGGGAAGCAGGAGAATGAGGACCTAAATAAGGCTATACAGAAATATGTATATAGGGCAGAGATTTAGCTTTAAGCATTTAGATCTCTTAAATAGCAGCTAAAAGAGACTAAGGCTAAGAATAAGCGACGCTAAAAGTAGAAGGCTAACGCTAGAAAGGTTATACAGAAGTTTAGGGTAATTATAGTTACAGAAGGTTGTTTACTAGCTAAAAAGAGAAAGGTAGCTAATAAAAAGAAGCTTGTAAATAAGCGTAAAAAGCGGGCTAAAATATTAATACCAGAGCCTAAGACTCCTAATAACTCTAAGGATGAATATAGTAAATGGGATGAAGCGCGTAAGCAGCAGGAAGACTTGTAATTATTACTATAGTGGTGCTGTATAATTGATTCTTTTAAACCCTAGCGATTAAGCTGTCCTGGCGATTTGGATATCCACCACCCACCCTTTAGGTGGGTGGTCAAGGCGCAGCTATGAAGGCCACGGATAGTCTGTAATAGCTCTATAACTCTTATACCTTCCGAAGCCGCCACACCTTCGGTTCTGACTTTAACTATGCTCTGTTACGGGATACTCCTATAACACCTTCCGCAATGTTCACGATATCTGTAATATCCGTAACGATATCCGCAACGTCTATAATATCTATAATATTCGCAATACCTAAGACATCCGCAATTCCTGCCCTAAGCACCTGTTGACCTAGCAACTAAGTTCCCAATATATACTCCTTCTTTGTACTTTCTTACCTTCTTTCCTTATATAATGTCTTGACTTTATCACACAGTTTATACAAGGGAAATGGATTAATAGTTTTTTCTACTACCCACACCCTTTCTATAGATTATTTGATGATTTGGTATAAAGCCTGTTATCCTTCTTTCTTTTTATAAATGGCGCATAGCGTATGCAGCAGGGGCCGGATAGCTGTTCTACACACAAAGAAAGAACTGCCAGTGTCGGAATGTATGGACAGAGGTTATGTGTCTTTGATTAGTCATCCTTATAGTGACTCATCAGCCCCCTACTTAGGTACTGCGATCCTTACGATCCTTTGCTTTAGATACGAATAAATCAAGAACCAGAACTACTATATTGCAATTGCAGTATTACCCGGAGTGATACCAACAGTTATCCTCTATGTCCTGTTGGTATATCCTCTTTCCTATTAGCTGGATCTCCGTAATTTAGAAGTTGTTTATGTTACTATCTATTCTACTTCTATAAGTAGAGTCCTTCTTAACTATAGTCCTTTAGGGGAGTATCCTTGTTGGTATAGAGTTTTTACCAACCTTATGGTAGGTATCTTCTTAAGCGAAGGCTAGGTCGCGGTCCCTAATATCCTACTAGTAAATAGGGTTGGCCTTTACGGCTAATATATTGTGGTTGGTACGGATTTCTCTAATAAAGGAGGGTAACCTTGGTCTATTCTCCGGCTAGATAAACTGTCTTTGTTAAACGTTTAGCCAAATATTAAAGTAGGACATCTATTTTCGGCTAAGGATTATATTATAGGACCCTAGGTCTAGGATACAGAAGGGGATACTAAACTAGCGTTGTTTATTAATAGTAATATGTAGCTTTAAGACATGGGTAACCGGCTTACTAGCTTGGCTGTTGTAGCCTTTTACTTAAATAGGCTTCTCTAGTTAGGTAGCATTTATATTTAAGAACTTAGCAATGTTATTCGCATAAGTAGTGTTTATAAAGGCAAAGCTATTTACTCTAGTGTTAATAAGGGCAGTTGTATTAACTCCATATCTATTTTAAGATACTATATATAGAACTATAAAGTGTTTTCCACCTATTAGCTAACTTAGATTAATCTCTTTAAGATTAATAGGATATCCTAGGGGGGAGTTTTTCCCTAGGGTTCCTCTTTTCCTAACTTATTAGACGATTTTTCTTTCTCTATTTCCTTAATATTACCTGTATCCTTTGGCTCTGGGTAGGATATAGTAAAGTAACTATCCTTTCTGCAATTAAAACATGTAACTATGGTAGGGTTAATTGGAATATTATAACAAGCATTGGCTAGATATATAGTACGTGGCAATTTGGATAAGGCTTATAGGTAGGACGTTATAACCGCCTTTAATATAAGGGCGGTCGTGGTTTCTGACGCTAGCTCCTATTGGCATAGCGGATAGGTTCCGGTCACTGCGGTACTTCTTTAGTTAGTTAGAATGAGTATTAATTCATTTTAGTTCTAAATCCAGTAATGAATATTGGGCTGCTAGTCTTTAGTAGGTTAGTAGGTTGTCTAAGGCTACTGCGATATTCTTTTATAGTTAGACCGTTAGTTTGTTATATAGGTCTAAATGGTAGTTCCTAGGGGAAACCTAGCCTTTGCCTGCTAGGTGTAAGAACTAAGTCTAGAACTTAGTAAAGGATTAGTTTAATTTTATTATTAGGCAATTATAATTATAACAGGCATCCTATACTTTATTTAGATTAACATAGATAGTAGCTAGGTGCTATATTATCTTATTAATAAATATAAACTAAATAGGTAACTCGTCCTTAAACTTGGCCTAAAGGTATTGCTAGGTGTCCCTAATGGTTTAACTAAAGAGGTAGAGCATTTTAGCTTCTTTAGAGGGGAAATGGCTATAGTTAATATAAAGCTTTCCTCGCACCTAGATTCTCTAGTTCTTAAAGGTTAGGTCTATGCTGTCTAATAATAGTAGGGGGTTAGGGAGCTTAACGGACTTTAATTACTTTATTATTGTATCCATACTCTCTAGTATGTTATATTTAGTTGAGTGAATGGGTTAACTAAGGCTTTATAAAGGGGAGGCTGGGCTGTTTTATAAGGCAGTAAGGCTTTTTAGGATCTCCTTTAGAGTCTCTTATATGCTTTAGGCTTAAAGATAGTTGACCTTTTAATTGGCTGCAAGGGCACGAATCTGCTTATATATATTTATAACGTTGTTATTGTCTTTAATTTCTAATCCTAATTAGATCTTATATTCCTCTTAGGTAGAGGCAGGTCTTTTAGATAAGCTTGCTTTAGGTGCCATTGTTGGCTTCCTAAGGTTTGTTAGAATTGTATAATTCGGTTTTAATTCCAGGGTTCTTTTAGGGGTGCAGGTTAAGTACAGTCTGGCCTATAAAGTGGGATATTGTCAGGGCCTTCTTAGGCGTAGTAGTGTGGTGTTTTTTGATGTCTGAATATAACGCGTTAACGTGTTGTTGCAGATAAAGGTCTTTTTTTAGGGTGGGATATTATTAAGGCCTTCCCAGGCAATGTAGGGAGAGCTTAGTATAATGTAATGGGCTTATACAAATACTTCTAAACTAAAGCTTGTAGATTGCTACTATATAAGAATACTAAGCTAAGGAGAAGAAGGAGGAGAAGACTGTTGGAGACTAATGAGATATAAGGGGTCGCCAAGGCGCTAGTGGCAAGCGAGCTAATGGTAGGCGAGTTAACAGTAATTAATAGTAAGAAACAGTACCAGATAGTATGTGACAATATAATAGGTGGCAGAATATGGCAGAACTTGGTAGGTGACGCGCTTTAGCACCGTTATAGTAACTACGGTAGATTTGTTAATAGGCTAGGTGTGTAGATAATAATAGGGTAATAACGTAATAATAACTAGTAGAGTGGTTGCCTAATAGATTAACTCTAATTGTATTCTGAGATTTACTATAAAGAGAGAACTATCTGGGTAGGGACTGTGGTCCTTTAAATATATAACCGTACGCCTAAGAAATCCCTTCGCTCTGTGAGGTATGTGTGCTCTATCTACTCTATTACAGATTATATAGATCACATAGGTTATATAGATTATGTTATATAACCTCGGCTACCATTCCTTGTTATATGGTTCCACCGAATCTATCCTGGACCGTGCCCGTATTAACCAACTAGCTTCCGCCGACTCTTCTCTAAGTAGTCGTAATATTATACTTAAGCTGTCCGTAACATATTGGTTTTAAATTGTAATTGCGTTTAGAGTTTGATAATTGATATAGAATCTTAAGCCTCCTTCTAGCTTTTTAATAAATAATACGGGTAAGGCGAATAGAGATTAACTAGGGCGAATAAATCCTTTTTCTAGGTGCTCGTTAAGGTATTATTGTATTATAAGCAATTCTTCTTATAACATACCATATAGTAGACCAAGCTTTAGTATTATACTAGGCTTAAGTTTTATCTTAAAATCGTACTTATCTCAGTACGGGGCTAGTTAGGCTATAAATTATTTTTTAAACTCGTTGATTAGATTATGGTACGCTTTAGGTATAAGAGGTTAAGGATTAGTATATTATTTCGGTTTTAGAGCTTTTTTAATATCTTCTATAGTTATAGTAAAGATTTTATAATTTTGTCTTTTTGCTAATAAGATAAAGGGCGCGGCCTATATTATACGAATTTTAAGAGGTTTTGACGAATTATCTTTACATTCTTTACCATAATTGGTAGTTGTGGTTTTGTTGTCTTAGTTTAGGGTTTATGGTAAGGGTAATTTGTATTATATTAAATTTAAATAGTCGTGTGCATATTTATAGGGTATATAGTTTTTTAAGTAATGACTTTAGCAGTAAGTTATATGGAACTTTAGTGTTTCTTTAACCTAGCTAATTAAAGGGTTATATTGTTTTAGCTATCTATATCTAAGTATTATTTTATAATACTTTAAGGGTGTTACAAATAAGGAAACATATTTAAGGTGTTTGCCTATCCGCAATTTTATAAGAGCGTAGTGCGTTAGTTTGCTATATATTAAGGGTTTACCGTTAAAGCCTTATAGGCCTTAGGGCTTATTAAGTTTCTTTAAATTTAAGCGTTAAGTTTTCGCGTAGTTTGTATTAATAAAGCCCATACTAGTGGCTCCGCTATTTATTAGGATTTATACTTCCTTCTATTTTCTAAGTATTTAAATTTCGCTGAGTATATTAAGGGAGTTATATTGTGTATTAGTGCTAGAAGAGCCTAGATACTTATGCTCTTCCACTTTTTATCTTAAGACGCGACTTGGCACTAGGATAATTTGTTTTCTAAGTTAACTAAAGGTAAGATGCTTTATGGCGACTAAGTACGATTTATAGAATGGGTATAACTTAAGAAATGGGTATAATTTAAGGATTAGGAGGAACTGCGGCGGACCTTTTTAAAAGGGTAAGTTCAGTAATTTCTTTAAATATATCCCTTTTTACCGCATCTGAAGTATTCTCTATTTGCGGCTTAAGTTCTTCATTTATTGGTTCCTAAGGGTGTATAAGATTGGTTGGCATTAAGGTCTATAGGGTTATATATAGGGCTTTTAGGTCTTGGAGAAGTATTGTGCTTTAGGGTATATACCAGTTTTGTAAAGTTTTAAATATAAGGTATAGTTGGCTTTAGAGAACGAGTCTGTTTGTTATATTAAAGGTCTTTATTAATTTACTAATACATTATAGTAAATTCGGATAGGTTTTTCGGCAGTTTTTTACCTACTAACTAGGCTTTAATTTTATCCAAGATAGCTCGTTATAGGGCAGCGACTCTAGCGGCTTTATTCTAATCTAGTTCGCTAATAAGGCCTAAAAATTCCAAAAAGAAGCTAGTAAAGTGTGAAGGCTTAGTCAAAAGAACAGAATCTATTGGTAGCCAGTGAACAAGAATTCCAAGACGAGGACTGGAAGAAGGTCGAGGAAAGGACACGTCTATATATATAGCGCCAAGGGTCTAGGCGAGCCCCTGACTAGGGTCTGCAACAGTACCTATATCAGCGCCGTGACATAAAGTCTCGGTTCCGTTATTATAGGTTTTTAAGTTTGGTAATAGCTATATGTTCGCGACTAGCGTTATTATATATTCGTTCTAACAGAGAGATAAAGGTTTTAAAATTAACGAAGGTGCCGTTATAGAAGAATGGGTCTATGGTTTATATAGCGTTCTTACTTAAATAAGATATTCTATAGCTAACCTTACTAGCTTTAGTGGGGTATTAGTTATAGTTTATTAAAAGCTTAAGACGGAGCTTGGTTACAAAGGGATATAGGTTATTTTAATTTCTATTAAATATTAGAGGATTAGGGAGCTTTTTAGATTTTATAATAGGTACTAGGTTTATTATGGGTATAGGTTAAGCTACTATTACTAGTTTGGTATTCGCATTTAACGGGCTAGGTTTAGATACTATTATTTTAATCTTATTTGTAGGTATTGATATTGGGGTCTCTAACGTATATGCCTTAACGTTATGGAGTTCTTTATGGAGTGCTTCCATTGATTGCTAATACTAGGCTTCTAGTGCAGCCTACTACTGAACTAAGGCATCTGTAAAGGACTATTGTATTATAGTTAACTGTTCCCTGACTAGGGACATAATACTTGTAGTTATTAAAAGGGATTCGGGTTCGTTTGCCATTTTAATAGTAGTTATTTTAACGCAATGTAGTATAAGGGTGCAAAGAGGCTTTAGGGAAGATTTGAAGGAATAATATAATTTCTATCTAAATCTAAGGGTATATAGCTCTTACAGAGAATAAGACGTTGCGTAAAGAAGAGAAAGGAATAACAAGAGAATCATATAATTAAATAGTCAGGGGTCTTGGTGGTCGATGCGTGTGTATATACGCACGCGGTTTTCGACGGACTTTAGTGGAATTCGATTGATTAAGCAGAACTTGGCAGAAGTCGATCAAGCTGGCAGAATTCGGCAGAATTTGGTCAAAGCGTCGGAATTCATCTGTTGAGTGTTTCACCGAGACATTCCTACTGTAACTGGGCTAGTCCCGTTATACATAGTAAGGATAATAGGTTGCCTATAGAGCATAAGGACAAGAATGCCCTAAAGGTGTAATACGGATATATAAAGCCTGAGGGCAGGCTTTTTTAGAGGGGGGGGTAATATTACGGTACTGGCACATTGCCGTTAGATTGCCGTAAATTGCCATTATGTAATAGTAAAGTGCCGTTACGTGACCGGAGAAGTATGCATAACTTTAAGCGGTGCTTCCATCCTTCCCCTTTTCTTTCTCTAGCTTTAGATCCTCGTTTATAGACAATCCAATTATATAGGCTTGCATGCATCCTTCTTGCTGTGCTTATGCCTTAATTAACTAAGTCGCTAACAATAATTGAACCTCGTTAATATTAAGGATCTAATTTAATTTAATTTAGATAATATTTGGGTAAGGTAACTATATAAAGGATTTCTTTAACTTAACACCAAATTGCTATTATAACTTTTTAGGTACTTTACAGCAGCCTAGAAGGCTCTGTGCAGCTAGGGGGGTGTATTAAACTAGATCGGATTTCCTTACCACTATCTTAATACTAGCTTCAAGCCTAGAACCCTTATTGGCAAAATATGGTCCTCTTTAAATGGCCTCAATGGTTAGTGGTTAACGCAATTGGCGCGCAGTTAAGGGCATTTAGCAACCTAACCGACTAGCCTATGTCGTGTTTTTTTGACACGCAGCCTGCGCGCATCCTGCGCACAACCTACGCATTTGATAAAGTATTTGGAGCCATCTACCTCTTTTATACTAATAGTATATTTTAGATAAATAAAGGCTACTTTAAGGCTATTTATAAGGCTAGCAAAATAAATTATATTATTTTAGATAATTTAATATAATATGGCGACGGTTCT
>Ga0307507_10006586_pt1 | contig 17686 bp, 17 predicted proteins | sample 7_EM_MG_FD_207223 | JGI IMG/M metagenome (GOLD analysis project Ga0307507, IMG submission 207223) | Populus trichocarpa ectomycorrhiza microbial communities from riparian zone in the Pacific Northwest, United States - 7_EM | ecosystem: Host-associated > Plants > Roots > Unclassified | place...
TGCACCCGCACTCTCCGTGAGCTGCACCCTCCCCCTTCCGCCTTACTTCCCTTATCATGTTCTGGGGCCCTGGCGTCCTTGTTTCTAGGGGTCGTTTGGCTCGATCACCCCCTCTTTTCGCTTGCACTTCGCTGCCTCGCTTAGCGTTCGCACAGTCGGCAACACCCTTTCGCCCATGTTACGGACAGCTGGGACTACAGTTCGCAGTAGGAGAAAACATGTCGACAGGCCACGGTCGATTTCTCCGTTCTCTTCACTTCGCTAGAGGCTGCCTAGTCAGACACGCACACGGTTAACGATAGTTTCGAAGGTTATTGGGTCTACCCCCCCCTCTCCCCCTCCAGGTCTGGTCCCGTTACTCGGTTACAGCTACAGTCCATTCACTCGGCTGGCACTCTACTGCCTTCGCCGCCCTAGCGATTGCCACCGTCGCCCCCCTCGGTTACGCTCAGTCGTCGTATTGCACTGCCTCGGTGGCGGATGTCAACGCCTTGGGTTCTTGAGTAATGGTTGCAACGTCACAACGGTTTTAGTCGCCCCCGGACCCCCTTTGTTCTTCTTTCATTCTCAGTTACTTCGGGTTTCACAGACTGGTCTATCAATTATTTTATTTTGTTAGAAGTTCACCGCAATGGTTTTCCTGTTTATTCCTCCCCATGTATTTATTTGAATTTTGCTTTTCGACCGCCCGGTCGGAGGGCAATTTCTTATTTTGTGTGGCTGGTGTGCGGTTTGTCTCAGACCAGACAGACTTGGGTTGATGTCTTTCTCCCTGGTGCCGGTGGGTAGACGGAGGTTTTTCTTTACCATAGCTATCGCTGCACGTAGTCTTTGTACCTAGACGATGAATAAAACAAAGCACATGAAAACAAAAAAAGTGAAATGAAAAAAAGAAAATAAGGCATGAGATTTGGGTTCTTCACGCAACCATCTTAGTTCTTTCAATATGCTATACCTTCAATCGAAAACCTCTATCTACTACATCTTCACAAACCTAGACCTAACAGTCTTATATGAGCCTCGCGATCGACGTTGCTAGATAGGAGGCAAGTGACTTAGCTATCGCAAGAGCTATTGAGAAAAGAAAGAAGTGATGGTTAGTAAACTATCGGTTACCTGCTGCAAGTATCACTCGGAGAATAGAGGATTGTAACATTTGGTTGCTTCAACCAGCAGCACCTAACAAACAGACAAATGGGAGACCAACAACAAAAACAACATCAACCCCCTAGCGGAAAACCTTGACCTTTCATCGTTAGGAGAAGGACGTGAAAGGGCCTTAACGGAAGAGAGGGCACCAAGCCCTACAACACCCGAGCCTCCATCACCCAGCGGGTCAGAAGAAACAGAAGAACAAGGAAGGACACGACGAAACACGATGGCGCCTCCAGCAGAACACGGAGAGGCAACATCTTCGGAAACAACACCGATCCTGAACCCGGAGCAGATGAGACAAATCATTGCATCCTTAAGCGGGGGAACCAGGAAGCCTAAGGCCGAGGAACCCGAGATTTACCGAGGAGAACGATACAAACTGCGAGCATGGCTAGCCCAACTCGTAGTATACTACAGGACAGTAGGGTGGTGGAACGGCCACGATGAGGAAAAGATCCTCTATGCAACGAGCCTCCCAAGGGACGACGCAGGGACCTGGATCACACCTTATGCAGAAGAACGAATCACCCCAACCTGGGACAATTGGACAGGATTCAAAGCAGAATTACAAAGACAATTTGGCGTAATCGACGCCAAAGGAGAAGCGAGAATCAGACTAAAGAACATGAAACAGGGCAAACGATCAGTCACGGAAGATTGGAACGAATTCTGTCTCTTGGCTAGCGCAGCCAAGTTGGACGACTCAACCGGAGGAGAGCTACTTCTAGGAGGAATGATCACGGAACCACAGAACGCCTGGGGAGCTAGCAGTGAACAATACGAAAACCTCGAAGGTCTAGCCCAATGGGCAATTCGGAAGGAAACCAAGCTGGCGACAGTCAACCATATCCAAGGATCGCCATCAACAAAAAACATCCGCAGAGAGACTACCACACCACGGAACCCAGACGGGACTTATCGACCAACAAATAATGGCAATTAAAATTACGGCGACCCTATGGAACTGGACGCAACTCGGAGACGATCAAGATTCAATATCTCCAGGGCACAATTCCAAAGAAGGATAGGAGAACGACTATATCTCAAATGCGCACAAGCCGGACACTTAGCCAGGAATGGCCCGAAAAAGGACGAGCCCAAACCGTTTAACGCCCAAGCCAGGAGTTGGCAACCCGCGAAGAAATTCGCCCCTTGGCAAACCAGACCGAAGATTAGGGAAATTGAGGTCGAAAAGGAGCCTGAACAGTCGGGAAACGACGAATGTCCCTAGTAAAACATGGTCTGAGGGACAGACCCGAACCAACACCCATCATCATGGAAAACTACGACGCGGCACTCAACCACACCGATACACTCGAAAACGACAATGACCACATCATGGTCAAAATACAACTACATGGCGAAAAAGAGTCAGTCACTATCAACGCCATGATTGACTCAGGAGCAACAGAAGACTTCATGGACCAAGAAGTCTGCAACAAACATGGGATCAAAATGATCAAAGCAAAAAACCCCAGGGAGATTTACCTCGCGGACGGGAAACCAAGCGCTATGGGACCTGTTACCCATATGACGAACGTACCTATGGACATCAGTGGCCATAGGGAATTGGCAACTTTCCAAGTGGCAAATCTCCAAAACCATGATGTCATCCTCGGGATACCATTGTTAAGCGAACACAATCCAACCATCGATTGGAACGACAAAAGGATCATATTCAACAGTGAACGATGTACGACTTGGTGTCTCAAATGTTCGCCCGGTGCCTATGCAGTACCCGAAGAAAAAGCCCTGGAAGAGAATCTCATCACCAGATTCTCCAAGGTCTAGGCCAAGAAAGGCCCGACGGCCAGTGACCAGAGTGTCAGAGTTAAGAAGCTATCCAATGAGGCCAGAGTGCCCAAAAAAGGATCAGCAAGGGCGGCAGGACACGACCTGTACGCAAACGAAGGAACCCACGTTCCTGCCAAAGGACCAGCAATTATTGGGACAGGGATAGCTATTGGATTACCACCCAACCCCCATGGACGAATTGCACCACAAAGCAGTCTAGAAGTCAAAAACCGACTCACGACAAGTGCAGGTGTGATAGACTCCGACTACAGAGGAGAAGTGAAGATCGTCATAGCCAACCTAGGAGACCAACCATACCGAGTGGAAAAAGCAGACCGAATAGCCCAACTAATCATCGAAAAATTCGACAACAGGGAACTACAAGAAGTAAGTCAGTTGGATGTGACCGAGAGAGGAGATCAGGGGTTCAGAAGCTCAAACACCACCATGGACCAAGAGGTCAAGGGCCAGAAGGCGAAACCGAAAATGGAAATCAACGAGATATCAGCAAGAGCTTTCGTACAGTTCTACCAAAGAGGAGAAACAATCAACATCATAAGATGGGATGAAATCGAAGACGAAATTCAGCTAGAAGCTATCAACATTAGTACCGAGCTGGCGATAAAAAACAAGAAGAACAACGAAGACCAGGACGTAAGAGACACGGTCCCTCAAGAATATCACCACATGCTGGATGTGTTCAAAAAGGGGGAGAAGAAGACAGTACCACTACACCGACCAGGCATCGATCTAGGAATCGACCTGGAAGAAGGAAAAACGTTACCCATCAAGAAAATAGACGCCCTCAGTTATGACCAACTGGAGGAGCTCCATCGATACATCAAACCGAACGAGAACCGAGGATGAATTCGAAGGGTGAAGTGAGGAAGGGCATCACCGATCATGTTCATCAAGAAAAAGAACCGCAAACTCAGACTATGCGCCGATTATCGGGTGCTCAACGAAGTCACCAAGAAGGAGCGACACCCGCTACCACTTATTAGTGAAGCACTGGATAGGCTGGGAGGAGCCAAATACTTCACCAAGCTGGATATCAAAGACACCTATCACAACATTAGGATCAGGGAAAGGGACCAATGGAAAATGACCTTTTCCACGAAACTAGGGACATACGAATACCTAGTCATGCCATTTGGACTATCCAACGCACCGGCCGAGTTCTAGCGATGGATGAATGAGGTCCTTAATGAACATATAGACATGTGTTGCATCGTCTACCTGAATGACGTACTCATATATTCAAACACCCTACAACAACACTGAAAAGACGTCAGCAACATCCTCGAGGCAATAAGAAAATCAGGGATGAAGGTCAAACTATCCAAATGCGAATTTCGCCAAAGCGAAACAGAATACCTAGGATTTATCATTGGACAAGAAGGGGTAAAGACAGACCAGGTCAAGACACAGGCCATATGGGACTAGAAGGCCCCCAAGAAGATAAAGGAAATCCAATGCTACCTAGGGTTCTGCAACTTCTACCAACGATTTATAGAAGGCTTTAGCAGAACAGCGAGGCCGTTATACACAAAAACAAAGAAGGAATCTGTCGGCAACTTGGAATGGGGAGACAAGGAACAAAAAGCATTCGACAAACTGAGAACAAAACTCAGTACAGCACCAGTACTGGTCTACTTCAACCCCCTCGCACCGACCAAAATCGAAACAGAGGCCTCAAAATACGTCTGCCCCGGAATATTATCTGAGCAATTGAAAGACGGGAAATGGAGGCCAGTGGCATACCGCTCGAAAACAATGTCAAGCGCCGAATCCAACTATGATATACACGACAAGGAACTGTTGGAAATAGTTCAGGCTTTCCACGAATGGAAGCGATACACGAGAGGAAGCCCTAAGCCAATACGGGTCCTCACGGACCAAAAGAACTTAGTAACCTTCATGACGACGAAGGAACTACGTGAACGACAGGCAAGATGGATGCAAGAATTAAGTCAATACAACTTCAAAATCGAATACCGACCAGGAAAGGAAGGAGGAAAGCCAGACACCCTCACAAGAAGAGAGGGGGAGCTCTCCACGGCAGGAGACAAGAGACTCACTCGAAACGTGGGAATATTACTACCAAAGAAGCGATACTGGGACATCCCAGAGACAGAAGAAATCAGGCTCAACATATTGGAAACAACCGGATGCCGAGACAAGGATGAAGGAAAAATACAGAAAGCCAGCAGAAACGACAACGAAATCTAGGATATCGAAAGAAACCTGGACAAAGGGAAGAAAGAAATGAAAGGGATAGCGCTAGGGCTATGCCAATGGAAGGACGACCTCTTATGGTATCAAGGAAAGATATGGATACCAAAGGACGAAGGGATACGAACCACTCTTATCACTAAACATCACGAACCCCCTCAAGCGGGACATGGCGGAACGGCAAAAACTACCGAACTCATCAGCAAACAATATTATTGGCCAAAGATAAGAGAAGATATCAAACGATTCATAAAGAATTGCGACACATGCCAAAGGACCAAAGTGGTCCGACAGGCACCATACGGATTGCTGCAGCCAAAGGAGGCCGGCGATCGGCCATGGAAAGCGATAGCTATGGATTTCATTACAATCCTGCCAAAATCAGACGGATATGACATCATATTGGTGGTCATCGCTCGGCTCACCAAAATGAGCCATTTCATTCCATGCTTGAAGGACCTCGACGCACGACAGTTCGCAAATAGCTTCATGAGAGAGATAGTCAGGCTGCACCGATTACCACACGCTATCATCACCGACAGGGGGAAAATATTCACCTCAGAACCATGGAAGGAAATTACAGGGAAGTTAGGAATCGAAAAAAGGCTCAGCACAGCTTTTCATCCACAAACAGACGGACAAACCAAAAGGACCAATGCCATATTAGAACAATACCTACCAGCATAGATCAATTATCAACAGGACGATTGGTGTGGTTACCTACCACTTGCAGAATTCGTGTACAACAAGGGATATCAGGAAACCATCAAGAACACCCCTTTCTTTACAAATTACGGAATCAACCCCGAATACGAGATGATCAGTCATCTGATCCAAGGAAAGCAAACGAAGCCAGAAGAAATGAGTCATTTATATGAGTCATTAAGAAACGAGATGGTGGCAGCACAATTACGACAAAAAGGATACTACGATCTACACAGAAAACCCGATCCGAATCTACAATCAGGAGATATGGTCTGGTTGTTGCCACACAATATCAAGACCACAATACCATCGAAGAAACTGGACTACAAGAAAATCGGACCATTTAAAATGTTGACAAAGATTGGGACAAGCGCATATAAGCTGGGCTTACCACCCTCAATGGCCATACACAACATATTCCACATCTCCCTCCTCGAACCTTACCAAGACAACTGATTCCCCACCGAGATCAAAGAACCCCCTCCTCCTATGCAGATAGAGGGAGAAAACGAATAGGAACGCGACGAAATCATCGACTCTCGACTCCACTACAAAAAAGTCCAATATCGAGCCAAGTAGAATGGGTACTCACCAGAACACAATAAAGTCTGGTACCCAGCAGAAAACTTCAACAATGCAGAACACGCAATCCAACGATTCCACCGGCGCTGGCCAGGGAAGCCCAGAGTGGATACAGGTCATGATCAACAGATCGTCTTCCGCTTCTGCCCCGGTCGTCAAACAAGAACGACACTCACACACACCGGAGAGCGACGCCCACCCCATCGCCCGCAACGCTCCCTCCACTAGCCCAGAATACTAGGGCTCACCAAAAAGAGAGGTGGCGCACGCCTCCATGAACTGGACGGACTGCACCGATTATGGGTGCCAAATCCACCTAGGCGAAAAACAAAGGTCAGGCTGGTACCCACAATTCACCAGGAGATCGAGAAAACCAAGTGTCGCCAACGAGCCCCACTGGCGACAGGAAATCGAAGCAAACCCAGGAGGGGAATGGGCCCCCCCACAACCTCGTCGGCGAAGGGCCCGAAGGGCCTATCACGAAATTACGAGCTGGGAACATTGTTTCAACGACAACTGCAACGACCGCCAATGGCAAATGGTGGGCGCAGGCTACTACCCCCGACAAGTAGGGGAAAAAGGGACACTGTCAAAGCATGACAGAAGGGAACACAAGAAAAGAAGAGCTGTGAGGACACGGCTGAGAAAAGAGGGGAGGGAAAAAACCTTTCCGGACGTGGAAGCAATGGAAGCACAGAGCTCTGACCTCCGAAGCCAACTGGACCGCGCCGCCCAAATCATTGTGGCAAAAGATAACGACCTCGAACGACTCAATAAGGAAAAGGAAAAAATCCAACAAGCCTACAATTGATGCAAACAGAGGATGCAGCAAATCTGGGGTATGCTGTGGAAGGAAGGAGTCTAGCATCGTGGGACTGGGGCAAGAGGGGGAAGGGAGCTAATGTCACAAACGGTGACTAGGCGAGGCAGAACTTCACATGACTAATAGTTATTAGTCATCGGTCTGTTACCTTTCACACTATGAGATCAGTTGACTCATAGGATTTTACATGCCGACGCAATAGTGTGTCATTGGTTTATTGTTATTGGTTGATATTTGACATGACGCACAATTGTGGTCATGTGGTTTATGTATTTCGTGCATGACTCATAGTTATGAGTCATGGGTTTCACGCATGTGACCCCGTTGGGGCACATGACTTGATTTATGAGTTTTGATTGGTTGCGAGATAAGGCGCAGCTGACTCGGACGAGTCAGCTGATGGATTTCACACTATGACTCACTATGAGTCATGAGTCGCGTGACGCAAGAGTATGAGTCACGCAGGGTTAGGGTTGAGGGAAGAACTCCTATATTAGGGCACCCTCGGGGCATAGGATTTGGGTCACGAACCATCTCCTCTACACACCCGGTGATTGAAATCTCAACACCATGAGAATTCATCGTCAACATCCACCACCACCGCACTCTCTGTGAGCTGCACCCGCACTCTCCGTGAGCTGCACTCCCCCCTCCCGCCTCACTTCCCTCATCATGTCCTTGGGCCCTGGCGTCCTTGTTTCTAGGGGTCGTTTGGCTCTATCACCCCCTCTCTTCGCTCGCGCTTTCCTGCCTCGCTTAGCGTTCGCACGGTTGGCAAGACTCTCTCGCCCATGTTACACACGGCTAGGACTACGGTTCGCAGTAGGAGAAAACTCTTCAATAGGCTACGGTCGATTTCTCCATTCTCTTCACCTCCGTTAGAGACTGCTTAGTCAGACACGCACACGGTTACCGATAGTTTCTACAGTTATTGGGTCTACCCCTCCTCTCCCCCTACCGGTTTCGTCCCGTTGCTCGGTTACAGCTACAATCCACTCACTCGGCTGACACCCTACTGCCCCTTTACCTCAAGCTGCCCTCGCGATTTCTCCACGGTCGCACCCCTCGGTTACGCTCAGTCGTCGTATTGCACTGCCTCGGTGGCGGATGTCAACGCCATGGGTTCATGAGTAATGTACGCAACGCCGCAACGGTTTATAGTGGCTCCCGCTCCCCCATTGTTCTTCTTTCATTCTCGGTTACTTTGGGTTTCATCAGTGGTTATAACAATTATTTATTTTGTTGGCGTCTACGGCAAGGGTTTTCCTGTTGATTCCTCCCCATGTATTTATTTGTATTTTTCTTTTCGACCGCCTAGTCGGAGGGGGATTTCTTATTTTGCGTGGCCGGTGTCCGGTTGGTCTCATACCAGAGCGACTTGGGTTGATGGCTTTTTCCCTGGTCCCAGGTTGGAGAAAAACAGGGCATGGGGTTCTTTCTTTACCATAGCTAGCGCTGCACGTAGTCTTTGTTCCCAGTAGTTGATTAATACAACGCACATGATAAAAAAAGAAAAAAGAAGAAAGAAAAAAAAGAAAAAAAGAAAAAAAGAAAAAGGCATGGGATTTGGGTTCTTCACACAACCATCTAAGTTCTTTCAATCAGCTATACCTTCAATCGAAAACCTCTATCCACTATATCTCCACGAACCAAGACCTACCGGTCTTATATGAGCCTAGCGATCGACGTTGCTAGATAGGAGTCAAGGGACTTAGCTATCGCAACAGCTATTGAGAAAAGAAAGAAGTGATTGTTAGGAAACTATCGGTTACCTGCTGCAAGTATCACCTGGAGCAGAGAGGATTGTAACCCATCTCCAAACAGATGGACAGACGGAAGGAACCAACCAAACGCTGGAAGGATACTGGCGCAATTTCGTAAATTACGACCAAAACGGCTGGTATCAACTACTACCACTAGCCGAACACGCATCCAATAACTCCACCACCAACGCATATGGAATGTCACCGTTCTACGCAAACTACGGGTTTCACCCACGAACGGAGTGGATGAAAGAACGAGAAGCTCAAAACTCTGATGCAGGAGTCTACGTGCACTGGATGCAGGTAACTCACCAACATGCCAAGAAAGCGCTAGAACAAACTCGAGAAGAAATGAGCAAGTACTACGAGCGGAACGCCCATCAACAACCGGACACTAAGGTCGGAGACTTGGTAATGCTAAATGCAAAAAACATTCGCACCAAGCGGCCGACGAAAAATTAAGTCCTATAATGCACGGCCCGTTTAAAGTGTTGGAAGTCAAGAAAGGAGAGCGTGCCTTCAAACTAGAAATATCGCCATGGTGGAAAATCCACCCAATATTTCATGTTTCGTTACCGGAACCATACCGAGTATCAGCGCAGGAAGAAAGAGAACAATCTCCACGAGTTCCGGAAGATATCGAGGGAGACATAGAATGCGAGGTAGAAAGGGTCCTGAAGAGTGAAGTTATCACCTACACGCGGAAGGTTGGGAGATGTAACAAAGAGTTCCAGCAACTTCGTTACTTCATTAATTGGAAAGATTGCGCAGAGGACGAGAACACCTCGGAACCACCGGAAGGGCTGGGGCACACTCAGGAGGTGGTAGAGGAGTTCCACAGACATAATCCGGAAATGCCTGGACTAGCAGCCGTTGAATGAAGAGGAAAGGTTTTCCTCATGTGGCCAAGCAAACGCTTGAGGTTTTTTACCCTACTACTTCGAGTTCAAAGGAAAATAATAAGCAAAAATTGGGTATTCTGGGACGAAACCTAGGAGGAGGGAGCTCGTGTTAGGCATACCAAGAATGCCAACCATAAGGCTCACGCACAGACCCCTGCGTACCAATTAGTCAAGTACAAAAAACTACAAAAGAGACATCTCGGTCTAGCTTAAGATGATAGTCACGTGCCTCCGACTATAAGGTCACGTGTTGGATTCACAGCTGTGCCATAGTTATTATTAGTTAAAATATAATTATGCGACAAGTCATAAACATGACGGCGATAATAGCGCAAAGGCGTCTGAGAGATTTAAGTGTGCGTTCCCGTTTTAGGATGCCCATAGGATAGGAACGCAAGTTTCCTAAGATGACGGACGGAATCAGAATAAACACTTAAGTAAAAGTATCGTATGACAATACCAGAAAACACATAGCGGAGACCTCCGGGCCCCCTCAGAACCAGTCAATACAAACATACTATAGTGAGCACAAATTGCTATTCGAGCGATTGCTGCCACAAGTCAGTTCGGAAACCTGATGCGCAGACAGTGACAGACTCTCGCGTATTGAATGGTCTGCCGCCTTTGAAGTTGGCCGCTTCATATACGGTTGAGTGAAGAGATATTATCACGTTGGCATTAGTCGGCTACGTGTACTCTAGACTCACCTATTATTCACTGGACTGACACACCCTCACGATAATATGGTAGTCTACGTCTTCATAATGTGAGTATGGAGTCGAACAGTTGTCAGGGTCAAGAGGTGTTCGCACTTACAAGTTTAGAGAACTTAGTTCGGTCGATACTTAGTTAGTATGGTTACGACATGTAGCCCGCGAACACTGAGACGCGGAATATAAATATCGAAGTGCCTCCCTCGCTTAAACAGAATCATCAAGCACCTGAGAAGAGATCTTATCAATATAACAAGTTATAAACTATTGTTTCCTCATTATCTTACACTACGCGAGTAACATAGTTACACTTTACTACGAGCCTTCCTAGACAAGATTCTCCGTCTATAGAACCATTCGATCTTAAGGCCTAGTCCAGTACTACAGATTACCACACCGGCTACCCCTAACATTGTGGAGGTTGAGCTCAATGAACAGGATCAGTATATCACAGAGGTGGAACCAATTGAGGGGCCGGTCCATCTGCTCGAGAGGGGGAAAATCTGGGGGAAAAAAAGCTGCCTCGTGAATACTAGCCACATAAACCTAGAGACCTACTATTATGTGTATTAGTATCGGCGGTGTATGTGGAAATAAAAGTATAGTGAGGGAGGGCAGAACTAGGCGAAACACTATACGCAAAAGTAATAGGTAGAAAAGGATCAGATTAAGAGACTCAAATTCTAGGGAGCAGAAGGTGAACGAGGGCAGTAAACCTGGGTCACGATTTCTACGGTATTCGTGTGATCTCGAAGACTACGCCACCCCTTGGAGAATCCAGCGCAGACCAGAATGACGCCAGAAGCCAAAGAGTTAGGGTTAAGTGGCTCAAGGAACAAGAGTATGGTAGCTAGAGCAACCGGAGGGCCGCTGAGCCGCGTTGTGGCGGGATCTGAGGGTTGAGATCCAGGCCGGGATGAGACTGCAGGCTCATGATCTAAAAGGGAAACGAAAGAGGTTACCAAGGGCCAGAGCAACGAGGACCCATGAGGTTAAGTGGCCACCTAGTGGCGGATCAAGGGGGAACAAATGTTGAATGTGAATAGACCAAGGGGAATCATGGGCTACAAAAACGCGGATCAGAAGGATTCAGGGGCGATAATGGGGGAACTAGGAGGATCAGGTTTAGGCAAGCATAGAGCGGTGGATAAAAGTTTAGGCAACCATGGACCAGAAGAGTAAAGAACCGCCCAAGCCTCGACCTGAAGGGTGGAGATCCTTGCAAGCACAGACCAGAGAAGTAAAGGCCCGTGCAAGCCCAGACCTGAATAGTAGAGGCCCGCACAAGCCCAGACCTAGAGGCCAAAGGTTCACACAAGCACAGGCTGGGAGGCTCAAGGTCTGGGCAAGGGAGGACCATCGTGCAGCGAAAGTGTCCAGGTCTAAAGGGGAGAGCAACCAGGGTGGACAGGTAGAAAGTAGGGGTCCGCCAGAAGTGAACAAAGGAGAGTGGAAGCAAAGCATGATGTGCCTGTAATCCCAAGAGGCGCAGATAGAAATCGGTATCTAGCTATGAGGAATCAGAATGGAAATACATTTTGCTGATATAGTTTATTAGGACTTGATTCTTTTGGAGCTGGCATTCTAATTCTCTATAGTACTCGGATATCTACTCAGCTATTAGCACCTTATTAGCCTTGGTCTAAAAACAAAACAAATATTTGTGATTCAATATATATACTCATTTGCAATTCTAAATTCTCATCCTAACATCTTCCGTGGACTTGTACTTCTTTTCCTTTATTTCAGTCACCTTGTTAGCACTTCACTACCAAACCCCTACCAACTAATTAATAACTGATTTGCATGTCTTCTAATAATATATTAGATAAAAATTCTCCAACTTCCTAGTAAATTCTTCTACTAGTTGTAATAGCTTTTGTTAGTATAGTTCCTCTACTATGGAGGAGTGAAGTAAATTGAGCTTACTAAGAAGGAGCCTTCTGATATATATATATCAGAGATAGTATATGTTCTCTAAGATAAAGGGAAAGCTGATTTCGAATGGATGATTCTTGGCTTGCATTTTGATCAGATTATAAATATTGGTATTGACAAAGCTCTATTTTGATATAGTAAATCATCTAATTAATCATATTTAGTATAAAGTCTGCTACTTACTATTGATATAGACTCTCACTTTCCAAATCTTGTTGAGTAAGCAAGCTAACTTTTAAGTGATTGCTAGAGAACTGCTTTTTCCAGGAATGTATACAGTTCTTAAATTAGTGTCAACTTGTATAAACTTCAGAACTACACACTGGTAATGTAAATACACTTACTGATTGGCTCAGAGTGGCTGATGATGTCCAAGTACTGCAGAAAGCTGTTGTAAGTCCAGCATTATGAGAGAAACCAAAGAAGAACAAGAGGAAATATAGTTGTATTAAATTTTGTTGTTTGACCAAGATGTCCATATAGAGGGAAGAAGGGAACACAACTGAGACTTTATACAGTTCTGTGGTGGTTACTCCCCGCAGTAGACCACACAGTAGGGAAAATACAGGAAAAGCCAGTCACTATCAATCCTAACTGGCCCCACCCTCACGCTCCTCAGCATACCCTCACACTTAAGATAGGGTTACTGCCCCTTCAGATACATATAGGCGATTAGTTGGTGACTATTCCTAATGACGATAAATTATATCATGCATGCCCTAATTCTAGTACCAAAGTTTTAAATATGTTTGGTGGGGATCATAATCCCTTGTTTGAAGTTTCTCCTCAAACCCCCGATTGGGTTGGACAGTACGAGTGCACCGATCCCCACTCCACCCTATATTTGTCCAGATCACAGGCTCTCACCCGCACAATTCATACTTAACCAACCAGCTCTGCCAACGAGATGTGATTCATATAATAAATGCTGGGGATCCGTTATACACTGCTTATATCATTCTCGACAAAAATTCACCACCCCCCAAAACACTCTGTCGGAAGAACGTAATCATCTGGATTAAAAGTTACGTAGTAGATACGAATGAAATGAAATAATTGAGTCACTAAAGTGTGAGAATGAGATCTGTGCAAAGACGTAATTACTACTACCCGAGAAAACTTTATCTCAACTTTTCGTATGATAATATGATATTATAAATTTGCGAAATTCCACTTTTTTTCAAATTTGGTTACTATTGTCATGGTAAACAAGCAGTTCATAACGATCGCTATCCTAAATTCTTGATTGCGAAATCCCCCCACTAATGGCGTTACGATCACAATGTATATACAGTAAGCCAACTCTGCTAACCCGCTGAGCCGCTTTGCATCTGGAAAGTACAGTACCACCCGCAGGGCTCGTAAAATACACACACCGTAGGAGCTGGGATAATTGAACCTCGCTCTGCTAGGACTTTGGAGTCGTCTTCATTGGAAAGGTATTGCGCTTGCCAGTACTTTCGCCTTCCAATAATATCCAAAAGAAAGAGTTTTGTACAGCCTAACTTAGTCCGGAGTTCAATTATTATTCCAGTTTCTCACGGATTAATAATATAATAGAAGGAACCATTCCCCCCGAGAACCCGACTGGCCAGAACACGGTTATTAGGATACCCGAGTATGATGCTAGGTCTTAAAGTACGCGGGGACAAGCAGGCAGGAAGTAACAAATTACTTCTCTTTTTTTTTCTTTTTTTTTCTCAGAAAAGGGTTGGAATGAGGGCTGGGTATATAATACTAGTAAGTGACATGACCAGTATGATACTTATATAGCGGTGGAAAAGCTTAATCCCTGATTATCAAGCTCTCCGTTCTCGTGCTATACATACCTGGCAAAAAAAGTCCGCACAAAAAAGTGTTTAAGGAGTAGATGGTTTGGTATTCTTTCTCTCTTTTTTCTTATATCGTTATTACGCTCGTACTTGATATAGTGTTGGATCTGTGGGTACTTACACTTCCCCCCCTTCCCCAGGGAATCTGGAAGGTTTCTTAACAAGTGGTAGTACCTCTCTGGTTGTGTTACGATACGTTGTCTAATGAAAAACGACTTGGTCATGGATTAACGTAGACTTAAGGGAGAGCGGTTCTGGCTTGTATTGCGGGTTGTGGAGTGTGGAGATTGCTGGTAGGTGCTGGAGTAGTGGTAGTGGTAGTAGTGATAGTAATATAGGAGGAAGGAAGAGTGAGAGGGAGGGAGGGATGGTGGGAGGTGTATGTAATGCTCAAGCTCCGCAACTTCGCCAATGGTTTTACGGGTTGGATAAACGAATGGGTATCTCCTACAGGGGTGTACTGGTTTGAGTAGCTTCAGGAAGCCCTGCGTTAGTGATTGGCTGGCTGGTTGGCTGCGCAGAGCTGTTCTTGCTATGGCGATAAGGCATCTGCCAGCGATGCGACATATACCAACCGAGTAATAATATCACAATCACAACAAGTTTTACATCCCCATTATCAAGTGACGCTCCAGTCAGTATTAACTTTGAAAGAGACCCTTTTTTTTATATCCATAACAAACGGTATCTCATCTAGCCCCACCTCCCATTCCATCCCATGATGCGGAACCGGAGTAAGCCTCCTCCCAAAATCTACCAATTCATCTTAAGCTTCCTCTCCATCTCGACATGGAAATCCGGCATCTCAAAAGTATTATCATTCCCTACAGCAATTAGCTCCCTTATCACCCTACTTGAATCCTAGAAAATATAAACCTTTAAACACATCCTCCCATTCAATCCTCTCATCTACGCCCCGCAAAATATCCAAGTGAAAGTTCGATGGGCCCCCCAACTGCGCCGGCCTCCAATCCGACCCGGCAATCTTCATCTCCATCCCGCGGCGGATAACCTCCTGCACGCCAAACATGCGGCGGAGATTCTCCATCTTGAGTTTCTCCTGGGTCTCGTCCCACTGTGCTAGGCGTGCCTCGAGCGGGTGCCTGGAGTTCAGGGTCGAGGCGAGGGAGGTGGGGCCACCAGCGCGGAGGGTGTCAGGGATGGAGGTGGCCGAGAGGGCGGATGCCGCGGGGGCAGGGAGGGTTGAGGGAGTTGAGGTTGCGGGGGGGATAAAACGGAGAGACTGTTGTGGTGGTTGGTGGGGTTAGTTTTAGCTCTTGTATGGTAAGGAGGAAGGCGAAGGGAGTGGGGATTTAAGTCACCATCTCTACTTTGCTTATTCAGGAAACGCGAGTCTGGTTGTGCTGGTTTATGGGACAGTTGTCGATGGTAGCTGTTCGATTGATTGATGGATGGATAAAGATGGCGAAGGTTGGTGAGGTGCCAAGGCCGTCGTTGGTAGATTACCGATTAACCCTAGCCCCAGATCACAGTGGAGCAAGAGCATGCGGCCTTTGCCGCACCTTACAAGTACTCGTACAGTACAGGTACTAATTTGGTAGCACTGCACGAATGCGAGGAGAGAGAGACTTCTAGCAGAGTACCTATAGCTTAAACTATTCCTTAAAATTGGGCGACCCATCTCATAGCATGGCAGTCAAGCTGTCAAGGTCCAATGAATAATTATGATACACCAGCCCACTCCAGTACACAATTTGCATACAATAACCCCAGCATACCCACCAATGTTATTATAACATCCAAAACATACCCAGTCCAGACAAGCCATATTAATCTCAAGCCTGCGGCACGTACAGTGCTGTAGTCTACTGCACAAACACTTTTCAACCCAAAGAGAAAGATGGAATCAGGATTAGGAAGGGGAAAAAAAGCCATATCCAGGAAATGAGGTACCCGTAGAAAAGAGAGTAAGGGAGTGAGAGATACAAAGGGAAGGAAAGACAGAGAAAAAACAAGAACCCTACCCTAAACAGTTTATAGAATGAAACAAACAAAAATTTAACTCCTGGTCCACCCCGCCGTTACCAATTCCCCGCCTCGCCTGCGTTAAACCTACATCTGCCTCTCCGAAGAGAAGAGGGAAAGCAAAAGAAGAAGAAAAAAAGAAAAAGAGACACCATGGAATAACCCTCGACCATCCGTAACTCATGGCACCGCACTGTATGAAACACTCGAATATATGGTGAATAGTCAAGATGTGGGCATCATCGAGATCGCCGTGAAAGTGAGCACTCTGTCATCGGATCCCCTCGCCTCGCGCCCAAAAAGTAAACAGAAATAAATGAAATCGAAATGAAGGCGGATACGGTGCAGGAGAAAAGCGCGCGAATAAAATACAGTTATACTCACACACTCACACTCAAACAGACACGTTCTTGATCCTAATCCGAACTTCCCTACCCAGTGGAAAAGGAGAAAGGAAAAAGGTAGGAATCAAGTCTAGCCCTTGCCCATTTTCCGCTTGAACCAACTTTTCCTCTTCTCAGCCGCGGCGTTCGGTTCTGGCTGCTGCGCCGGCGGCGGCGGCGAGGGAAGAGGCTTCGGATCCGCTTCAGCTGGTGGTGTTGGCGGTGCATTATTAGGCTTTGGTGCACTCCAATTTTCCCCGGGTGACAAAGGTTCGTAGAGTTGCGCAGGTGTTTCAAATAATTCGGGCTGCCCAGAACCTTGACCACCCGCAAGCCCATCGTTATCCGTTGGTCGAGGCTGAACAGAGGGACCGCCAGCCGACCCGTGCGAAATATCAGACCCCGGTCCAGAGGAATTTGAAGCCGGTTTTGACCGGAAACCTTCAGGACTGGGTGCATTGTAACGCGCTGGATGTCCGCTCCCTTCAGCGATATTGGGACGATGACCATACGCATGTGGATCATAATTTTGCCGTCTATCATAGCCCGAACGCGCCGGGCCTGCCGGGCCCTGGGGATAACCATAATTCTGATGGTGTCCGTGGTTGCGAGGTGACATCCTGCCGTTATGGATCGGTGAGCGTGAATTCATACGGCCATACCCTGCTTCTTGTTCTCCATAACTACGTGCTCATCAGAAAGTGCTTGAAAACTATTTTCAGAAGAATATGCAACATACCCATCCATCCCCGACCGAGGTGTTGCAGAACGACCGGAGTATACGTCATAGTGAGGATTTCGTGGAGTAGTGGTATTACTTCGAGTATGAAAGTCGTAGTAATTTTCTGGGCAAATTTTTTAGTTGAGGACCTAGT
>Ga0307507_10006587_pt1 | contig 17684 bp, 19 predicted proteins | sample 7_EM_MG_FD_207223 | JGI IMG/M metagenome (GOLD analysis project Ga0307507, IMG submission 207223) | Populus trichocarpa ectomycorrhiza microbial communities from riparian zone in the Pacific Northwest, United States - 7_EM | ecosystem: Host-associated > Plants > Roots > Unclassified | place...
GCCTAATCTCCCGTTCGCAGGCCTCCTCCCGTCTATAAATACTCCCTCCTCTATACCTTCCTCTCTTCTTCTTTCTTCTTCCTTATAAGAGCTAGAGGCGCTCTAATACCCCTCCCTAGTCTCCACTAAGGGATCTATTGGTTGATATGGCGATATGGACAGCATTAGACAAGGAGACGGGTAAGAGAGGAGACAGGAAGGATAGAGGAACCTCTAGTAGGTATTAGTTAAGCAACGTCAACGGCGGTTTTCGTCACCCAAAAATTGCGTCACGTGATAACATTTGGGAACGCAAATATGTACCCCTGTCCTATACTCACACCACTACTAAATATTCTAGATTTCGCACTTGGAGCTGCTTATAATAGGCATTCCTAGGAGATCTGCCGGTTTGAAGCTCTACAATTAAACGTTATTAACGTTTTATATAGGGGTCGTCGATCAAGCTCCTGGGACACGGTTTTTAAAGTTTAATACTATACTAATATCACGACCTTCTTGTAGTGGCCGAGCCACCCCTAATCTCCTCCCCCTCCTCCCCCCTCCTATTACTTGGCGCTAAGCTATTACGTCGTTGCCGAGCCATCGCGTTGTTGTACGTCCGAACTGGTTAGGCAATAACATGGTTACTTAATCATGTTAGATGTCTCTATATACAGTTATATCTCTTCCTACACGCGTATTTGATCGAGTTGGGGTAGTAGACTTACTTTAATTCCAGCTATACGGCGATTTAGTTATTAGGTATTAAAAATATTTAGTATATAAAGCTTTAAATTGGAATTATAATCTACTATATTAGATCCTACGTAGAGGGCTCTATATTAAAGCTCTGCAGTCCAAATATATACTAGATTCATGACCAATATAATCCTTAAGCCTAGCTTAAGTAGGGCGCCTCAGTTACTGTAGTAGATCCTTACCTAGCAGTGACTAAGGCGCCTTAATCTTACTACTACTTCTAAATTAAGCAAAAGCTCTATATAGGGGGGTCCTAGGGGGTCTCCCCCTGGAAAACCTTATCTCTATATATATTAATTAAAGTCTATATAATAAAGCTCTAAAATTAATTGGCTTATTACTTATAAACTTGGGTCAAAATTTATGTTGGGGGATTAATGTTCCGTATGTTAGTCTTATAGATAGATATATTTAAGTTCCTTCTTAGGAAGAAGAGTAGATGAGCTTTAGATAATATTAGCAACTTAGTTAATTAAGGCACGAGCACGGCAAGAGGGTTGCATGCAAGCCTATACGATTAGATTGTCTATAAACAAGGATCCAAAGCTAGAGAAAGGAAGGAGAAGAATAGCAGCGCCGCTTGATATTTTATGCGGTCCTTAAGTTACGTGACTTGCGTCTACTATAATCCACGTCTGCCAAGATCCACCGTTTTCCACCAGCGCCGTAATAATAGGGTTAGCGTTCCGTATATAGTCTATATACTTAACCTTACCGTGCTAATTCTGCTTCCCTTATATTATTAATATAATTATACACAGCGCTAACTTATCTGGTTTAGGCCCTTTGTTCTCTAGTTTAATAAGGATAAGGTTAGTAAGCTAAACATCTTATCTACTTTTACTATAGGTAACGGTAGTATGGCCTAAAAAACGGGTTAGAAAACGGCAGCCGTATAGACTAGATAGGGTATATACAAACCTAATAAATGCTTAGCTGCAGTTTAAAGGTAAGACTTAACTAAACCTAGTATCTTAGAGCCCGTCTCCCAGCACTAAGTAATTGCCTTTTTAAGCCCTTTAATATTATAGCCGCTAGTAATTATAAATAGGCCTTAATTAATAAAGTTAACGCGTTAAATCCAGTTCTTATTATAGCGGACGCTATCCAGTACTGCCAAGAGCTTCGCCCCCTACAGCGGCTGCAAGGTCTTGCCTTCTAACTGCTACGCGTAGCTATTTACAACTAAGTATTAGACTATCTTGTTAAATAGGGCGTCTAGGGCCTCCTTGTCCTATACCTCCCCTTCCTCCTTTATAGCTTCTTCCCCTATGCCTACGGCTGCCCCTACGGCTGCCCCTATGGATGCCCCTATGGATGCCCCTGTGGATGCCCCTATAGATGCCCCTGCGGCTACCTTCCCCCCTAGCTGCCCTACCCGCTTAACTGTTTTCTGCCTCTTCTTTGCCTGCTTACTATCTTTCCATATCTCTTTCTATTTTGACTTCCGTTTTTAATAGCCAGCAGTCTATAATTCTTGGTTAATAACTTGCTACTCTAAAAATAGGTAAAGCTTCTCTTCTGTTACCCAGGCGCCGTCCATATTGCCTTTTAATCTTGCGCACTAGTCTTTCCACTCTTTCTACTTTGGCTTGTACGCCCTTATAGTATTCTTTAAGCGCTAGGCCTTATAAATATTATATAGCTATGCCGTCTAGGCCTTAAATTTGTTCTAGAGGCTATTAGAGGAGGAGGCTAGGGGGGCTTCCTTTGACTGCAAAGTAGACCATAGGGTAAGAAGATTCTTAAAAGACTCTATATCCATAAATATCCGCAAGAGGTTAGGGGGAAGACGCGTAAGCGCGGCATAGGTAAATAAAGCTACCGAACGCGTAAATATTAAAAGGGGAGGAGGAGAAGAGAGCTCTATATTATAGAATTAGAATTATAGCAGGCCTTTCTATATAAAATCAGAAGCCCTGTGCGAGCCTACGCGGGCACGAGAGCAGGAGAGGGTTGGAAAATGGATTGTCAAGGCGACGGTGAGGTTGAAGGCGCGCTGAGGCCCTCCATACTAACCCAGTACTAACCTAGGCCTCAAAAACGCGTCCGAAAAGTAGGGGCCACCACCCAAGGGGGGGGGTGATATTTGGACGATATGTCGCGGACCTTGGGGGGTCGTGCGTAACCCGAGGTTACGCCAAGCCTAACCCCGACCTCCGATACCTGATTTGATGGTCAGGGTCCGTGTGGCTTGAGAGTACGACAGACAGGGGAGCGCCAACATCTCCGTCATCTGGCCCAGGTTTTTGCAGCACGGTCCCCACTTCGACCAAGCTTGATAGCCAAGGGACCAACTTCTCAAATGGACCGCCAACCGCTTCCCCTCTTCTCTCCACTTCAATTACGTCGGGAGTCCAGAGGAATACACTTTTTCCCTCTAAGAACTAGATTATTCTTCTCAGGAATCATTATTGGAGCTTGAGTATAGCTCCACCATACAATGGTACAATGGAGCAAGCTCTTCAACATAGACGGTCATGACGCTCGTCACCGCCTTCACGATGAGATGCGTGCGCGTTAGTATTCTTTTTTTCAGATGCAGACTCTTTTAATACAGAAATTTCGCTGATTGTATTCATCCCAGTCCTCCCGACGCGTCGCGAAGTCATTCCTTCCCCAATCCCCGCCGGGGAAGTCACGAAGGTCGCCCTGCGTCTCAAATACCAGATTGAAACCGTGATTCCGTGTGAGCTGGACGAGTGGAAGATAACGAAAGCACACAGTAGCGTTGTCACACCCGCGGTCGTGAGGACGGCAAAAAGTGCGGGCGGAGAGGAGTACAAGGCGTGCGTGGTATATTGTTTGTTGGTCGTCAAGAAATGGTTCAAGAAACAGGCAATCTTGGAGATGTGGGATTCCGAACTGCATGATGTGCGAGCAGTTGCTTGCGAGGTGATCGCGAAGATGATGTGAGTTTGAACTGTGTTGTCGTAGGATTTGATGCACAATGTTAATATGCTCGTCGTCAGCATTGAGCAAGAAGAAGATATATCCTATCTCCTCGAAGAGGTTCTTCTCAATCGTTACTCAATCGTCGTTAATGGCGAAGATACTCTTCCCGCAAACGCCATAGAGCGTGCCGTGGATCTTCATGCCCTTAGAGTTATCGCTTCCTCAGGCTATCAGAAATGCATATCCTATCTTTGGCGTGGATGGCTGGTCCAGGATGACGAGGACCCTTCCCGGTTCATAGATTACAAGGAGAAGACCAACCCAAACTATTGGGTTCATTTCGACCCAGATCGCATGCGTGCTCCAGTTTACCAAAACACGGTACAAATTGCCGTGTCTCTGATTTACCTGGCACTATACACCGGAGCCATTAACACCATCAATCCTTCCGGTGATATTGATCCCATCGAAGGACTGTTGTATATCTTTACTTTCGGCTTTGTGTGCGACGAATTCTCCAAGTTCTGGAAAGTAGGTCGTTGCTACATTGGCTTCTGGAATGTCTTCAACAGCACCCTTTACGCCTTACTCACGGTTTCGTTCGTTACGCGGATGATTGCTCTAGGTCACCCGATGGGGCATTCTACACGCGGAAAATTTAATATGCTTAGCTACAACTTCTTGGCATTTTCCGCACCTATGTTCTGGATGCGCTTGTTACTGTATCTCGATACCTTTCGCTTCTTTGGTGCTATGCTGGTCGTATTGAAAGTCCTGATGAAGGAGTCACTCATTTTCTTTGCCCTTTTAATCGTGGTGTTGGTAGGCTTTCTGCAAGCATTTATCGGCATGGATCAGGTAGATAATGATCTGGAGGCTACTGTGTTTATTGTACAGGCTATGTTGAACACGATCATGCAGAGTCCGGATTTTGAGGCATTTGATCGATTTGCGGTAAGTCTTCAGATACTTTGTTTGCGCACAATTTGTAGCAAGAGCTAACCTTTTGATATTGAACAGCCGCCTTTTGGTTTGATTCTCTATTATATCTTTACATTTGTGGTTATGGTTATTCTCCTTAATATCTTGATTGCACTCTATAACTCAGCGTACGAAGACATCACCGATAATGCTATCGATGAATATATGGCCTTGGTAAGTTTTCGTCTCTCGACATCAGACACGAGTCCATAACGAATTCGCAGTTCTCCGCGAAAACGATACAATTCGTTCGTGCACCAGACGAGAACGTGTTCATAGCGCGTAAGTATCATCTGCCTCTTATTGGCCAAATTTCGTGGCTCGTGAAGTCTTTGGAAAACATCTACCCAACCTTTCCTGAATATACGTCTAATACATAGATCTAGCATTCAACCTCATCGAGCTCTTCTGTCTCATTATCCCCTTCGAATGGTGGATGCCGCGCCGCCGCTACCAGCGACTGAACGACTACGTCATGGGCGTCATCTACTCCCCGCTCCTGCTCATCACCGCCTTCCTCGAGACTCGCCAAGCCCACAAGGTCCGGCATAATCGCCGCAGAGGAGAGGACGATGACGATACGGTCGAGGAGTGGGAGCAGTTGTCCGGCATGTGCGATTTTGAGGCCGAGGGCTGGACGAAGAAGGTTGAGCTGACTAAGCCGAATGTGGAGACTGATGCGGCAATTTTGGAGGTTAGGAAGTTGGCGGCGGAGATTAAGGAGCTGAAAGGACTCATTGAGAGCATGAAACGCGGGGAGATAGCCAGGGTTGATGGATGAGCGTGGTTGGCGTAGAGCGGGTAAGGGGGAACAAGTCAAGGAGAGTATCAGGGCCGGTTTATGAATGAGAGGCTTTGTAACAATTCCTGTCTGACTAATGGATGGCTTGCGATGAGTGTAAATACGAAATTTGTATATTTAAGATTGAAACCCCACAAGAGTCTGCTTGTTAAGGGGTCCCACAGGCTTGCAGAAATCATCACGCTGAGAAATGAGACCAGTTCAGCCGGCGTGGTCCAGTTATTGTAATCTTGTGATTCAGTGAGTATTAACAAAAGCCACCATTCGCTTTAAAAGACTTTAGAGGATCCCCTGGTCCCTTTGCATTCGACTCAATATCCAACATCTTCACTTCTCCTACCCCACCTTTTCCTTCTCCGTTATCCTAAAATCCTCATCGCCTATACAACGCTCAATTTCCGACTGGATCGCCAAAACCCAATGATCCCGCTCCGCGCGACTCCTCGTTCTAAACACAATACTGCGTCCCGTCGTCCCTAGCTTCCCAACGCGCTTAATCTTTGTTCTTTTCCCCTCGTTGACGCCGACTTCGCGGCTGGGGGCTCCTTCACTCTCGCTGTGGAACCAGCCCTTCTTCTGCCCACGCCATACCACGAACGTCGTCATGACGTCCTCGTCGGTGCTGGTCCAGCCGTCCCCGAGGTAGATCTTGGGCAGGGCATGGTGGCCCGGCTTGTTGGAGTCGAAGGTCTGGTTCTGGTACAGCAGGTCATTTTCGGTGAGTAGACCCGAGTAGATGTAGCAGTCCTTCAGGCTGATGGAGGCGGTGCGCTCGTGGTGGATGTGCGCTCGCGTTTTGCCAGTGCGTTCGCGCAGCACGTCTTGGAATATGAGGAGTTGGCCGGTGGATAGGATCACGGAGCAGCGCGTGAAGGTGGTGTGGCGGCGGGGCTTGCGGTAGAGAGTGCCGGACATCTGTGTCGTGCACGGTTAGCTGAAGAATCAATTAGCAGAATATGGAAGATATGGTTTACGTGTATGGTTCGACAACAAGAAATTCCGCAAAGGTTATACAATTCTGGAGAAGCGTAGGATTGCGTAACCTCCCATTTACGTGCAAATTGGCCGACATAGGCTTCAGTTTCTTCGTCGATGTTGAGTTTCTCAAGATTTTGGCGTCGGACAGATTTATAGAGCCTGATATCACCAATGGTGCGGAGTTTCCAGTACTTGGCCAGTTGCCGGAGTCGTTTGATCCATTCCTTCTTTGTTTCCTTGTCATAGGCCTAACGAATGAGCGCCACAAACGCAGGAAAGAAAGATGGAGCGCTATCACTTACTTGAAGACGAATTATCAATCCGTTCTGAAGTACCAGTTCAAATGTACGGTCATCATTAAACTCCTTAGTAGCACCGTCATCTCTGGTAGTGTCCTCAACCTCAGCATCAAAGTCAACATCCGACCCCGACTCGATATTGTCATCTGCTTGCGTTGCACCCCTTCGAACTTTCCGGACCTTGATCACGTCGCAAAGATTAATGTAGCCATCACAATTCAACAATATGTCCGCTTTACGCTCCGCCTCGTCCTGGGCGTCTTGATCGTGGAGTCTTCTGCTCTGTGGTGTTCCAGAATGCTCAGCAGATAGCCACTCTATCTCGCCATCCCTAACGGGATAAGGATTAACAGCGTAAATCAAAGGAATTTTATCCGCGATCTGGTGCGCAGTGGGGACTCTTGAGTTACCTGAAAAAGGTAATTTTGGTGGAGGAGGGGGTGTAGCATTTGCAGGCCTGGAAAAGACAAGGTACTGGTCGTGCGTGGAGAAATAAAGTCGTTTGAAAAATAACCGTCCTAGTTTTCTATCAACACCTCGCTGCGAGGTCAGTCGTATCAGAAAACCTTCCACTGGTGCAGGTTCAGTCAACGTCTTCTTCTTCTTGCGGGTTATTGCTGTGGTAGGGTAATGTGATTTGGGACGCAACTCAAGCTCATGCGATTTCATCATGGCAATCGTGCCATACATTTTCCGTTCATTGGCCCCATGGATCCACTCAAGACGGTCATATCTCTTCCAAGCCAGGCCGATACGCTCCCCTTTGCACCAAGCATCTAGAATGTCGCTCCATTCTCTAGAAGTGTCCAGCATAGACAGGCACCTTTTGATAAGATTACTCGCTACAGCTTCTTCTTCTTTCATTGTTCGAAGTATAGCTTCCTCTTCGCCATCTTCAGTTTCTTGGACTGCAATTTGTGACTGTTCTAATTTCTCAAATGGATCATCTATGCGAAGACTAACGCTCAGATCGGGAATGTTGATTTGAAGCTCGGACGCTCTATGCCAACCAAGGACATTCCGTAAAAAGGTGTACCATTCCACAGCATGGGACCCAGTCCGTGCTTGCATAATGTAGATCCTTGTGCCACGGGAGCTGGGTGTCCAGACCACTACCGATTTATCTAGAGCGGAGTATAGATTTACCTTGGTGATTTTACGGCCAAGTATGATTTCATGTTTCGCGCTCTTGTTAGTATGAGCCTGCTCAATTGCTGGGATGACCTAATACACAGGAAATAATTAATAAGCTTCACACTAAATTTAATACTTTAGTTAATTTAAAGCACATACTCGGGTTTTGTACATCTGAAGAACTATGTCGGCATGCTCGGAGACATTTTGCCTACAAACAACCATATATTCTCGCCATTTATCAGTCGTTCTTGAATCGATCTTCTGATTATTGTTCTCGTCGTAATCATCCGGCACGTCCTTAGCGGCATCCACCCGAACAAGCATTCGCTCCATCTTAATTACTTGGCCGTCTCTGACTTTCTTCCTCCTTACACGTGTTGAGGCACGTTGGATAGTCATTTGCGCAGCTTTCGCTTTCAGCTGTAGCTCCGCAAGCTTGGAATCTTCCGGGATGTCGAAGTGGACAAGACCACGAAGGGTAGACCTCGTTCGTGTAACTGCAAAGCCAGTATCTTCTCCTGTGGCATCTGCGGGTCCTGCTGATTCCGCAGAACCGTTCTGTGGCCGTCCTGTCACTCCGGACACGATTTCATTTGTAGTGGCAGTCGCGCTTTGATCCACAACCGACTCCTTTTTAACCTTGTCAGCCTTATGAAGAAGTGGCGATGTAGAGGCAGTTTCTCTCAATGGGTCACTAGCTCCAGAACTTGCCATTGAAAAGTTGCCAGTTTCCGTGATTGATTCACTCCATTTTCTAGGTGAATCTCTTCCATCTTCTCCCAATCTCTCTGTAACCTGTAGTCCACTTGATTTCCCATCAATCTCATCCTTCCCAGTCTGATCCGGACCATGATCTCCCGATGATCCCTCAGAAGCCGTGACATATGAATGCATGCTAGATTTACGCCGTGTTTCCGTCGATGCAGGCGTCTTCGAAACCTTGGGAGAAGGGGTACTCCGGTCGGTTGGTGGCGTATCCTCGTCTGGTTCCGACGGAGCATCCATAAGCTCTGGCGAGTTCTCATACGAGACTATTTCATCGTCTGGATTAGAACCTCTAGGAATCGGCATTGCTGGCGGAGTTTCAATGGTAACTAGCGCTGACCCACTGCCTTCTGCTGATCCGCCTGCTTCCTCTTCATCTTCCACAGATAGATCATCAGGTTGTGGAAAGCTGTGACCGTATATTGCTGAGGTGCTGGGACCTTCTAGCCCGGTAAGACGTCGTTGGCGAGACTGCTTTGCACTGGCTGAGAAGGTGGCCGCTCGTGAGGAATAGTTGATGTGCAGGTGGTGTTTGTACCAATCCCGGCGGTGGCTCTTCAGCCATCCTTCCTAATACACAAGTATAAGACGAAATATTCGCGCATGTAGATTTTGGGGGCGTAACGAACGGGTATCGGCCCTATGAATTCGCGCCGAGAGGTAAGGAAAAGGTGTTCGGGGGTAGCATGTTGCTGTCAGATGTCAGCAATTGATTCGTCAAATATCAAAGAGGCCGTACGAGTCTTTGTGCAGTGTATGAAGTGGGTGATAGGTGCAACAAGTGGAGCTGTTCATGCCATGAGCGGCGCCGTCCCGTGGTTTCGGTCATTTGAAGGCGTGAGAGTTGGATCGGGGAAGGTAGAGCGGAGACAGGGACACGGCCTTAATGCGATTAAAGAATTAGGATATTAGAGGAGGATATAAACAGGAGCAAGTAAAATTACAGTGGAAGAGCAAAAAGGAAGGGAAGAAGAGTGTGAGGGCCAGGCAGAGGAAATCAGGATGCGGAGGCCCGCTTTGACGGTCCATGCTTTCAACTTTTGATGAGCCTCGATCGTCATCGCCAAACAATCCCTGACGTGCGACCAAAGATTAGCCAAGCACTGGCAAGCCCCCTAATTCAACTTCAACTCAGTATCACTCTGAACCTCTTCCATTATGAATAGAGAATAAACATATACCCTCCTCATTTATTTCCATACTTTAAATCACTATCCTCAAAACACAACAGCAAATACCCCCCTTATCTCTACTCGGTCCTAGTGGAGCTTCAACGGGATTGGCTGTTGTGGAATTCAAGCCCTCGCAGTATCGAGGGGGATCTGCCACATTTGCTTCTCTGGCCAATGGCTTCAGGGGCTAATTAACCCCACAGTGCAGTGAAGAACTCCAAAAGACCACTAAGTTTGATAGCGCAATTACCCGCAGGCTGCCGATGATGGACTTCTAAGTTTAATGCTCTAGTTTTCAGATAATTATCGATCCCAGTAAATTCCAAAAACCTACTTTGACCAGCTTTACGGCTGCCAGCCAGCCATTTGTAACGTTAAGCAATAATACTAGCAGAATTTATGTGAAGCCATTGATCATACACCTAATTCTACTCCATCGCAAAAATTAATAGAATCAGATCAGCTCTCTTCCACGCTTCTACTGCATTTCTCTCCATTTCCTCTCTCACATCTACTCTATCCTCATCCTTGATGCCTAAATCCTGATTATCTAGCCTCTTCCAAACTGTCAATCTGCCAAAGAACGCCACCCTCAACCCAGCCAAGAGCCCACGAAGCCCCATCGATTGCTCCTTCGTTCTCTCTACCGCAGCCGCGTTGGAAACGACAATATCGATTTATTTTCTGGTTCAGAGCTGAGTTTTGCCGCTAGGATCTTTTTGCTCAAGTGTAGTAACGAATTGTTCTAGTGTGGCAATACCGTCTGCAATGTAGTGGAACGGATTTTTCGTGTGTGGGTAGTTCGATAGCACACCAACGATTGCGCAAGAGTGTTTGCAGCGAAATCATGCTAAACGGATGATATTCGCCATCAGAAAGCTCTGTGGTCCTGTCAAAGTTGAGAGCGATGCTACCAATCCCTATAGGTATAGTACATGTCATCATCATATCTTCTGCCTTTCATTTTTCTCCCAGAATTGAGTCGTCAAAGGGCCATTAACCTTGAACACAGATTGGAAAACAACATACATTTTTCCAAGATCACGCCAGGGTGGACAGTTGCGAACGCGATCTTTCCCTCGCTAGCCCGGGCCATCAGATAGTTTTGCACGACTTTCTTCATAGAAATGACAGGGGTCCGCGGTAGCGTCATCGCTCCGATTAGCTCGCCGGTGGCACCATTGCCGCCAGCTGTGTCCGGTGCCCACTCGCTGGGTATGAAAAACTTCACATTGGCTTCGATAGCAGCATCAACTAATGCTAGCTGCGACTTGTCGAGACCAGAGCCCGACGCAAATTGAGTGACCGTTACAACGGCGTCTTGGCCACTAAGTGCGCCGACAAGGGTAGAATGTTGAGTCAAGTCAAATAGAGGCAGTGCGGACGGAAGGGGGGAGGGAGGGATATGTAGAAAGCGGGCGGCGGAGCAAGACCGTGATATGGAACTGGGTAGTAGAAAAGGGTTGAAGCAATGGGAGGCCGAGTTTGCCGGTCTGACAGTGAATCAGAACGATTAGGATCCCAGCGTGATAGGAACAGGGAGAGCAGGGCTAACACCGAGCCAAGCTACCGTCTTGATAGCCATGCTTATTGTTAAAATGTAGGAGTTGCAAGTCGCTGTTGACTACTCAGAAATACTCCGAAAGCTGGAAATTATAGGATTTTCTTGAATGTAATTTGGAAATGTTGACATGATCATCCGCATGGTAAGAATTACCCAACATTTTCCGCTGATTCTAACCAAAATCATTCCAGCTCAACAAATGCTAGGCCAATTCAGATGTCCTACAACTTGTGCAGTTAGTCTCCGGTAAAGTAAAGAGCATAGTGATTACTGTTCGACATATTCGGCCACCCGATCACTAATCCTCCCTGAAAATCCCCGCTATCCTAGTCCATTATTGCTGGAAGTGTTAGTAAACACAACAATTGGTTCCCAAACAAATTGACAATCCTTTGTGAACCGTTTCCTAAATTCACATTCCCTTTTGTATGCCATTTGTCTTTCTTCCACACATTTCATCTAACTGCAGAGCCCTATCCCTCGCTGAGCAAGCCAGAATCCTACATCGCATCGATCCAAGCAGGCATAATTGCAAATGAATGCAACATAGCAAAGTACACCGGCCCAACTACTTCATCCCTGTCTATTCGTGAACCCACTCACTTCGTTCCCATACTATAGGTCGCCACCACCACTTCTATCACCAATATTAATGCCAGCGCAAACGCTCCTCTAGATATTAGGTGGGATGCCGGACCTGAGGTTGTTGCCGGCCCATGGTTAGCTGGGCTGCTTTGATAATGGTGATCATCATCACCGGCATTCTGATGAATTGAGTATACCGGTCGCCGATGAGGGCTTAGAGGGGATGTACGCAGATACACCCAAGAACTAGATGATAGAGGGAAACCGTGGTAAAATAAAGGAGGGCAGGTAGGACGAGTGGGAGAGTTGTTTGAGCTCTGGCGAAGATGACATTGTCATAGCTGATGCGCGTAGTCCTTCCTTGGCTGTGGGTTGAAGAGAACTGGAAAACCGCTGTTTGGTAAGACAAGGTTAAGTGTTAGCAAGCAACATACCAATCTCTACTCCACCAAGCAAATTTCAAACAAGACTTGGATGGACCACTTTGAACTGCCATGCGACGAAGATTGCGAGGAAGAATAGATAACATCCAAGAGGTCAAGATACAGAGCCTCAGAAGTATAAAATATTTTGGTCTTTATACCTTCTATAATAACAACATAGTAGCCATTCATGGACTTATATCTTGGTTTGTTGTTTACCTGTGCCGTCCGTCTTGGCGAGGACTCTGTTGCCGACCAATTGGTGGCGAGCTGAGTTTTAGCCTGAATGGCGAATAGCTCGGGTCTTGGATGTTGACCTCCGCAGAATTCAACCCCACCAAGAATGGAAGCACGCCCTGTCTTCAAATGTTTAAGAATGGTTCTCTTTCGCGAACTCTTGCTCAGCTCATTTCTCTTTTAACGGGCTGGAAGAGATCAAGCATGGCTTTAGGAATTCTCAAGGTTGACTGCGAGCTCATTGTTGGTGATGATGGAAAGCCGGTCATCCTTCGTGGTGCTGGTCTTGGAGGGTGGATGAAGTAAGTATATCTTAGATGATAGAGAGCGTCAATACTTCATATGTTGACTCTTTAACAGCATGGAGAATGTTATCACTGGATACCCGGGAATGGAATCGCAGCACCGAGCGGCTATGTTAAGAACTTTGGGCAAAGAGAAATACGAGTTCTTCTTTGATAAGTGGCTTGAATACTCCTTCATTGAAGCAGATGCCAAGTTCTTTGCAAGTAAAGGGCTCAATTGCTTGCGCATACCATTTAATTACCGGCATTTCGAGGATGACATGAACCCAAGAGTTCTCAAGGAAGGAGGCTTCAAGCATCTCGATCGAGTGATTAAATTAGTGTGAATGCAAATCCTACACCCCTGGTAATCTCTTTGGTAATCCTTAGTGCGCCAAAGAAAAGATTCATACGATCCTCGACATGCACACAGTTTCAGGCGGACAAAACCCCGACTGGCATTCCGATAATATTACTAATTACGTGGCTTTCTGGGACTATAAAGGTCATCAAGGTCGTACAATATGGCTCTGGGAGCAAATTGCTACTAAATACAAGGATAATTCAATCAATGAGTCTTGCGATCCTGAACATTGGCGACTTCCGGCATTTTATGACAGACTAGAGCGCTATCCGGAAGGTCGATCCAAACCACATCTTATGGCTCGATGGGAACATCTTCGCAATGCAATGGAGGTTTTTCAACAAGGCGTTACCAAACTGTGTTTATGCTTTGCATGATTACACTGCAAGTCTCCATGATGCGTACTGCCCGAGCATCTCACTAACTGATTGGCTAGTCCTACGGATTCCCCAAAGGTGAAACCTTCACTGGCGCCGAAGAACAAAAGAAACTCCTAGAACTCCAGTTCCTCAAAAAGGCTGAAATCATGTACAAATTGAAAACACCCATCTGGAATGGCGAGTTCGGACCCGTATACGCCAATCCATCCTTGGACCAAAATGCCGAAGAGGTCAACACTGCCCGCTATAACGCACTTGGCGCGCAGCTCAGCCTGTACGACAAATATAAAATCCATTGGAGTATTTGGCTGTACAAAGATATCGGTATTCAAGGCATGATTCATACAAACCCTAACAGCAAGTACATGCGCACTGTTGCACCTTGGCTTGCCCGAAAGCGCGCCCTTCAGCTCGATGCGTAGGGTCATCATCCATCGAAAGAAGTCGAGGCTATCATCTACCCACTATGCGAGTACATTGACAATGTTTGCCCAATACTGAAAGACCAGTATCCACCAAATTGGCCAACAGAGCGCCAGATCACGCGGATAATTAATCAAATCTATATGAGAACTTGCGTGCAGGACGAGTTTGCTAGTATGTTCAAGGATATGAGCCTTGAGGAGCTTGAGGAGTGCGTGCGGAGCTTTCGTTTTGATGAATGTGTGCAAAGGGAAGGATTGAATAAGGCGCTGGAAGAACATGCAGTGGTGGAGGAGATCGGACAGGATTTTGTGAGGCCGACGAAATGACAGGCCGGATTTGGGAAAATTTGATTTTGCTCGAGAGCGGGATAATTGAGGCAGAGATAAGCATCTTCTTTCTAAAACCCTTGTAGCAATTTTGGAAAAGCCGCCTGCTAAGAGATAGATGAACGGTGAAGTTAAAAGAGTGTGTCTCTGGTAATGGCATTTTATACAGAAGAGCTCAACCGAATCATCCGATAACATCTGAAATGTCCTCTAATTTCTTCAACACTCCACAAACAAAAAAAGAGCACTTACTTCCTGATCACCCTTCTCTGAAAGTCACCAAACAACGATGTTGCAGTATTTCCTCATAGTTGTTGAAACAAGCTCTACAACCCTCAAAAGCTCCTGCTACATTTAGTAAGGATCACAGCTCATTAGCTTGTCTCAAACCGCTCCATTGGTCTCCACAGTCCCAATTCAAGCAGAACTACTCTGAATCTATATATATCAAACGTGTTAATGTAACACATATTAGTATTTTATCCAATTGGATGAGTGTAGACCTATTTAGCCAGTTTATCTACATAGGCCGTTTGTCAAAGTAAGTTGAGGCGATACTTGATCTAACGAATTCGAAATTTACTAGATATGGCACCCCGGCATAGTTGCAAGTTGTTGCATGAAGTAGAGCCGTTCTCCTTGGCTTTATAGAGATGCGGCCCATAAATTGTAAACTACCATCAAAACATATGAATCAACACACCATGCAAAAACCCGTCCTTCTTTGCAGCCTTCTTGGGAAAGATCTTATTCTCTTCAATAGAGTATCTACGCAATGCCGCCTTCGATGGGAACAACTTCACTTCCGTGCCACTAGCTCGAGCGTCAACCAAATCGTATATGTTCACGCAAACCGTCTTCAGTGCCTATAGGAACGTTAATGCTTAACCGCTTAAGCTGACGCTTCCACGCACCTTTTTGCACCCCGTAATTGTGCTCGGACAAGGTATTATGCCAACATCCGAACAGAGCCTCTGCCATCCTGCAATCTTACTACCGTCGGTTCGATACAAGTGGTCGAACTCTGAAGCAAAACATTTTGCGCGGTTCTTACGGTATCTCTTTCCCTCGACCTTCCAATTCCGAGAGATGGCCAGTCTATTGAATTCGTCCGTCAAAGAAGCTCCTTGGTCACGCTCAAAGCCTCTAAATCCTGAAAAGAAGTTCTCTGAACCCATCCTCGCCAGGGGATACTCTCAAAGCCGTTTCTGAGCAGCCTTGGGTAAGTAATCAGTGTTATAACCCTAAGGAAGAGGAAGATGAGACTACATAGGTATTGGGGAGGCAAACCAGCAATAATAGAAGAACAGCAGAAGGAATGTGGATGGTGGTTTGAGTTCAAGACAACGCACAGATGGCGCATGGAGTTGACGAATAGTCACGTGATGTCTATGCGCCCTTGTGGCACCTTAACGTGGTTGACCGGGAAGCGAGCCACATAGGTAATATTTAGTCAATTTATAATGGCCACTGATAGTCGTACACCCCCTAAATGATACGCGTACACCCCCCACCAAACAGGCTTAGATCCTTCCTCTTCAAGTTAGAACGTCACGTGTGTCCGCGCGCAACTGTCGCGCGCCCATACCCAAATCAACACCTCGCATTCGCCCTATTTTCCCCACATCTACCATGGCTCTTAACCCGCCTCCGTTGAAGCTGTACAATTGCGCAAACCTTGCCCTTAATAATATTTATAAGTTTGTTAAAGGGCAGGGCTATACAGTGTTAACTTTCCGCTTAAAAACTAACAAACAGTCACCACCTATTGTGCGTAAAATGTGGCTCTGGTGCGCTAAAGGTAATAGCTACAAAAGGACTGCCAGGAAGCGCCTTACTGGCTCTTATATAACTGACTACCCTTTTAAACTTACCCTTATACATATAGTAATTAGGTGGTAGGTAGAAGTATAGGAACCAACTTATAATTATAAAGCCTTTATATATGCTACAGCTCTACTATATTACCACTAGCGTACTAAGGAAATAAACAAGATAATTGCTAATATATTAGCTAGTAGTATTACGCCTAGTAAAATACTCACAAATCTGCTTAAGAAGGATATTATAATTAGCCTCTAAGATATCTATAATAAATAATAGGTAAATAAGAGAAAGCTGCTGTCACGAAGCGAGCACAAGCGGTGATAATATATAGCAAAGTAGATATTATTAAGCTATGTACATAAACTGCGTGATAAAGTTAAGACGTTGCGTAAAGAGAGAAGGTAAGGAAACGGGAAGAAAGGGTATATATCGTGAATTTGGTTGCTTAGTTAACACATGCACGGAGCAGAATAGGATTTAAGTAGCGGTCCTGGCAGAACTTGGCAGGATTTAGTGGACTTGGCAGAATATGGCAGAATGCGGCAGATTGCCGTTAGATTACTGTAGATTGCCGGCAAATTGCCGTCTTGTCATGGTCGGTCTCTTCTTACTACATTGGTGGAAACAGGTGGAAACAGGTGGACGTGTGTAAGGTGTTACGGAGGTGTCCCGTAATAGTACCCCCTCTTTAAACTTGAGCTTCTGCGAGATGGGGCTTTGGTAGTTCTGGGTGGAGTTTATAAAAGTCTTCTGCGGCTTATGTAAGTCCTATAGAGTTAACGGGTTCCTATAAGGGCTTAGTAAAGCCTCTCCATTTTATAAGGTATATATACTTGCGTTTCCATTTGTTGTACTTAATATTATTAACTCTTTTAACAAGGTACTTATCCTCACTATCTACTTTAACTAGTAGGGGAGGGTCTTGGATCTATCTAGGCAGGGCGTCCAATATAGGGGCGATAGGGCGGAGGACTGATATATAGAATATAGGGTGGATTTTAACCGTATTAGGGAGCTTTAGTTAGTAGGTATAAGGAGAGACGACTTTTTTAACCTTATAAGGGCCGGCGTTCATCTAATTAAGTTTTTTAGTAGGTTCATCGGGAAAATATTCGCAGGCTGGGTTTCAAGTCGACTTTGCTAAGCGCGTTTCGCGTAATTGACATGCAATTTGACTAACTCGACACGCAATTGACCAACTTGACACATTCAAAAGTTAAATAACACGCAGTTGACCAACTTGACATATTTAAAAGTTAAACGACACGCAATTAACCTGTAATTGACCAACTTGACATATTTATAAGTTAAATAATACGCCGTTGACCAATTTGACATATTTATAAGTTAAATAATACGCCGTTGACCAATTTGACATATTTAAAAGTTAAATAATACGCAGTTGACCAACTTATACATTCCTTAATATGCAATTGAGGTAATGTAATATATTATTTAAGTTATATGCTAATTACAAGAGGCTCTGCACGAAGCTCTGC
>Ga0307507_10006588_pt1 | contig 17684 bp, 18 predicted proteins | sample 7_EM_MG_FD_207223 | JGI IMG/M metagenome (GOLD analysis project Ga0307507, IMG submission 207223) | Populus trichocarpa ectomycorrhiza microbial communities from riparian zone in the Pacific Northwest, United States - 7_EM | ecosystem: Host-associated > Plants > Roots > Unclassified | place...
ATTTATACAACCACCACCCCCAAACCCCCCCCCCCCCCCGTCAAACCATCAAAAAAAATCAAAAAAGAGAGAAAACAAACATAACCCTCAACGTCCCCAAACTCTTCCTCAACTCGATTAGTATCTCCTTTTGCGTTTGCGTCAACGTTTCCTCCTCCCCTCCGCCACTACCACCACAACCACAACCACAACATTAGCGAGGCTCGCTCATACACACTCACAAGAAAGGGAAAAACACACGAAGAAACGTTAGTAGTAGCCATGCTCCGAAGAAAACCCACACCTATAAAATTAACCGCGGACGACGTATTGATATACGAAGAATTTCGACGGGAGATGGATGAGAGGAGTGGCGGCGGTGGTGTTAAGGAGGAAAATGCCGGGCAGGGTGGGAAAGGAAGAAAAGGGGTGGTGGCGGGGAGAGAGGAGAGGATTGGGATTGGATCTGCTGCAGGGGGTATGGGGATGGGGATGGGGATTGGTGGTGGTGGTGGTGGTGGTGGGGGGAGGAATTGATTGATTTTTCAAAGTTTTTTTTTTGTTATATATTTCGTTGTTTTAGAAACGATTTGTTAGGCGATGTGGGTGGTATCGTACCGTAGATATAATACGGTAGGTTTGCGAGTGATGATTAATGAATATGGAATGGAAACTTAACTTATAGTATTTGGTATGATACCGGTATTATTCGTACTTGTGGTTTGCGGGGTGTGGGTGGTCGTTTGTTTGTTTGTTGGGTTGAGGTTGTGCGGTTGAGTTAAGCTTTTGTCTTTTGTTTCTGCATGTCGGATCGTGCCGTATCTAAGTTAATCTAATAACTTGAGCACTGTATAAACCGCGTTTCCTGCTCCTGCATGTATGTATGTATTGTATGCACGCAAGTCCTCCGATGGAGGCGAAGTAGACAGATAGATATGACAGATATGATAGCTTAATATTATACCGGTACTACTTGTGCCCTACTGTACCGTACAGCACTCACCAATTAATCCCTCTAACGCTTGTTAATCTATTCATGGCCTCCTTACTTACACAATTGATCACGGGCGACTGTACTCTACTATACCTTGGCATGATATAATACGCTTGGATATATTACTGGGAGACATGGAGATATTAAATTAAATCATTGGCTGGTACAGTTACAGTACGGTGGAGTAAACTGCCATAACGCAAGTTCCTGTGTTTTTAATTATTATTTTTTCACCCGCTAACTTATCACACCAGAAAGCGCCGAAGGATGGATCATGTCTCCAACTTTAGAAAGAAACCTTGCTATTATACCAACGTCATACAAGTACTTTTGTCATAATTTTTTAGCTACAGTAGCCTAAGTGGGGGGAGGGGAATGGAAAGGAAAAAAAAAACCCCCTCTCTGCCTTCCCCCTTCGCTCCGTATCTCCTTTTAATGATCAGAGCAATGATTGAAAAGAAGGGAAAAAAATAAAATAATACCCCTCCAATACAAGCGATAAAAACTTGAGAAAATAATAAAATAAAAAACGCCCAAGTTCCCAATTTATGCTATGATACCTATTTGCAAAAAAGTTTGATAATGGAAAGAGGAAGAAAAAGAAAGAAGGAAAAGTGGGAAAAGTATAAATAAGAAGGCGAAACCTATTCCGCCGTTTGAAGCCCTAATGATAGTGATGAGAAGTGGAGTGAAGAAAAAGATGTACAGTGGAAAAAAAATGATATGAAGACGAAAATGGGAATGAAAAATAAAAATAAAAAACAGTCGGTTTTAATGATACACACCGTATGTATGAAGTAAGCAAGTAAAGCTAAGTAAAGAGCAAAGGTAAGGTAAGGTAGGAACCGTAAACAGGGAGGAGGGAGGAGAAAAACACTCAAAGGGCTTTGAAGAAAGAAAAAAACACTAGGCCACAATTAAATAGTCCCCGCTATGCCCATTCCTAACCTTTCTCCCCTAGCCTACACTTACGCTTATGCACCATCACCATTCTGCGGCAATGGCCTTTTCAACTTCAACACGATCTTTGTCGGTCTCGGGGCTGATCCAGCCCCTGCGCCCCCCGGCGAAGCCTTTGGAGCACCAGAAGACGCCGCCGCCGCCTGCTTAGGTGCGGACCTAGATGTAGACCCCGAGGACTGTCTCTCAGTCTTAACTCTCCTGGCAGAGCCTGGGTTGCCGCGAGATCTTGGGTTTGGGAGGAGTTTGATTGGGCCAGAGCGAGGAGTTGAGTTCTGTGCGTGCGGGGAGTCTCGATGGGTTGAGGAGGTAGCAGGGCGCGATGACGGTGGCAGTTGAGGCTGCGGGGCGCACCAGTTTCGATATTCGGGCTTGATTACTAGCATACACTATAGTTACAATAAGGTTAGTAAGCGGTAGTTGTATCTCCCAAGCCAACTATGATGTATAAGAGGGGAGCTAACGTTTCCGAGATGGGTACACTTCAAGGTCTTCGATCTCTGCCTGAGTATTACCACGAGGGATGATTTGGCCTCATATAGTAGACAGCAAATGTCGAGTAAGTTGCGGATTTCAATGAGGCCAATATCTGGAGAACTATTTGCGAATTTAGTATCATCATCCTTAGTAGTTCCGCGATGGTCACTTACGTAGCTGCGGCCCACAAGGCTTGCTTGAAAGCCTCGTTGTCCGTAAGTTCCTTCTTCAGGTTCGTAATTGCTCCAGCGATCGTCTCCCTAGCAAGCTCGTTCCGCCGTTCATGTGACATATCAACTGAATCATCAACGAAGGTCATCTCTCCGAAGCCAGGATTGATATTATTATTCACTGGTTTAGTGCTTCCGACGGCAATCATGCCAAGGCCCTTTCCGAGTACTTTCCACAGTCGATGACGCAGGTATGGCGAAGGGTCAGAACTCATAACTTTGGCCATGTACTTGACAAACCCAGGTTGATGCATCGCCCCGAGTTCAACCAGACATTCGAAACATTTGGCTCGTAGGGAATCTAGTGTTCCTTCACGGGTGTATGACAGGAAAAACTTGGGGTCTTTGTCCTTGATACCCAACAGAATCCAGTCCTTTAGAATCTATCCCAAAAGTCAGCCATATCACATTGCATTTTTGCGCCTGGCCAATGGTCACCTCGACAGCTGTCTCAGATAGGACATTCTGATACACAGACTGCCACTTGTCTATACGGAGATATCGCTCAATCTCGTTAATCGACTCCTTTTGAGTTTGAATAGCTTCCTCATCCTCATACCCGAAATCGTTATTCAAATCAAACTTCGTAATTGTGATAGTATTGGCAAGTGCTTTCATCAACGTTGCAATATATAAACAATCATCATACTATTAAAGCACTCGTTAGTTTCTAATATAAGCGCCATCGCAAGACAATCGCCAGCTTACGTTATTATTATTGTTATCATTCCAACGCAGCACATCCAGGATCCAGCGCTGCGCAGATGTCGGACAAGCACCAGACACATTTCTTATGCGTGACATTGCCGTGGGTATCGCTTTTTGAACATAGTACGCAGTCGCATCCGAGAAGTCATTACTCTTAGGAACTGAGGACTCGGGAAAACAAAAGAACACCTGAAAAGCCTTCATCAAATGGAATTGGCCTATCCAATTGAGCTCCGCCGTGGCGCACTAAACCAGTTAGTAGGTAGCTCTTCCATAAAAATATAGCAAAGCAAACCTTTGCAAGCCCCATTGCTGCCTCGACGCGTATAGCCCAGTAGTACCTTCGATCCATCAAGGTTCTGACAAATATTGAAGAAATTAAAGCTGATTCTTTGACACTTGAGAAGTATTGCAATGCCTAAAAAATTTAGCTGTCACTGGTCAAATGACTCAGGTCACGAAACAGACATCCTTACCTCATACTGCGCGATGACATCCCTGTCTTGCTGTAGCTGCGAGAGGAACATGTAGTCCGGCTGGTTGACCTTAAGAGTACAGATCCATTCAAAATCTGCGTCCATGCGTATCCACTCGAAAGACTCCTGTGCCATTTTGTCTTCTTCCTCCTTTGACCAATCTTCCATCTTCCAATCGACAACCTCGTCCTCGGCCTGTAGGACATCACCGAGGCAGTAGAGCAAAACATCGTCATTCTGCGCATCGATGCTAACGTCTACACCAGCTCCAGCAGCAGCCCTCTCTTTCTGCCGCCTGGATCGTTTTAGTCGCTTGTACTTAGTGTTGTACGGTATATCAAGCTTTGTATAACCTTCTTTGATGTCGACAACGTGCTCATACGGGGTTCCATCCGCCTCATGAATCCGAATGGTCATTGGTCCAGTATAGACAGGCCTTGTAGGACCAACAACAACATGACGCTCGTGATTCATTGCGTCCTGCATAAAGTTTTCAGCCACCACCCGTGCGGCCGGGGTCTCCGACGATTGCACTTGCCGAATACCCATCTCTACAATCATCCTCTTCTTGTTAAAGCGCTGGGATACCTCAAACCGCGGATAGCCAGAACCGTATACCCACTGCTGAAAGAAGGATTCGAGTTTGGTATGACTGTTCTTCTCACATAATCGGGTGAAATGTTGAGTGCTCATCAAACCGTTCTTCAAATCGCCTGCAATTGCTCCGAGAAAGGTTTTTCGAACCACCCGATGCAATACCATTGAAGAGCTAACCTTCCACAACCGCTTTTCCAATATCGTCAATACCACTGGCGCCTTAAGCTTGATAAAGTCCAGGGCGGATGGCTCAATTGGAACTTGGAATCCTTGAGCATAGAGAGATGGTTTCCCGATATCCAGTTCGCAGATCTTCTCCGCATCCTTCTTGAGGTTGAACCGGTACCAATTATTACCCATCAAGGTCTTCAGAAAACAGTTGGCCATCCAATATGCCATCCCAACAATAACCCATGTATCAGACCAATCTTTTGGAACCACATGAACTCCGGCCCATTGCGCGGCAAGCGAGTATGTAAGTTTCCGAGTAACTGGCTCAATAGGGTCGATTAGACTCTCCGGGAACAAGAGGCGATTACTACATATCACCAAAGAGGCCGACTCGGTGGTATCAGAAATAAGATCGTCAACGAAACAGAGGTTGAATGATTGGAAGACGTATTGGCCGAACTCCTTAAACATATAGTCGAGGGCCTTGCGTCTCGTTAATACTCTGGCATATCCACTAGATACCATGAGGAGGGTACATACTCTTGGAATGAACATGCATGTGCTCCTGAGCTCTGCTTCCCGACTAGGAAGACAATAGCCCATCACATCCACAATCATAATTCCCATAGCTTCCTCGGCCTCCATATCACGGTATTCGGAAAGATTGACACGTTCGAAGGGGCCTACAGCAATTGCGATATGTTGAGGAGACACTGCCATTGTCTGCTCGAACTTCCATGTCTTCTTCCAAGGTTTGTCTCCGTCCACCTTCACATAATCAGCAACTATACACGACTAGCAGGCCAAAGCTTTGTAAACAAACCTCGTCTTTTAGATTTGCGCTGCATATGACAACGATATCAAGATCATTATCATCGTCAAGCGTTTCATCACCATCTTCGTCAGGAGGGGCATGATTGCCATTAACACCGTTAATCCCATTGGGCAGACCGTTGGTCCCATTAGCTGTCGCATTGGTGTCGCCCTTCTTCTCTTTAGTCTCGGGCAAGTTCCCTTTTGAAATATCCCCAAGAGTCCTCGGCGCTGTGATCTCAAGTTCCCATGTCCATCGTTCATGAATACCATCGAGAGTAGGGAAAAGGCTACAGGCAGCTCCAGGGAGAGGCGAATGTGTTGTATAGGCGTGCGGGTATCGCATATCCCCCAGATCACAACCTACAAAATTGAACCCATCCTTGATGTTTTCAACTATAAACTCAATCCTAATAGTTAGCGGAGCGAACGGGCTAAGTGAATTGTCTGTCCGGGATGTAAGTAGAGACGAAGTCATTATCCCAGTAGCGGCGTTCGTAGCAGCATCTAGAGAGTCCGTTTTAGATTGCCCTGTCGGAGGCTTTGGAGTTGATGAATGTTGTACACCCGGTGTGAAATATTCCTTCCCAAAAGCATACCTATAAGCAATCGAACTACTGTTGGGTTTCCGAAGGTTTTCCGGAACCCAGAAAAACTTGATAGAACTAGACTTACTACAGGCTCAATCTTAACTCTAGAAGGTAGGTTGATTACAAGTTCATGCTCAGGGGGGTCGTGTAGCACTGCATCCAACTTCTTCCGATACTGATGATGTTGATGCGCGGTAGAAGTCTCATGCATCCTGAAATTCTGGTATGGGTCAGTATGTTGTGTAGCCGTTGCTCTTCCGTTAACATAGCATCTAGTGATCCCTACAAAATTTCACCAGAACGTTAGCTACCTTGCAGAAGGCCGAGGCGCCACGGAAGCACCTACTGCACTGCCTGCAGTTCAATCTAAATTGTCGCAATGAAGCATCTGTTGGGTAGACCGTGATTTCGGACCACCCCTTATATAGCTGTCAGCACAATTGGTCCGCGCCGGGTTTCTTCCAAAGCGCACTCCCGTACCTTCAACGTCTTGCTCGCCATGTTGACATCTAACCCGACTTTCTGATGGCCTGTGCAGGGAACTGTCAGCTTCTCCATCGCGACGCCTCGGGTTGTTGGTTGGAGAAACTTATATGTTAAATCCCCGGCTATAGAAAACGGGTGGTGGTGGGGGGGGCGCCTGGGCTGACTGCGGACCCAGGTTTTGTGAGTGCCCAGTGGCGCTGGGCTCTGTAGCGGTGGGCATCCTGGCGCTAGGTTTGGAAGCAATTATAGCACTGACCTCAAAAGACTGGTTTTTTTGAGTTGTCGAACTGTTGGTTATGGGGCGAACTGTTGGTTGGGTTGGAGGAGAGAAGGAAACAAGCAAAGGGAAAAGGGATGACTTTTTTTCGACTCCTCCTAAGCCCTGATGCTCAGGGCTTGCATCCTATGTAGACCCTCCTCTCCAGAAAAAAAAATAGATAGAATGCCTATAATATAATTGTAGCGCAGGCTTCTAGTGCAGTAAAAAGAAAAGAAAAAACCTCTCCTCCGACCCTACTATTGCCGCTTATCCTTCCTCCTCTTAAACGTTCCGGTAAGCTCGATCGTGAAGGGCACACCCCGACAAAGAAATTCAGTATGAACCCCCCCTGCTGCTTTTCCCCGGCCTTGTAGCCCAAAATTTCCCCCACTAACTCGAACTTGCCCCCCAAACTTATTGAAATTCGGCCTCAACCAGCCTCACGGTGGAACCTCCCTCGCGCGTCAAGCTGCTGTGTCGCCCGTGTTACTGAGCACTCCCTAACCTACAGGAGTTGATGCCGTCGAGGGGAATCACGAAGAGCTGGCGAAGGTCGAGTTTGTGCTGGCGACGTTCAAGCCGACGCGGTAAGGTCAAAGGGGGAGATGGACAGCGGGAGACAGCGGCGGAGGGGAATGTAATAATGGACGCCGTGATGGACAGCGGGAGGGGGCTTTCGAGTCGGCTCAAGTGATAATCGGGTCGTCGGAGGCACCCCGTTGACTAGTTGTATTCCTTCAGGCAGGACGATGTTGGTTGAGCTCAGCCAGAGAGCGTCATTCGAGAATGCAGCAGCGGCCGTCAACATCGAAAGACGTGAAGTCGGTTAACACTGATACACTAGCTATATCTGGTTTAGACGCTCTTGGCAAAAACACAAAGCTCATGGGCGATTGAAGAAGCTTGCCGGTAAGCAATAGTTACCGCACTCGCACCCAAGCCAACCACGCCGCCAGAGATATTGGGAAAATTAATAATGGGAAAGAAGAGCCACCACATAGAGATTCAATTCAGTTGCGGACGCACAAGAAGCATTTTCACGATATAAATGACCAAATGTACCTTATATGGCACTCGTACTTGAGACCCCCCCTCCCTCACCTTAGAAACACACTTAGACACATCTTCTTGCAGTCACCATCGAAAAAGCGCTTGTCAAAATCGCCATAATATTCAAGCTGCATGACCGGCTTTCAGCGAATCAGTCATGGGCCTTAAACAATTGTTCCCTGTTTTCTTAAGTCGGGCAACAAAATTGTGAATTACCCGTACTAGCCATATATGAAGGCCCCCCCACGACGCAGGGAGCAAGCAGAGTACATACACATGCCACTTAAAAAGTACAAGTACAAAAATACAAACCCTTGCGATGCAAAAAGCGTTGACTCTAGTCAACCCCAGTACCACCCAGAAGAGGTGGGAAAAAGTGAAAAAAAAAAAAGAAGAAAAAATGCAAACCACGAAAAAGAAAGAGTAAAAAGATGGAAGAGAGCCCAAGCCGCCTGTACAAAAGAAACGAAACCCGTTGGAGAAAGGAAATAACAATCCGTGTATCCTTTAAGTGAAATGGAAAAGGAGGCAAGGAAAAAGATGCTAGAAAACTAAGAAAAAAACGGGAAGGGGGAGGGGGGGAACTCGGGCGATACGCCAATCGCCGGAAGCACAATCACGAAACTATGTCGTGGAGGACAGAAGGAAACCTTATAATACATAGAACCCAAGGAAGGTCCACTTGGAACTTCAGTATTTGGGTTATCGCGAAACCCTTCTGCGAGCTCTTGTATGCCTTGCAGCGGCATTAAGAATCTCATCTGGTAGTTTGAATTCCTGGGGTTCAGGTTCCGGCAGAGGTTGGCCAAACGCTGATAGGTTCCGTCCTGCCCTCCTCCAACCACTCACAGCAGCTTTTCGATCGTGTGGGTTTTTATAGAATGAGGTGAAAGGTTTCGGCTCATGTTCAGGAGCAGCAGCGGGCACCATTTTTGGTTTTGGTTGTTTGGGTTTCTGTCGACGTTTTTTGAGAGTGTTGGGCTGGTGGTCTGCTTCATCGCCCGCGGCCCCTCCGCTATTACCAGCACTTGTTTCACCGCCATGCTCATCCTCGTCATCCTCATCATCGAGAGGAACTTCGTAGTCTTCGGTGGAACTCTTCCGCGTCTCCACGTCCATGCCGTTTACAGGACTTCCACTAGCCCTTCCGCCCCTAGCTACCCGCCGTCTTCTCTCCTCCTCTTTGCAGGTGTTGTATCTTATTAACATCGCCTCAAGGTCCTTGATCATCGCGGCTCTCCTCTTTTCGAGTGCCTTCCTATCGATATCAATGCCAGATGCCACTAATCCAGCAAGACCAAATATCTTCATCCACTCCTCGGATTTAAGATTGGACAATTTCTTCTCGTACTGGGCCTTCTGAAACACCACCCTCTCACGCTCAAGATTGCGTTGGCGCTTTTCTTCTCTAACTTTCCCTTGATGTGGTTTAAGGTACCGATCAGCTGAAAGTGGATCGTACGTATACCTTGTAGGGAATCGGTTCTTGCTTGCTCGAACTTCAGCCTCAAGGTCAATTGTCACAATGGGCTTAGCACGGGGTGAAGCATCAATTGCAACGACGGGTGTAGTACGGTTCGGGTGTGTGAGGTTGTTGAAAGAGGTCTCTGGAGCTTGAGGAGGACTTGTTACATCTGCATCACCAACAACCTCACTCGGTCGATGAACGCCGCCAACAGTGCGATTTGCTGAACCCCCAGCAATGACGCCGCCATTGAAGGTAATCGCTGGGATCTCGCCTTCAATAAGTGCGATTGGTGCGCTCCAGTCAATAGCATCTAGAAAGCAGTTTCCCAATTAGTTTGTTTTCAATTAAACCATAGAGAACAAGAAGTCTTAAGACATCAAGAACTCCCGGCACTAGATGATAAGGGAAAAGGTTAGAAAACAAAACAAAACAAAAAAACATACCTCTATCTTCTGGCTCCAACCATTCAGCATACTCGGTAAGTTTCGAATCTTGACTTCTGAGGACCCGTTTATCCTCGTCCTTTTTCCCCTTCTCATCCTGTGAGGAAGTTTGACCTGCATGCTGCTCAGGAGCCGCAGACCTCCGGGCTCTCTTCGGAGGAATTGGCGGGCCCCCTTTTCCCCCGCCAACGCTCAAATCATTCACACGTTTTCTCTTGGTGGCCTGCGAGCCTGATGGTTGGAATTTGTCGACTTGCGCCAGAGACTCGAGGTTATTTGATTTTTTGTTGCGTCCACTGAAAGACTTCAGGGGAGTAGTGCCCCCGTTACGTTTGCTGGTTCGCGTGGCTGCATCGGATTGTCGCGCCATATCGTTTGCTGTTGTATCAGGCTTTGTAGAGTTTGTGGGAATTGTATTCTCAGAGGGAGTATGAGCAACAGTAGCGGGGACGTGTTTGCTGAACCGAAGGATGATGTGGGGGACCTTTCGCTTCATTGTTGGGGGGGGATTTCATATTCTTCTATATCCAGTCAATGTAAAGGTTTTTCCTTCCTTTCAGGGCTACGCGCGAAAAGGACGGATTATACGAGGACTCGTCCTTCTAAGCAAAAAGGTCGAAGGCAAATACAGTATTTGCGACACTTGGCTCAGAGTTGTTGCTAAGCTTTTGTACCTATGGTTTTTGTGTTTCTTCGGGAGTTTTTAGAGAATCTCAGAGGGGCTCATTTCTTTTTCTCTCGAGACACCCTCAAGTTGCAGCAACCAGGAGGCGCGGTTTTATCTCCTGTGCTCTCTGGAGAAAGAATTATCTAGGTGAGAGAAGGAGAGGAGGCAAGATAAATGTCCTTTTATATATTTATGCTAGATGGTAAAGCATAGAATAGTTGTTTAAATTCGGTTCGTTCCTGAGAACTCACATAACCTTCCCATTTTCAGCCAAGGGCTCTGTTTTCTGGTCAACCACGAGAATTTTTACAAGCCTCGGTACCAAAGAGAGATTGGAATCAGGCAGCAATGCTGCAACGTGCCATCATCATATGGCACCAATACAATAGGGCCGTGTGGATAAGGTAAACCAAGAAAGCCATAGCATCTATGATACATAAAACACTATCGGGGGGGAATTGAGTAGTAAAAAATATAAAAATATAATAAAATCTGCCCGGCGAACTGGGACCGCAAGGGTAACTTGGGGTTGAGGAAGGCAAAGTGTTCAAGGGAAGGGAAAAAAAGGAAGGCGGAACTCTATGAAAGTGTAGAACCCTTTCTAGTCGTCGTCGGGGTTAAGCAAGAAATCCTTCACGAGAGGCGAACCAGCGAACTCAGGATTCAGGAGGATACACCTTCAACCGCTAAATGTTAGCCTAAACGATATATTTCAATGGGTAAAAAATATCATATAACGCACGATAAGAAGTACGACAACCCTTGACGCCGTGCTTCGAGGAACTTTGGCCGGAATTTTGCTGCGAAACGTCAAATTCCCATTTTCATAGTAAGCATGTTGCACTATTTCCAGAAGACTCACAGACAACACTTTTTGGCGGTAAAGCGGGCAAAGAAGCCAGAGATCTTGGAAAAGTCTCTTGAAGCATGTCCCTAAGCATTACAAATTCCGAGTATCTGTTTCATTGATCATGTTAGACATTTTTTGCGTACTCGCGGCAGGAGTGGTAAATTTCTATTAATCACTCTTCCCATATCTTTTATTTTTTTATCTTTGTACTTTGTGCCGGATGGCCGCGCTTACCTTTTGCGAACTGTGAATTGAGCTCCCTATACATAATAATGGCAAGGCAACGTGAGCCTCAAAACTGCACCCGGACTAAGCGAAGGAAACAAACCTCAAAGGTCTCTATTGAGCAGTTCCACGCAACATAAGCCCCTGCTCTTGTCCTACTCCCAGCAACGATAACATAGTCGACAACCTTTGCACTTCTGGCCCATAGCGAAGGACTGTTCTCACTCGGCGTAATAGTATGATCGATCAGGGTTATAGGCATCTGTTTGAGTGTTTCGTCGCCATCTTCAATGGATCGTATGCGGCTTCTTCCTGAGCGTAATTTCCCTTGGTTCATAACTGCGAGGAATGTTGCTGTTGTTGACACCAGCGCATGGTGCGATATCGGTATAGGAGTTGTTGTCGTAGGAGGTATGTAGGGTTAAAAGGGATGAATACCGGATAGTTAAAGCACCGTACGACGGACCAGCATAGGATGGAAGGTCTTGTCAGTTAAAGGCTGATTGCTGTGTGAAAGTCACGGGGGGTGAAGCACTCCTAAAAATTTAATACGGTATGCACTCGAGCACAAGAGGAGCTGTGCCATAGTGATACGTAATTCACGATCCGAATGCCGGTAGCGAATCGGATTCTCGGGTGAGCTTTTGTCTCGGCCTAAATTTATTAAGTTCTAAGAAATACTCTATCAGGGAGTATTCGAGCATCCCAATCGATGTCTACTCGAGTACGAGTACTCATTCATTCTGTGGGCTAGGCCCGAGAGGGAAATATCCGGAAGGAGGAGGCAACACAGCACTACTACCTAATTTCAAAAGTATTCGGACACCTTGGCGCCAAGACCCATACAAATCCGCGCCAAGCCGTCCGAATACCTTTGAAATCGGTTAGTACTAGTACGGCAAACAACACCACAACACACACACACACGCACACGCACACGCACACCATAATTTATATCCATACCAGAAATACCCTCGACAGGCTCTACAAGTAAAAATACCCAAGCAAATCCGGCCGAGGCAAAACAACATGGGAAATCGGAGCCAAAAACAATTGTGAAGGTGCAGAAAAACGTGCAAGCGTAGAAATACCTGTAGCTGTTCACCAGCTCGAGAAGCAGAAGGATACCGTACCGGCAGATGCGGAAGGGGCTACCAAGTCCATCTTTGATTGGAGGAGTCATTCAATTCAATGGTGTCTAGACAAAAGTCAAAGCTACCCTACAAGTACCGCACCGGAGACGGGAAGCCTCACTAGGGCCCCCCCTGCTCACCGCATGATTCTCCCAGCCCTTTCCTTCCTTCCTTAGCCCGTTCTCCACCTCGCCTCCATCCTCGACCTCCTTCTTTACCCTTTTCCACCTGATACCCTGTTGCCAGTGGCAGTAATAATAATCCGTCCATTCTTTCTTTCCTCCTCTTAATAAACAATCTTTCACACCACCTCTTCCCTTCCCTTCCTTCCCTCTTCCTTCTCTTCCTTTCCCCACCCTCTCGCTCAGGCTCGACATCTCACACTCGTTTAGAGAATTACTCCTATTTAATATCCCTCCCTTCACAATAATTGCAGTATCTTCTCCTCTCGTAAGTCTACCCCTATTCCCCTTGTCCGCTTGACTTGATCCCCTCGGATCACTGAGGAAAGTGGAACCATTGCTAATCAATCCTTCTACTCGTGCCTGACAGACGAGTCGACAGTTCAATAAACAAACAAATACCGGAATTCAAAATGCAATCATTCGTTTTTACCGCTTTTGTTGCTGCCTGCTCTGTCCTGTCTGTGTCTGCCCAGACATATCCTCCTCTCAATGTCACCGCTGTGTAAGTTTACTATTAGGTTACTATTAACTATCCCTCGGATACGACTAATACGAGTCTTGTCACTAGTCCGGAGGCTGTTAGAACTCAGTGGTGCAGAGCCCAAACTGCTGCCTGCCCTCTTTTGTGTGGTGACCAGGACAAGTCTGCTGCACAGAACCAATGCTTCCCAGTGAGTTGCTATTTTTCATAAATCCTCAAATACAGTCTAACAAAATTCTAGGACAATCTCTACTTCACTTGTGTTTGCAACGACGGCACTACTCCCAATTTGACCGAGTAAAGTTCTCCCTTTCAGCGACTTGAGTGTTTGTCAAGAATATATTGCTAATTACCCACACCAGGTACTCTCAAACTATCCCTTACTTCCGTTGCCAAGCGGAAGTCGCGGGTTGCTCCAACGCTTGCACCGGCAACTCGAAATGTCAGTCCGATTGTACCGCAAATAGGCCATGTGGTGCCACTGATCCGACGCGCCTCAATAGTTCTACCATCACCAGCACGAAAAGTGCTTCCAAGACTTCTTCACCCACAGGGGTCTTCACCACCACAGATGCCAATGGCTTCGCCGTCACCGGTACTACTACTGGTAGTCCGGCTGGAACAAAGAGTGCCGGAAGTTTTATGATGGAGGCGGGTAGCGCATATGGATTGGGATTGGTTGCTGCCGGTATCGCTATTGGAGCTGCCCTTATGGGTATTTAAGTTTTTGTGGAGTGGTAGGGAGTAGGGCAGAAATCAAAATCAGTGTGGCTCGATACAATGGCATGATCAAATAATTCTTCGATGTTCTGGCCTTTTTATACCCTTCGTGATCATATCTTTTCTCTTCTAATGTCTTTTTCTCTTCCAATATTTCTAAACTTTAAAACTTCAGATCATTGAGTAGCGTCGCATATCATTTTTCTCTCTTTGTTTTTTTTGGGGATTTTTTTTTTTTTTCAAAAAGAGCATGTATTGGGCAAACGTGTCAGCTTGATCAACCAAGTAGAGCGGTTACGTCCGGACCGTTTACCATATAGATTTGCACGTTGTGAACCTGATTTGATTTGCTAAGCTGCCTCGGTTTTTTTCTTTTCTTTTCCACCCAACGATTAAAAATGCCGCCAGACAAGTCTCGGAGAAACTGCTTCTACCCGCCCTCTCATATTTAAGGCTCCAATAGAAACATGGATGGAGCGGCAGCCAATCCCATTGCGGTTGATCTGCAGCAGGAATCGGGATGATATTATGGCCCTCGCCCGCCCCCGCCGCCTGTCGCTCACTACGTCCTATCAAAAGAGCATGTGCCATGGAGATCTTCGAGCTGACACGGCTACCATGGGGCAGCATAGGCATGGCTCACCTCTTCCACTCCACTACCGTAGGGGCCTGAGAATTCTATCCAGAGCCATACTACTAATCTGTTTGTGTTTATTTGTGTTTGTTTATTTATTTGTTTGCTCGACAGTCCAAGTTACCATAGCCGGAGACAGGAGGCTAGGACCGCAGACCGTACTAAGACCGTAAGACGCGAGTGATTTCTAATGATCAAGTATTTAATTACTTTAATTTAGTTTAATATAGTAACCTAGACTACGGTACAGCAGTTAATTTTTTAAGTATGTATAATAGAACTATCAATCAATCAATCAATCCATCAGAGCACCGTTCCTTCGTTCACCCTATACCATTCCGCTCCACCCCATCCCCAAAGTAATGCAAAAATATATAAATAAAAAAAATAGACAAAACCAGACCAGCCATGCATGAGGAAAAGGAAATGTAAACAAAGTAGAGAAACAGAGGAAAGAAGAAAAGAAAAAAAACCAATCAATCTCACAGCCTGTCCTGAACACCAGTATTCTTTGTTGTTATTTTTGCAGTTTTGTCGTTTTGTGGTTCCCGTATGTTAAAGGGGGGAATGAAAGAAAAGAGAATGCAGACACAAGTAAAAAGTATAGTGAACCAGTGGCGCAAGTATAAAGGAAAAAGAAAAAAAAACAAGGTCGATTATACACTCCCCATCTCACCAGCGCCTCGGAATTCCTTTACTGCTTCATTCGCGCCTTCCTTCGCCACGCCTGCTTCTGTGGGCGGTGGTGGCGGTGATAACATAGGAGAGAGAACAGTAGCGGGGGTATTATCGGAAGAGGCAGAACCGACCTTCTCCCTCCTCACCGGCTCCGGAGGGAACGGCGGCGGGGAGGGGGTAGATAACCTCATGCTAGCCGGGGACTGCGGGGCATCGATCGTCATTGCGGACCTCAGCGAGACGGCTTTTGAGACCGAGCCTGAGGATGGGAGTGGGGCTGACATAGGATCCTTTTTTACACAATCGTTAGAGAATCACGTATTTATGATTTTGGTGGGGGAGGGGGGGCTACAGGGGAAGCAGCCAAGCCCCTCTGCAACGCAAGTTTCCTGGCCGCCTCTCGCTTCCTCTCAATCTCCAATTCTTCATGTTCTCGGGCGGTTTGTTCCTCGAGGTGTAGTGCATCACCATCCAGTGGTAGCGGGGGGGATGGAGATTCCTCATCCCGGGAGCAGACAACCACTAGATTGTCGTCTGTGTTATTGCCAAGGAAGTCGTCGCCGATAGGGATTGCGTCGTCGTCATCCTCGCTGGGCCATAAGTCTCCCCGACTGCGCAGGCTCTCGCCGGCGCTTTCGCCGGAGCTATTTGTGGCGCTACGTTTTCGTCCCCCTCCAGTTTCTCCTCTCCCACCTCTAGTGACGGGACTGATGGAGCGGTCCCGACCAGATTCCTCTTCTACAGCCCCCAGACCGGCGTTGCGCTGTGGGTGTTCTTGAAGGTTCGCAGCAGAGGGTTTATATCGCAGGCCGCGACCACGAAAACTTGCAAAGCGGGCTAGGAAGCCGAACATACTTGTTGTGGGAATCACTGTAGGATCCGATTCATTCTGCAAATTGCCCTTTCTCTTCCCGCCGAGGGCTCCAACAGCACTTGTTGATGCTGAAGATCCGTAGTACATTCCCCCTCCAGCCCCCCGATACCCACTACCACTACCACTTCCACCACCTCCTCCGTCTCCAGCCCCACCGCCAGCAAGTAACCGATCTAGTTCATCATTTCCCCAGGCCAGAAACCCACCCCGTCGAGACGTCTCCTCATCCGAGTAATCGTCGTAATCGTAGAACCCAAAAGGGTACTCACTGCGTCCGCTCCGTCTGTGATGTGCATTGTGTGGCCGTGGCTGGGGCAGACAATTTGATAAGGAGGCTAGACAAGGATCCAAGTATGACTTTGCAAACGTGAAGCAGCCCGTGCGCGCGTTGTCCGATGCGTTCTCGAGAGAGGTCGAGATGCGGTTTAGGGATTGGCGGATGCGGGGATCTGTACGCATTTTGATTGTTTTCTCCTTTTCCTTCCTTTCTTCCCCCCTTTTTTTCTCCCGATTTTAGATGTGTGCGTATCGTATCTCGATCGATGATGAATGAATGGAAGACGTGGTGGGAGCAGCAGCGGGGGGATTGTGATTGTTATTTTTTTAGGCTGGGCTGATTGGGAGGAGGGGGGGGTGCTGGTGGTTGGTTGGTGGGTAGTTCTTTGGAGCGAGGCTTTCGCGGAACAAGGTTAGCGGTGCTGTCGGTCGCTGCCCTGTGCTGCTGTGCCTGCTAACTTTGGTTTGAGAATCAGCTCCTGTACCCGCGTCGTTGAAATGATCACTGGTCAATGGTTACTGCCGAGAATGGCACGTTCAGCGGGGGCACAAGGGGGGGCTGACGTTCGAGTTGGAAGTTTTGAAACCAAATCTTAAGATAGAACCAGGGCGAAAAAATGAAAAAAGTGAAAGTGAAAAAATGAAAGAAAGAGTATTAAATCTCGTCGTCGACGACAATGATACCGTAATTAAGGATAAGACCAGCAGTAGTAACATTCAATGGTTCATGAAATCGATGTTCTTCTCTCATCGTCATCATCTTCATCACGAAGTTTTTTTTTTGAGGCTGAAAAGAGAAAAATAAAATAACAAAAATGCAGCCGAAATGAGAATGAGAATGAGAGAGGAGAGAGGGAAGGGAAGGGAAAGAAGGGTCGATTATTCGCATGGATGTAGACTATGTAAGCGAAGCAACTGACGTCTTCCATTCCAGAAGAAAGAGATGGTCTGCCCAACCCAACCAACACATGCTCGCTACACAAAGCGTGAAGCAACGAACAAAGTTTTTTATTCTTTGTTTCCGAGTGACATTCTAAATACCGGTAAATTTATCCTTCAGACAAGATACATAATAATAATAAATTATTATCATAAAATAAAAAACCTCCTAAACCCCGCTACCCGGAACCTTTCTTTTCTTTTCTTTTCTTTTTTCTTTTCACTTTTTTTTTCTTTATAACTCTATCCCTTGGGCGGTCTGAGACACTAAAATTCGTTACCAGGCACACTCAAAATTGTGATTCGCCGCGAATTAATGGT
>Ga0307507_10006591_pt1 | contig 17677 bp, 11 predicted proteins | sample 7_EM_MG_FD_207223 | JGI IMG/M metagenome (GOLD analysis project Ga0307507, IMG submission 207223) | Populus trichocarpa ectomycorrhiza microbial communities from riparian zone in the Pacific Northwest, United States - 7_EM | ecosystem: Host-associated > Plants > Roots > Unclassified | place...
TTACAAATATTGGCATTACTCAAATAAGATAATTAATATAATCATGTTAATAATTTATAATCCGATTGGAACCTCCTTTGTGTGTGGTTTCCAGTTGAGTAATAAAAAAAATTTATACTATACTTATTTGAAATACCATTAGTGAATCCTCTAACCTTGACAATTATTTTATCTTTGTTTAATCCTTACATCAATATCACATCTCAAAAGTTCTCTTCAACTCCTTTTCATTTGTTGTCTATAATTTTATATAGTTCACCTCCATGTGGTTCGACCCCGGTCTTGCTGGGTTATTTATTACTTCGACACTCCTGCACTTGGGATAAGACATCAATCTTTTGATTGTGTCAGAAACTCTACCTTTCCAAGTTTATAAGAAGGGATTGAGATTCCATCGTATAATTCAACCATGTGATTGAAGTCTAGATCTCATTATGTGACATCTTTCAAACAAAGATGAGGAGATTACTAATCCTCATCCTGATTTAATTCTAACTCTGACTCTCAAATGCTAGTCATGGTCACCTAGGCCTCATTTTCTTAGGATCATATCCATTAGATGTCTCTTAAAACAGATTAACTGAAAAGATCCATTAAGAAAAGGGATGCTCAAATTACCATATTGATGGACTAACTAGAAAAGCAAAATCTATTTGCTGAAAGCACCTAAAGGATCAGAGACCTATCTAGGAATAATGCTCATCAAAATCCTTTAGAAAGCCAAGATGCCCATGAAAACAATAAAAGTAAAAGCAACATGTGCAAAATACCCTTAAAGACATTGTTGGATAATCAGTGGACTCACTTACTCTCCAACAACTGCAGCATATGATTGTGGATACTATTCATGCTTAGTATAGAGGTGTTGCTTAGTCTTCTCTTATGTATGCCAAGCCATACATTAAGCACATTCATGAAGTAAGGATGCCACCAAACAATCAACTTTAAAGTTCCAGCAATTTAAAGGTAAAAGTAATCCAAAGTAATATATTTATTATTTTATTGAGACTTGTAATAGTACAGGAACCCATGAAGACCTGATAGTGAAGTAGTTTATTTGGTCCCTAAAAGAAGTTGCATTTGACTAGTATATTGAGATTCCTGTTGAAAAGATAGATAATTGGGAATAATTAGAGCAAGAGTTCCTGACTCGCTTCCACAACGGCGAATTATAAGCTTGTTAAAACTTACTTGTACTAAACAAAGAAAAGAAGAGTCAGTCTTGGATTACATTGAGAGATGAAGGAACTTAGTCTCTAGCTATAAGAAGAAGATAGGTGAAGTCTTTTTCATAGACATGTGTTTCTAGAAAATGTAGTGGGTGTTGTTATATATAGTCTTCAAGGGAACATGTTATTCACTTTTGAATAGCTCGCCACAAAATCCTATGACTTGGAGATCCATATAGCAAGGCATGAAAGCTATTTCCCAAGTGATCCTCGTGATAATAGGGAAGCAAAGAAAGAATTCAAGAAAGATGAAAAACCTATAAAATTAAAAGAAGCCATGGTTGTCTCTATGACACCTATAAAGGTTTCTAACTAACAAGTCAAATCAAAATTGAAGATTGAAAAAACGTTCAAGGAAAACCAAATCCAGGAAAGAAAGAAGTCCACTTTAAAGAAATTACAAGAAAAAGAATACATTTTTCTAATTTTCAAGTTTGAGGGTATTCTAGATCAATTTTGCAAGTGTCATTGGATAATCAACCATCCTATCAAGATTTGTTTTGTCCCAACAAATATGATGGCTTGAATAGAGAATAAAGGAAAGATCCAACTTGAATAAGGAGAAGAAAACACAAGTGCAAATATGACAATGGTTGCCTTCAGATCTTTTGATCCTATTCTCGTCCTAAGCTTACTTTACAAAAAAAAAAGATTATCATTGATAATAATGATAAGGCTAATCATTTATCGTATTAAGCACTTCTTGTTCAATTCAAAGTGGATGAGATAAAAAAAAAATAGTTTTGGCATATCCAAGAACACCACTATATAAGTTGATGATAGAAGATCTTAAAGATTTATAGTCATCCTTAAGAATTTGAAGATGAAATTAGAGATGAAAGGTCTACTTTCATTTCTAAAAAAGAAATATATAAAAGATATACTCAACCAAAAATTACTGAAGAATTCTCATGAAATAGAACCAACTAGATAGGGATCCTCTAATGACATGGATGCATCAAAACGTAAATGAATCCTTTTAAAAAGGCTTATCAATGTCTCATCCAAGGGAAGAGGAGTTGTGTACTACAACAAGAAAATCTATCACTTTTAGAGGGAATTTTCCAAAAACATTCTTCCAAGATAAAATTATCATGGTCAATGTTGTAACTGTTGGGTAAAAAGAAAAACTTGCAGTTATAAAAGAACTTTCTCTAAATAAAAGTCAATCTTCAAAAGAAAATGCAACAAGTCTAGTTATGGAAAGAATTATCTCTAAGTTAGAGAATATCCCATCAAACACAAGTTTGTCTAAGGCAATAAAGCTTCCTTTAGAGGCTTGATTGGTTCTTGCCCAAGTTTTTCTTGATTCTATAAAGTTTAAACAAAAGTTATTCTCAAGGGTTGATAATCTAATCAATGTTAATTGTTTAACAACAATTTCATTATCATATGAGGACTTGTAGCTTAAAGAAAAGTCATATCATATACCACCTAATTGATGATGGATCAATAATTAACATCATACCGATTCATATGATGAAAAAGATTGGCATATCTTAGAATAAAATATTCAAGAGTAGGATGGTGATCCAAGGCTTTAACCAAAAGAGACAACGCAACATTGGATAGATTTGTATTAAGATTGAGATTAGGGAGATGAAATCTTTAGCATTTTTCCATATTATTGAGGCAAAAACTTCCTATGACCTACTCTTATAAAAACATTGGTTACACGAGAATGGTGTGGTTCTATCAACATGACATCAATGCTTTAAATATAACTATAATGGTGAAGTCAAGTATGTTGTGGCTGCAAAAGAACCATTCTCTATTAAAGAATCACATCATATAAATATCAGGTTCTACTTCGAAGAGGATGAAGAGTTGAACCTAGAAGTTATACCTAATTCCAATTCAAAAGATAAGATACAAGTAAAGAAGGATGAAGCATTGATAAATTCAACTAAGGACTTTATGTCAAATTCTTAAGTCCAACTTCTAAAAAAGATATCCAAATAATGAAGGAAGAGCTAGTCTTACTCAACCATAGCTGGACTATCACTTTCTAATTCTCACTCTTAGAATTTATGATAGATAAAACCTCTAGAAAAAGTAATGAAGTAGTCAGAAGGATGGTTTTGTCCTTATATCCAAAAATATTTTTAAGAATGCAGGATGTAAGATAAATAAACCTTATGAACTTAAAAACTTTAATGGCATTCTTACAAGTGAAGAACCATCTAAAGAAGTATACAAGATCATTCAAAAAGAAGGATAAATCCAGCAATTAAAATTTAGATAGGATACTGACCTTCGGAACCTCAAAAGATTTAGGTGAAGAAGGATGTATCAAATCTTATTATGATTCAAGTCTTTGAATACAATGAAGAAGACTCATAAGAGCCATGTGTTCTAGATCAAGATAATAAGGAAAATGCTCACGTTTTAGTCTTTAAAAGATTGGGTATGGATTCATATGTTTCAGTGTTTAAAAGACTGGGTGATCAAATATCCATATCTACCCAACTATAAAGTTCAAGGCAAAAGCTTTTGTTTTCTCTAAATTGGGCCCCAAAGCGATGGAGAGGAAACTAGAGTCTTAAAAGAGGATTAAGTTAGGAAGACCAAGAAGATCCCAATCAAGAAAACAAAAGCTTTTAAAAGATGGAAAGACTTCAACAAAGATCAGAGATTCTACAGCTAAAACCAAGTATAATTCAGACTTAGATTAGTCATCTATTGAGGATGAATCATCTCTATCTCCATAAAAAAAAATTAAGAATAAAGGCAAAAAATGAAACATACAAAGTTATTGATAAAGATGGTATGCGTCGGACCTATCAATGGGAAGTTCCTGAAGAAATTCTATTATTGAAGTTCTTTCAAGCTTCATGTCACATGAGCCTAAACTGTAAAACACAAAAAATATATGTAATACTCCTGGCCTATAAAAGTATAAACTATAAATGGCATAAAACAATTCTACTATGAACTATGTCATGACTTGATCATTCATTTATGAAGGTATGTATGGAGCTCAAGATTCATCCTAAGCTCACCCACCAAAGAAATCAAATCAATTTAAAATCAAATCATGTTCTATTGTACTACTCTTAGCTCACAAAAGTATAAATTATGAACGACTAACTAAAAAAAAATCTTTTACTTCCCAAGTACAACAAATTTTAGCTTTGAAGTAGACTTGTACTCTCATGAAAAATAAGGACTTGGTTGAGATGATTCACAATCAAACTAAAAATCAAGCCAATTCATGACATATTCTAATAGAGTTCTTTTCCTGTGTAATCAAAGCAAGAACTTAGAATAAATAAAAGCAAGTTCTAAGTAGTGAGGATTCACCTTCAACATATGAGAACTTTTCAAAATTGTGGACAACCTCACCTTCAACATATGAGAACTTTTCAAAATTGTGGACAACCTCTTCATAGTACTCCTCTAAATTAGATAAGCCAGTGATGTCACCCATTCCCAAATCAAAATCTCAATTTCACCCTTTTAAATCAAGAAGGTGTTCTTAATAGGACACCAAGACTCCATTAGTGCATGATGCATATTATTTGGATGATGATAATTAAAAGAGACTAAATGGACTGCATATGCCAATTTATTGTTTCTCTTTCACAACAACCAGTAGGATTTTATAAACCAATCCTATAATCCTCCAAGACATTAAATTCCTCCTTGTTAATCAAGATTATTTCTCTACATAACCTTCTTGTTGTTGATCAAGTCTGTAACATAGGCCTATGGAAGTTCCTACTCATTACTATGGTGGGAAGGAAAGCATAAGGATTGTTGATGATCTGGCACAATAACATCACCAAATACCATTTATCCTTCTGTTGGGTATTCACTAATGACCTTCATATCTAGTTTTGAAAGTGGAATTATTCTTTTAACACTACAAAGACTTGTCATGGGCTCATGCACTACAAGTTTAAGTTGCTTTGTTTTTCTACTATGATGGTATTTCACATTAATTTCTAGAAAGTAAATGTGTTTTTCTATTTAGCTAGGATCTTCAATTTCAACAACCCATTTATTAAATGAACATGAATGCTTAATGACAATCTTAGACTTTACTTTGTGAGTGGAAGTTAGCCCTAAAAAAAAAAAAGGGTTTACAAAAAAAGATTAAGATCTTTTTTTTAAAATAAAGGAAAAAAAAAGGTCCAATGCAATACTCTCCAACAATCTGTCTATCCAAGAATCCTACAAAAGGATTTACCAAAGTTCCAAGTTTTCAAGGATCCTTAAAGTTCCAAGTTCTTAAGGATCCTCCAAAAGGATTCATCGAAGTTCCAAGCTTTCAAGGATGCTCTAAAAGAATTCACAAAAGTTCCAAGCTTTCAAAAATTCTCCAAAAGGATTCACCAAAGTTGCAAGCTTTTAAGGATCCTACAGAAGGAGGATTTACCAAAGTTTCAAGCAAGTTTGTCAAAAATACATTTTTGACACGATATGAAAAATACAATGAAAACTCGGATCGTAAAATCATAAAATCATAACTATTTTTTTTCATGGTTTAAGTAAAAATTCATATCAATATGTATACATGCACTTAACAGTTTAAGCACCTGAAAATGCCTCTATTAATAATTTTTTGACAATACTTACACTAAACTTTTCTTGAATTCTTATCTTGAAGCAAGCATTCCAAAACTATAGTTACGGATCTAAGTTTTACCTGGAAACATGCATAATCAAAGGTTAATAGGTTATATATGTGAAACAAATAAGAGATAATTCTTGATTATTAGTAGCTTGATTGTGATAAATGAATAGGTGTCGCAGATTTCTAATTTTCCAGCAAAAGTGATTTATAATTTTCAACAACTAGGTATCTTGACACCTATCCAATTTCAGAATTCTAATTAACAAAAGTATAACAATACAAAGACATATCATTATTAAAATTCCAAGTTCCAAAGTTGCAAAGCGTCTAACAATCCACTTTGTTTCTACATGAAGCAAACATTACTATCTAGCCCAATAACAACGCATTAAAGTCAAAATAAAAAATATAGTTCCTTAGAACAAACAAGCCTTAGCTTTAAGGTCTTTTATATTCAGTACTTCAAATATCTTTGGGTAAAAATTAAGGAAACTATGTGAACAAGAAACTTGTCGTTAGGTGATACTAATTTTGTTTTCTTTTTTCTTTCATTGCATTAAACACAAGGAAACTTATAAACTTCTCTATTTCTGCTGCATGGATAAGGCAATTCAATACCTGTTTTATAACATGAAATCTAGTAATGTACATAAACAAGAGTTTAATTATGTAAAAGAAATATACAGAATCACCATATCTTGTCAATATAAAGGAGAGACAACCTTATCCATTAATGGAATGTAGGACATGGCTTAACTAATCTTGCTCCATATGTTGTGTTGATTAGTGATACTAGTAAAAGTACATGTAACCCAAAGCAACACTACTTTTTTTGTCAACATTTACTTTCTCAATAAATCATCATCATATAGTCCAATTCCATGTTTAATCATTCATAAATTTTTTTGTTTATATAATGATATTGATTGCACCTATTTATAATATCTTATAGAAAAGCTCATGTGGAACGATAGAGAAAAAGAGAGGCTAAGATATGTGCTTTGTGGTTAATACTTAATAGTGTTGTTGTGGAGAGTTGAAGGTTGATTTTGGTGAGGGTTTTTTATATTCAATTGAAATCATAAACACAACAACAAAATCATGATTTTACCTTGTCAAAATGAGTTTAGTCATATTTTAATGGTTTTCGAGTTTTTATACCAATTTGGTACATATGTTGACTCATAAAATCGTATGCTTCTACCAGTCAACTCGTGATTTTAATAACATTGGTTCCAGGTTTTCAAGGTCCTTAAAGTTCTAAATTCTCAAGGATCCTCTAAAAGATCCAAGTTCCAAATGTTTCAAACTCATGTATGTGGCCAAAATGTCTTCTCTTTTTCTATCATTTTTTTTGTCTTCTTCCTTCATGTAATATTAGATTTGGTTCTTTTTGCATTTGATTATGATATAACTTTGTTTTCAACTATAATATGTTGTTTTTTCATTTTTTTTAGTTCTTCTTTTAAGTGTTTTTCATGCAATGATCTTTGAGTTCTTCTGTTGCACCAAAGGAAGCAAGTGATGTTATAAAAGGAGAGGTGGTTAACATAGTTGTAGATATGGTTGTTCAAATAAGACAACAAGAAACAAAGAGGGTAAATGATGTTCGAAGGAGAGAGATGGTTCATATAGACGCAAACTTAGTTATTCAAGCAAATATTTTTATTGTTGCTCCCCCCAATTTCATATATCAAAATGGTGTCACCAACACAATAAAAAACAACCATTCTTATGGCGAAATAAGAGACAGTCGAGTTTGGTCCATTTCCAAGCCAAGAGTTGTGGAAGTCCCGTTGATTAGCTCTGAATTTGAGAAACACCAAAATGTTAAAATTGGACATAACTTGAGAATATAGCTCTAATAAATGTTGCATAGCCATGGCACAAAGCTCTCTTGGTTTTCTGATAAAGACAAATATGATACTGAAGGTTTGGTTCAGTTGATGGGTTTTGCAAATGTTAATGGGTTAGAGGAAGGCGTGAGAGTGGAGATTCTTTTTAGGCAGTTGAGGCAAATCAAGGGCAAGCATTTAATGTTAAACGTATGGATGGTTTACTAGGAAAGCAAGTTTTAGAGCAACAACCTGGTATGCTTACTAACACATTTATTCTTACCATTTTAAGTAACTCAAATTGAAAGCATAAAAATTAATTAGCCATATTAAGAACGTTCTCCGGTTTGAACGAGAGAGATCTTTTAGGGACCAAGCCTTTAATGGATAATAGACTCCTCTTGTTAAGCCCATTCCTCCTCCATATCCACCAGACACAAATGTCCAGCATGGCATTAATGTAGCTTGTAGCTCTCAGCAATACACTAGTCCCAAACTAAACTTTTTAGATGTTGTTAAAGGCGCTAAAGTTTCTGACATGAAAGATGGCATTGGGATGTATTCAAACTGAAACTTACACTTTCTCCCTTTCCTTGGAATCTAGTCATGTGAAAGTAGCTCCTCCTCTGGATATGTTTGAAGAAGGTTATAAACTTTGGCAATCCACTCTAGTTAGTCATTTTGAGGGTCAGAAATTACCATTTCCAGTAGTTAACTCTATTGCAATCAAAATTTGACCTCATTTGGGTTATCAAAAGATTTATCGTTAGATAATGGCTTTTTCCTATTCAATTTTGATTTGGTTGGCTGATACTGTTTTGGATAAAGCTCTATGGCATATTGCAAACAGACATTTAGTGCTGAAACGTTTGCAACCAAACATTTAATTTTCTAAAGATGATTTGGCTAGAGTTCTGATATGGGTTAATCTTTATAATGTTCCTCCAGAGTACTAGACTATTAAGGGGATAAGTTGTGTAGCTAGTGCTATTGGGGTTCCTCTTCATGCTGACCTTAATACTCTATCATGTAAAAGGTTGAACTATACGAGAGTCTATATTGAGATAATGCCTCAGAGATGTTGGTTAAAGACTATGACTTACACTATCCAAATGGAACTCTCATAAATATTTCAGCTGATTATGAAGGGCTTCCTTCCAAATGTAGTAGTTGCAACATTTTTAGACATACCACAACTATATTCCCTAATAATAAAGTTGATAAACTTTGAACCGTGGAAGAGTCTAAGATGAAAAATGGTGTTAGAATTATCTCTTCAAATAACAAGCCAAATTAGTTACAATGGCAAGAAGTTGTTAAGAGGAACAAAAGCTCTAAGAATGATGAGAATGGTCAATCTATGTTTGGTGTGTATAAATCTGATTGTAATGCAAATAAGACTATAATTTTTGTTTCTATTTTGAATAGCCCTCGAGGAGGCAACGTGAAGGAGCAAGGGAGTACTTGTGATGTTTTGGCTTTAAGTACTATTGAAACTACTAATTGTGAGACCACTAATAGAAAATCTATCTAGGTTCCTTTGACTATAAATGAGTTAAATAGGTGTAAAGAGGAGATGGATATTGAAGTTAAGTCAGGTGACATTGATAGGGACTATACTGATTAAGAGTCCATGTTTTCAATTTTGGTGAGTCCTTCTCATCAATCTCCTTTGAATTTGGTCAATAAGGAGTATGTTAATCAGTTAACAAGTAAGGCTAAAGACTCTATTAAGAGAAAGAAAAAGGTTTTGACAAGTTCTTTCAAAAAGAAAAGGAGATTTGGTTCCTCACGATAGGGTAAGTCAAGGTAATCGTTATGGTGTTGTTTATCTTCCTATCTTTATTTTCTATATATATATATATCGGTTGTTAGAATGCTATAGGTTTGAATGATCCTTTAAAGTATTCAAAATTGCATCGTCTTGTCCAAAAGGAAATGGTGGCTCTCTTTAGTTTGATTGAGGCTCAGGTTAGAGAAAAAAAAAAAAACGTCTCTAGTCTTCTTCTTCAGAATTTGTCTTTCTTGTATAATTATGATTACTAGTGTCATGATTGAATTTGGGTATGTTGGGATGCTGATGTGGTTAAGGTGGATTTGGACCATTTGGTAGGTTGCTTGGATCAGATTATTCATGTATGTGTTATTATGTTGGATACCAATACTTGCTTCAATGCCTCAATCGTTTATAGAGATAATAGTCCGTCTAAAAAAGAGGCTTGATGGACTAATATTGTAAGATGTAGTGATAGTTGGGAATCCACCCCTTGGATTCTTATATGCGACTTTAATGTTATTTGTTCTATATATGAGAAGAGAGGTAGTACTATATTGTGGTTGGCATGGCAAAATGACCTCAATAAGTGTCTCATTCAATCATGTTTTGAGGATCTTTGATTTACTGTTTCTATGTTCACTTAGACTTATCAGCAATGTGATAATCTTATTTTGAATAAATTGGATCAAATGCTTGTTAATATGAAGTGGAAATGTGAGTTCGCGGGTTCTGAAGCTTCTATTCTTCCTTTTGGTATCTCATATCATTCTTCGATGTTAGTTAAGCTTTTGAGCATGTCTAAAAGGAAAGTTATTTTCAAGTATTTTGATTTTTAGGTTGATCATCCTCAATTTCAATAAACTAAGGAAGTTATTGGTACTCCAATGCTTATCTTGTGTAAAAAGTTGAAGTGTGTTAAGGATGTTTTAAAAGACTTTAATAAGAACTTTTCTAAGATCACAGAGAGGGTTTTGATGGCAAGAAAGGCCATGAAAGATGTTCAATGTCTGATACAGCAGATTCCTATTGATTTGGATATTCATAAAGCTGAGTCTATGTTGGTTAAGGAGTTTGTGAGACTTGCTCAAGCTGAGGAGAGCTTTCTTAGGCAGAAATCTCGGGTTTAATGGTTAAAGTTAGGTGATAAGAATTCAAAATTATTCTTCAACTCATTCAAGAATCATTAATGCTAAACAAAAATTCTTTCCATTTATAATGATAATGAAACTTGTATTACAGAGGCAAAAAAGGTAAATGATACCATTTTTAATTGCTATAAAAATCTTTTTTTTAAAAGGGGTGTTGCGATGTTGTGGTCGCACAAATTAATTGCTCTAACTTAAATAAACAAGATAGTATAGAGCAAGCAAATGGTCAATCCCACGAGGAAGGTTTAGTTTAGATTTTTATGCTATATGATATGCAACTGGGGGGTTTTGAAGTTATTTATGCTATGTTATAGTAACAGAAACAAACAATCAATGCTAAGTCAAAGAAAACCGAAATTTATCAAGAAAACAAACATTGGTCACAAGTAAATGTCCACCTACAGAAATCAGAATTGATCATGGAAATGAAACGTCAATTTATACTCTGAATATTTATCTTTTGTTACGTTAATTAATTAACATATCCACTATATAACTAATCCTAACCATCAAACAACCACAGTGTTCGCACTAGTAATTTAATTCAATGGAAGCCTTAAGAACTACATAAATTGATTAATCTAGACAACATAACTGTTCGCAGTTCATGTTTGATTTGTTTGAATGTTCTCCCTAAGATTAATAACGTAGATCCGCCACAATTATTAAACTCAGTTGTTTCACAAGTTTATATACCACAACTCTGGTTTTGATAGCAAACTTAACAATAGATTTGTTCACAATAATAACTTAGAGTCCGCTCTAGCAATTAAAATAAACAATCATAGGAAATAAGAATAAGAGAACAAACATATTCATTCATCATATAAACTGAAAAAATAAGGTAAAATAAATCTCACAATTCTTGAAATCTGAAGGTTTTTGTGTCCTTGTAACGAAGAAAAAAAGTTTAGCGTTGCATGTCCATTGAACAACGAATAAAAAAGAAAGAATTGTTTGATGTCTACAGGTTTCTTGCGATAAGAAGGACTTCATGGTGGCTATTTAGAGCCGTGATGTTGCATGAAAAAATAGATCTGAGATGAGAAAGCCAAAACTAAACAGGTTTTATTTTGGGATTTTGGATCGTTTTTTTGGGTATGTGGAGTTGATGGAATGGTTTGTGGAAGTTATGAGGTGTTGATGAGTTGTTTTTTAGTTGAAATAACTTGACAATTGGTTTATTCGGCAAAAGACAAGCTGCTCTAATTTTCTGGATACTATAGTGGTGGGCAAAATCTGGGCTTACAGATGACATGTTGTTTGACTTGGCAGGCGACGAGTCGCTTGCTGTTTTTTTTTTTAAAATAGGGCCCCTTTAAAAAAATTAAAAAAATAAAAATAAGCCTGGGCCCGTGGGCTTGGGCTTGAACGCCCACCAACGCTCCTGGACTCATCATTTCAGTGCCCTAAGTGCGCTAGGTCATGGACCCGTTAGTCTTGGTCTTTTTGGCTATCTTTTTTTTTTAAAAAAAAGAAGATTAAATATAAATTTAAAGGAAAAATATTGAACTTGGTTGAGTTCATGGTCTGAATCACGAGTTTAACGAGTTAAGGCACAACAACCGGACAATTATATTTTTTTATAATATTGTTTTTTTCACTGGTATCGTTTTTTGATATATCTTTTTTTAAAATAATTTTAAAATTTATATTTTAATTAATATCCCTCATCAGTGATTTGTTTTTGGTTATTTAACCTTTTTTTGATATAGATTGTTTTTTAATGGTGTTGTGCGTATTTAATTTTTTAAAAAATTATTATGATTCATCAATAATTTTTTTAATCTTTTTGTATACAAGAACTTTATTTTTAAAAATAAAAAATGTTTATTTTCATATAATATTTCAGATATGTGCAGCCTTGCATAATATTGTTTTTCACTTTTAATTTATTTAATCAATTTAATAAGTGTATCTATTTTTAATATCATTTGATTCAATAAAAAAATAAATTTAATAAACAAATTCAGTAAACACAACTGGGTAATAGTTTCATTTATTAACGCATTCAATTTTTCTATTTTATTTTTAGTTATTGTTAATACATTTTTCTCTTTTATTACCACACACGTATGCATAAACTTTTTAATTTACACTTTAATATTTTTATGTACAATAATACATAGAAAAAGTCTGCATGTTTAAGAGGAAAAACTATTTCGCATACGGGTGACGCGTCGTCTAATTTATTTATTTATTCAAAACATATTAGGACTGATGACATGAAACAATAAAAAAAATAAGAGCCCTATCATGCAGGCCTGCCAGGGTACACCCACGCGTGGGCCTTAACAACATGAGCTAGAGAAGCTGACTTTGCTTGCTAAGCCTAGCAACACTTGGCCTTCTTTTTTTTCTAATTATTTTTTTTTACAAATTAATGCTTATTTTTATATGTTTTTTTGCAAATATTTTTTATTTATATTTAGATGAATAGTCATTCTCTCTTTTATTTTGTTTAGAGAGCCTATTTAAAATGACAATTATTTTTTAGTTATGCATTTAATTTTTGAAGAGGTTTTTCTAATTCAACTATGATTTTTTTTTTTTTATCTTTTGTATAGATGAACTTTATTTTTGAAAATAAAAAAAAATATTTTAAGATAATATTTCTAATATGTGCAACCTTGCATAATATTTTTTTTCTTTTTATTTTATTCAATCAATTTAATGTATGTGTCTATTTCTATTATCGTTTGATTGAATAGAAAAATTATTTTAGTGAACAAATTTAGCAAACACAACCGGGTAAATGTCCCGTCTTGCGAGATTAAATATCTTGATCTACATCTGTCTCTCAATTTTTCCTGTTTTATTTTTAATTATTGTTTATGTTTTTTTTTGTCATTTATTAACACATATAATTCTCAATTTATTTGATTATATGTATGCATAAACTTTTTTATTTTCACTTTGAATTTTTTTAATTGAAAAAACATGTCGAAAAAGTTTGTGTTGAAAAACAATATCTAACCCGCAGTGAAGCATAGGTAAAGTATCTAGTTAGTGATCAAAACACTGAATGGTGCTAATATTTTCAAACATAAATTCAGTCATCCAATATTACTTTGCTACTACCAAAAACTTCTTTTTATTTTATTTTATATTTCTTTCTAGGAAAGAATTACAATGGTAAAGAGGTGGTTTCAGTTACTAACACTTGGACTACACTTTAACTTATAAATAAATTATTATATTATATAAGGAGTATAATCTTTTGTAATATTTATATTTTGATTTCAAGTTTCAGTTTGTGTCAGGACATACAGTATTGTGACAACTAACAAAATAATTGATAAGTCAGTATTTTTAATTCAATAATTTTTTGCTTTAAAAGAGTCTAAATCCATATATAGGATGTTAGTACAATCGAATATGGGTTTAGTAAGATATCATACCGTATATACTTTGGTTCAGTCATGAGTTGAATCCAAATCTCCGTGAGTCTAGCAAGATGTTAGATCTAATATATTTGGGTTCAGCCATGAATTGAGCTCAAGTCATTGTAGGTATAACAAGACATCAGACCTATTTCCTCTAGATTTGGTTACATGTCAGACCTATTTTAACTTAAAGATCCATGTTAAGACCATAAGGTTTTATCTTTAGATTATTTACATGAATTGTTCATATTAGAGGTAATCATCTCCCTACATCTATAGATGTATACAAAATCTCTCAATAAGCTTATCACAATTTTCATCTCATTAATAATGTGTAAGAGATATTTATCCTTCATTAATAATGTATAAGAGATATTTATCGCTCATTATTGTCATCAAAAGCAAATGACTTTCCAATCTTTCATTTTCCTAAAGATTATAAGATTCAGGAGTTATAAATATCTCTTGAACTGCTTAGGTAAAGGTTCACTTTGTTTTTACTCTAAAAGCTTATATATTTCAAAGCATTAATCACAAAATACTAAGAAAAAACATCTTTATTCTTGAAATTTAAAACTCTTATTTTCATCTATTATCATTCCATTTTAAGCTATTAACTTTATCATCGGAGGATATTTATCTTCCACCTACATAGATTGTTTGTTTGTTTTTGTAGGTACCAATATTAGTACATCAATTTTTGCACTTCCTAGGCTAAGGAGAAGAAAATAAGTACATGAACATTTAATTAATCAGTATCTAAACATCAAATAACATGTTTAATCTATTAGATTTGTGAGACATCATCAATAATAATTTGTTAAAGATTCATCCAAAATAACCTACCCATAACTCTCTTGCGCAAATTTCCTTCTAAATATTTTTTAATTAGACTCACTAATAACTAAGCTCACTTCGGAAAAAAAAAATAAGTAAATTAAATAGCAATTCTTGATTAAAAAGTGGTGCATACATAACAATGAAACCTACAAGTCATATTTTTGTACTATCCATACTATTAAATTTAAAAATATTTTTCAGGTGGATGATATCCGGTCCAATCAAATATCATATATTTATTCAGATATTAAACATATATCTATTTAATTATTATTTTTATATATATAGAAAGAGAGATCAAAAGTAGTTAATGTAGTATATTCATACATTTCAGATCGGGTAACATTATCCATTATTCTTGTAAAACTTAACTTGGCTTTTTAGATTTTACTCATACCCAACCTGAACAATAATTATCCACAAAACTATTCAAATCATTTGAAGCGATTTGAACGAATATTTATCCTTAAACGCATATCTAAGCTTCTTGTTTGATGTTTAGTCTAAACTATGTGATAAAATTGAATATGTGAATTTAGTAACCATAGATGGGATCCATCTTCAGCGTAAACTTTTTAGTTGCATTCTAAAATTAAATCCTAAAATCCCTTAAATTAATTATAAATTAAAATCGTTTTGGATTTTAAATAAATTAAAGCGCATATCCCTTAAATAAATTCAACATGCTTTGGCCTCTTGGTTTCTAGCTTTTGTTAATTTCTTTTAAAGCAAAGTATCTAAATAATATACTTGGTAAGATTTAAAAAATCAGATGTTTATTTTTTAGAGTAGAAGGTGATTTTTATAAAATAAAATCAAATATATATTAGCTTCCACTTCAAAAACATTAAAAAAAAAATAATGTTTTTTAGATGAAAAAACTACTTATTTTATTTATAAGATGAAAATAACCTTAAAATTTTAAATTTAACCACCTTCAATCATTTATGTTTTATACATAGTAATTATATAGTATTTAGTTATATATTAATAATCTTAAATATTTTTTACCCAAAACCCAACATAGATGAATTTTCCCAAGATTGTTATGAAGGAATTGAAGAACATCAAGCTTATCTCCTGGGTCCATTGTCATAGTTCCAGCAGCTTTAAAGGAGGACTTTTTTTATTACCACATAAAACCTTTCTAAACTCCAATTTATCTTAAACTTAAAATTAAGATTGAAAAATATGTTAGGATATTCCTCATAAAATCCCAATTTAATCTAAGAGTTGTATTGAGAATTATACTTAATATTATAAAACTAATTTTTATATCAAAATCTGAATTTAAGTATTATTTTATTTGCTTAAATCAGCAAGATTTTCAAACTAGTTATTGAAGACATTCATCCATTTTCATAATAAAAAGGTTTCTCTCTAATTTTCTCCCTTTTTTGGTTAAAAATTATGTAATTATACAGAAGGCTTATACCGGCGGTTATCATTATTTACTTATAAAACATACATTAACTTATTTAGAATTCCCTTATATTTTTATAAATATTCTCACCCCAAATTAAAAAAAAAATCTTCATTAAAAATAATTATTTTATTTGATTGGGAAGTTTACATGATTTATCACTAGTTAACATTTCACGTACCAATTTTATTACTTTATCTCATCCAAAATTTAAGTTAATTTACTTAAGGGTTTTTATCCCAAATTATAACAATTTTCCCTTTTAATCTACCATTTTTCAATTCAAGATAATTGTATTTATCACATATTTATTAATTTTTAGGTGGGGGTTTATAAAGAGGATTAATGACAATGCCTACATAATGGATCTACCAAGTGAGTATAGTGTTAATGGTATATATTTAATTTTTTTTTATTTCTCTTTATTTGACATGGATGATGATTCGAGAGTAAATCTTTTCGAAGAGAGAGGAAATGATGCGATTCAAGCAATACCAAGAGATTTATTAGAGGTCTCAGTTGGTCCAATGACAAAATTTAGAGCTAAAAAGTTTAGGCTTTCAATAGACTTCTTCAAGACATACGGGTTAAGATGGACTTCAAGAAAATATTAAATAATAAAAAACAAGCCTTGATTAATTTAATTCATGTTCAAGAAAGACTTGTTAGCAGGCATTTAGACATTACAAAAATATTAGAATAAAAGGATTCAAATTTGTAATTTTGACCTTTCTTTATTGTTTTGGTCATAACTAGATCTACAAAAGGAGTTTTAATTTGATTCTAGTTGCCTTGAAAATTAAATATTCATATCTTTCCAGTGATATATAACATGCCTTCTAATTCATTAATACGAGAAAGAATCATACGTTTGAAGTTGAGTTTTAATTCTACCAACAGATTACAAAACGACTTTAGTCTTATTTAAATTAATTGGAGTATTTTTTTATTATTTATCTTTTAATTATTATTAGGTATTTTAGAGATATTAAGGCCTTTATTTAAACTTAGGTTCATTGAATTATTATTATTTATTAGGCTTTTTAATAACCACTAAGTATATCCTATTAGACTTATGATTTTTTCTAGTATAAATATTTTTTTGCAGAAACTTTTTGAGGTTAGACTATTTTTTAATTAAAAAATTGATATTGTTGCTATTTTTTGTGTAGTTCAGTGATTCTCAAACTAAGTTCTTGATTGAACTTACAAAATTTTAAAAGATTGATCAACTTTATTGTGATTTTATACTACTCATTCGAATCTCTTTATAGATATAAAAAGGGGATGATTATTGCGTATAACTTTGATTCTTCAAGGTAAATTCTTGTTAAGCTAAATTGCAAATCATTGAAATTTTATTTTAGCGAATCTTAAAAAGTATGGGCAACATTTAATGATTGTTTTCTATTCTTTTCTACAATTTACACTTTCAAGCAGCATCAAAAAATCCATCATGG
>Ga0307507_10006592_pt1 | contig 17676 bp, 3 predicted proteins | sample 7_EM_MG_FD_207223 | JGI IMG/M metagenome (GOLD analysis project Ga0307507, IMG submission 207223) | Populus trichocarpa ectomycorrhiza microbial communities from riparian zone in the Pacific Northwest, United States - 7_EM | ecosystem: Host-associated > Plants > Roots > Unclassified | place...
AGGGGGCTCCTCTTCTTCCTCTCCTTTGTATTCTAAGATAAACTGGCTAATCCGTTTATTAAATCTCTTCTTAGACCTGTTATATTCTTCCTAGGTATACCTTATAGACCAACATCCTTCCTTGCCACACACGAAGCATTTCTGGCTTGTTTATCTGCGGGGGTATACTTTTATACGGGAGTTGCTGCGGGGGTTACAGGTAGGACTTGGTCAGTATAGGTGCTGCTAGCGGTAACGGCGGTCCGTAAAGTAGACGTCTAAGTCTGTCTGCGGATATTAAATATCTGTGGCGAAGGCTTAAGTGCTACCTAGTAGGTTTAAGACTTCATACGTTACAATAGAGGAGCGTAGGTCATTAATAAGGCCAGCTAAGGTGTCTGTAGGCTTATAATAGGTGTACTTGTAGGGCTCTACTTCCTGGCAAGCCGTAATAAGTTTATTGTGCAGGAAGTCGTCTGTTTAAAGCTTGGTGTTAAGGCCGTGCTATAGGTGCCGGAGGTCTTTAATAAGGATTTGCAGACACTCTATAGTCGATTTTTTAGTGTTCTTATTGATTACGGTCCGTAGCTTGGTCGCATTTTATTAGGTAAGGATATTACGCCTATATTCCGGTCCTTTAAAGTAGTTACGGGTAGCTTTGTATAGCTTATCAAAGGGGACACCAAGGGGGTTGCTCTTAAGGTTAGTGTAGTAGTAGTTAAGTGCTAGGCCGCGCAGCATGGTAGAGTAGGCTTGGCTAAACTCTTGTTTAGGAATGTTAGCCTTCTGGTAAAGGTCCGTAAAGATGGTTAGTTTAAAGTCAAAATTATCATTTTCACCGCTGTACTTAGATTCGTTGGTATAGAGCTTGGCTAGGTTAGCTAGCTCCTTGCCATAGGTCTTTGCTTAGGTGGGTTACGGATCTGTAACTTGTGGATATATGGCTTATAGATCTGTGACTTAAATAGTGGGGGTAATTTAGTCCATATTTTGGTTTATAGGGATGTTGTAATCCGTAACTTAAGAGTAGGGTGTATTTTGGTTAATAAGGTCAAGTCTAAAGCCGCTTAGGTTTGTGGGACGAATTTAGTTAAGTGGGTTAGGTATAAGGCCAGCGATTATATTAAGTTTAGAAGAAGTAAAGGGTTCCTTAATTTCTTAAAACTGGTCTAGGATTTCCTCTTTAGTCTATTCCATTTAGTCCTTCTTGTGTATTGTGTTGTATAAGGACTGTGCAATAGTAACTTATTTATTCCTTTTAACCTATACACCTTGGTCACGTAAAAGGGTTCGTAGTTTACGGATAGTAATAGGGTTGCAGGCCTTAAAAATAGCTTCCGTAAAGTCCGTAAAGTCTTCCTGGTATTACTCCCATAGGTCGTTATTTATAAGCTTAAAGTGTTTATATTCAAGGATTTTAAAACTGATGTAGTTGTTAACGTTATTTGTAGACATAACGTCGACTCCTTATCTCCACTTCTTTTAACCTTCACTGACTTGCTTGCTAATGTCTGCTATACTATAGTATAGTGTAGTGCGTAGCGGGTGGTAGCAGCTTGTAATGGGTGGGGGAGGTCTTGTAACGGTCCGTAAAATCAATTAACGGGTCCGTAATGGTTTATAGGAGGGTAGGGGGTTTCCGTAAAAGGTCTAAAGAGGTTTAAGGTTCGAGGGGGTTGAGGATAGGGGTTCCGTATAGGTTTATATTCGCGTCTATAACTTCTGGTAAACCGTACTAAGACTTGAATAAGTATACAGAGTTGGAGATAAGTCCGTAATCCCCAACTTCTGACCTTCTAGTAGGTCGTACTAGGAGTCTAAATAGGTGGTCGCTGTTATATATATCGCTTGGGGGGAGGTATTAAGTAATTGCTGATCTGTGCGCGCTTACTAATTAGTGTTCGTACTAACTTAATAGCACGAGTGAGTTGTATCCACGGGCACGAAATACATGTAGTATTATATGCTTGTTTGGATGGTAACTGTCTCTTGTATTAAAGCAGACTACGTAGTCTATATACTGATGCGACCTCCCCCTAATTAGTCAGTGCTTTAGGGGTGCACTAGACGCGTAAGTGGGTGGTTGGTGCACCGAACGCGTAAACGCGTAGTTGGTGTACCGTACGCGTAAGCACGCGTTCGGTACGACAGGTGCTGTAATTATACACCTAGTAATGCCATTTAGCGTAAAGAATGGTCCTAGTACGTTTTAGCAATACGTTAATAATACGCTTTGTAAATTCCTTAATGTATTTATTACTGCATATATTAATAACATCTTAATTTACTTGTCCTTGCTTTCTAAATATTAGAAACATATTAGAATAGTCCTTAAACGCTTATAAGACATAGGCTTATAATATAACATTAAGAAATATAAGTTCCACGCGTCTAAGGTTATATACTTAGGCTTAATTATATCCCGCAACGGAATTAAAATGGACCCTAAGAAAGTCGCTATAATTATAAACTAGGAAAGCCCTAGCAACGTATAAGATATTTAAGAATTTTTAGGATTTGTAAATTTCTATTATTAATTTATTAACTACTTCTTAGAAATTACCTAGCTATTAGTAAACCTAATAAAGAAGAATATAAAATTTAAATGGACCGCTAGATATAAATAAGCTTTTAATAATTTAAAATATTGCTTTATAACTACTCTAATTCTTGTTAATTTAAACTTAACCTTAAATATACTATTAAAACTAACTTGTCTAATTATACGCTAGGGGGAGTGTTGTTGTAATATAATAAGAATGGCAAACTATGTCTAGTAGCCTTTCTCTCCTAAAAACTCGCCCCTGCTAAATTAAACTATAAAATATACAATAAGGAACTGCTTGCAATTGTTAAATGCTTTAAATAATGGCGTCCTAAGCTAGAAGGATTGTTATTTCTAATATACGTATTAACGGACTATAAGAACCTATAATACTTTATAATTATAAAATAATTAACGCAGCGCCAAATTTATTGAGCCAAATACCTCTTATAATTTAACTTTAAGATTATATATTAACTAGATAAACTTAATTAAAAGCCTAACGTATTAATATAATAATTATAGAACTTATCTGCAAATGCTTTAAATAAATGGATTATAAATTAATTACGGATTTTACTGCCCCCTAAACGTTTTAAAAAACCATATCCTATATTTCTAGATATAGAACTTAATAGAAATAAATTAAAAGTTAATAAATAGGAAATAGAAATTAATAAGCTAATAGAATATAAATATAAAAACGATGTATAGATAATAGATATAATAAAGGCAATCTAAACTAGAAAACGATAGTATAAGGATATTACACTTACTAAATACGAAATTCGAAATAATTAATTATACTATTAACAGAAAATAGTAGTTCTAAATTCTAAACCCTTATAATTTAAGATACTTAAATTTGTATACAACTCCCCTATAGTAGGATATCCTAGCTATACAAAAACTTACAAGATCATTTAATAAGTATATTACCGGCCTATAATGCACAACTATATACAAAAATACGTTTAAGTATGCAGAATATACGTATATGGAAAGACCTTTTATATAAAGAAGTAAGGAGTACTTTAACCGCTACCAATTCTAATATAAAGATAGCGCGATATCTTAATTAACTTTATAGTCGACTTACCTAATAGTAATGGGTTTATAAATATTATAGTAGTTATTAACCATCTTATAAAAATGCGATATATAATTCTCATGGACTTAATTAATGCAATATTAGTAGCCAAATATTTTATTAAATACGTCTTTAAGCTATACGGACTTTCTAACTTAATAATATCTAACTATGGAAGCCAGTTTATTTTAGACTTCTAGCAAGCTCTATATAAATAATTAAGTATTTAAATATAACTCTTAACTGTATTTTATCTAGAGATAGATAGCTAAACTAAAATTATAAATGTGATTATAGAATAATACTTATAAATATACTACTCCTACCTGTAAGACAACTGGGGAAAATGGCTACCTTTAGCTAAGTTTACTGCAAATAATATAATAAATATATTAATAGACATAATACTGTTCTATATAACCTACGGACAAAACCCTTAACTTAGATTTAAACTACAACCTAATATTAATATAATAGGACCCACAATTAAATAGATCCAGTTAATTAATGTATATAACTTTGCCAATTAAATAAAGCAGTTAATAGAATTATTATAAAGTAAATTAACGTATACTTAAATGTTATAGGAATAGCATGCGAATAAAGGACAAGCTCCTGTATAGAACTTTAAGAAAGGTAATATAGCCTACCTAAATACATAAAACCTAAAGACTTAACGGCCCTTAAAGAAACTTAATTAGAAGTTTATGGACCTATACTAAATTAAGAAGAAACTAAGCCCATATGCCTATAAGCTTAAACTACTAACTAAGATAAAAATACACCTAATGTTTTATATAAGCTTGCTATAACCTTTAAGAGATAATCCTATAACTTACAAAATTCCGCCGCTATCTCCCGTAATTATTAACAACAGTAATAGTTCTTACTTTATTAACTTAATTAATAATATGCAATAGAAAATATAATCTAAATAATTTAAACTTCTTATTAAGTGGAAAGGATATAAAATATAAACCTAGGAAACCTATAACCAAATTAAGGCCAACGCGCCTTCTTTAGTAAAAGAGTTCTATAAGGACCATCCTTTATAGCCTACTTTGGCTAGATAGATACAATATAAAGGCAAACGACTGCCACCTAATATAAAGACATAAAATATAATAGCAGGAAACTTAAAATTAAAAAGAACTTAAATTATATCACGACGCTTATAAGGCAATAAGTTATAAATTCTTAACTAAATTAAATTGTTTTAGACCTTTGGCTAAAGGGGGGGTACTATAATAGGACTAGCCTAGTTATAGTAGGAATTTCTTAGTGAAACACTCAACAGATAAATTCCAACGCTTTAATTAAATTCTACTAAATTCCACTAAGTTCTACTAATGTAATGGAATTTAGTTAAAACCTATTAAAATCCGCGTGGGCTTATGCCCATACATCTGCTGCTAAGACCCCAAATATTTAGTTATAAGTTTTCTATATTCCTTTCTCTTCTTTATATAACGTCTTGTTCTCTACAAGAGCTATATACCCATAGATTTAGATAGAATTTATATTATTCCTTTAAATCTTCCCTAAAGCCTCTTCGCGCCCTTATATATATAGAGTTAAAGCCTAGCCTTTACCTTATTCTCTAGAGCTATATATAATATAAAAAACTAGCTATTCTATCTTATATAATTATTATTATTATTTATTGCTTAACGTCTAATTTAGATCCTTATTGGGCCCACGCGGACTACTCCTTATTTACATATAGGGAGAAAACTCCATTTAAAAAAACCCTATAATCCATCTCCTTGCCTTTTAAAACTCGCCTACTTAGCGCCTATAAGTCATCTATAGTGCTCTACTACTTTACTTTTTAACCTTCTTAGGAACCACTACTGCTATAACAAGCCTATAAACGCTAGTATTATAAACTTTACTCTACTACTATAGAGTTATAAAGGGGCGCCTATTGCTTGCCCCTTTGCCTTCTACTACTATTTCCTTTACCACCTAGAACTGGTCTAGTATATTTTAGCTAATAAGCTATTAGGTAACCGCCTTAAAACCTTTTTATATTAAGAGTAGTATATTATAGTTCTCTATGCTAGCTACTAAGAGTATTACTTCTTAGTTAGTGCGTAAGGAGTATAATAGTATTACGTGTTTCGGTATCTGTCTTAGCCAGCCATATTTGCATCTTAGGCTACCTACTAGGATACTTACCCAGTAGAGCCAATCTTTTAGTCCTATTATTCCTATTCTTAAGAGTATTATTATTATATTTTCTGCCTTTATTAGGCCTTCTTAAAGCCCTTAAGTATTTACCCTCTATAGCGTTAACCATGCTATAGCTTAGGTTCCTCTTGCCTAAATCAGTCTCTATACCTTTAACTCCTATATACCTCTTTAGTATTAGTCTAACCAGTATTATATTACAGTAGATAGTTTCCTAGTACTCTTTTATATTATACTTTAGCTCCTTTCTCTCTCCTACTATTATCTTTACTAGTTTCTTACGCGTTTTCCTTCCTCCTCTATATAGGCCTAGGCCCTAAAGCGGCACTATTCTTTTTCTGCTTTCTCTACCTATTTCTCTAATATATCTTCCCTACTTTAGGGTTATTAGTTTACTCTCCCATAGGGCATCCTAGGGTCCCTCTATAGTTTGTTTAGGCGTGTCCTAATATACTTTTTAACCTTAAAGTTGCGCTCCTTTTACGCCCTTTATATTTTAGTGGCTTTAATATATAATTATAGGGGGGGATATTAGCTTTCTTATTAAGCAGTGCTGTGGCCGTTTGCTTATATCCGCCTATTGTACTCTAGAGGCAGGCTGTTTAGTCTTATATAATTATTAAAAGGAATTATTTTACTAGTATATTTAATAAACTATATTATATAGTTAGCTAAGCTATAAATATAAATTATATAGTTATAGAGCTTTTCTATCGGCCCTATAATATTTTAAATGTTTTAAACTCTTTTATGCTTTTTATTTAATACTGGCTCTAATTCTTTATCCATCTTTTTCTTTCTTTTAACTAGCGGTAGTACTTATTATATAACTTCTTTTTTCTCTTCTTCTTTTTTCTATTCCTTATCCTCTTTATTATATAAATTTATAAGCTTTTAATCCTTTTTTAAACTAAATAGAAAGGCCTAAATAATAAGATTAATAACGTGCCCTTAATAGCGAATTCTTTAATATATTGCGATCTAGTTAATATTATACTTAAGGCCAAGCTATTAGCTAATCTTATAATAGAGAATATTATTTAATCTAGTATTATCGCTAATAAGAGCTCTAATCTTTATTTTAATACTATACTTAATAAGAACCGGATAAAGCGCCTCCTGTTATATATACTACGCCATATACATAGCTGGCGTCATGGGATTCCTTTCTTTATTTATTTATTTCCTTCCTTATTAGTATTATTTGGCAGCTAGTTTATCCGCCCCAGTTGCCCCTATATAAATTCGCCCGCAGCTACATCCTTGTTAAGCTCTCTAGCAATCCTCTTAAGTCTCCACGACAGCCATATATAGCTATTAATTCTTCAAATCTAATATTTGTTCATCTAGCGTTCGCATATAATACTTCGTTATTATAACAATATTATTTTAACTAAATACTATATAAAGTGTAATTAAGGGGTTCTAGTATTTATTCTGGATATTAATAAAGCTAGTATAGATTCCAAGAAAACGGGTATAACTTAGAGAGGTCTAAACGTCCATAGTAAGGTAAATATTTATTTTTATAGATTAAAGTACTTTTTATATAATATCTTAACTCTTAGTAAGGTGTTTAAAGTTTTAGGCTATAATTATTAAGTGGTATATAGGGATAATTAAGGGTACTTTTTAATTTAATGCTTTTATAAAAGCATAAAACTCTAGCTATTCTATATATAAAAAGGGAAGCTATTATATAATAATTAGATTTAAAAGTGCTTGTTTTATAGTATTTTAATATACTATATACTTTAGAACCTCCTCCTTAAGACCTTAAACTTCTCTTCTTACTAAAAGCTTTTAATATAATTCTAAAAGAGATCTCTCTCCCTAATTTTTTACTGTTATATACTCCTAATTTTCTATTAAATTCTATTTAATATTATATTTTTTAAAATGGCCTTATAATCCAATAGTTAAGAAATAGTTTCCTTTTAGGTCTTAAGGAGGATAGTACTTATAAAAGTAGCGTTTCTTTATATAAGCCTTTTCTTTCTTTATTACCGTATAAGTATATTTATAAATTATGGAGATTTATCTTAAGATCTGTGTTATATAAGTAGTTAGAATTAAACTAATATTAGCTCTAGTCTTAACACTACTTAAAAGGGTAGGAAGTATATTAACTTTTAAAGGAATTATTATCGTTAAAGTTATTAGGGTAAATTTCGCTAGTACTAGCTATATTTATAGCGCCGTACAATAGGGGATAAAGGTTTAGTTTATAGTTGAAATTTTGTGGATATCTAGATATTATCTAAGTATTATCCGATATCCGCCTAACCGGATAAGATAATTTATCCTCCGCAGGTCTAAGCGTAGGGGATTATCTTATGCACGGGCCTACCTCGTTTACACTAATATTTAAAATATTTAAAATATTATAACTTTATAACTATAAATTTAACTAAGGCCGCTCTTGCTGCTTTAGACTTGCAATTAAAGCCTAATTGTACTTAAACTGCTAAGGAGTATAGGGTAGATCGTCTTGCGTTGCTATCGCAATATTACTGTAAGACTATTGCCTAGGTGTACGGTAGGGAGCAGGTAAGCCGAGCATTAGTTATAAGGAGAGTCGATAAAAAAGGACGATATGGTAAAGAGTAGGTATGGCAATACCCTTATACGGAGATAAACCGATAAGAAGGCTTATAAATTATATTAATAAGCTTACTGTTGGGAATATAGGCAAGTTGCCGTCACGCAAGGCAAGTTGCCGTCACGTGCCGCCGCGGCACTAGCGTGGCGAGGAGCCTTAAGCTCCTCGCCCTTCCTTAAGGAAGAGCGATATATACAACAATAATATTATACTAGCTACAAACTGTAACTATGTAATATTACCTTGTGTTACCAACACTGATTAGTGGTTAACTTCACTATTATACCATAGAACAGCTAGGTATTCCACTAAGAAGAGACAAGCCACTGTACTAGTGCTACTCGTACTAGAGGAAGCTGTCTTTTAAGGTTAGAACTGGTCCTAAACCTTAAATAGAACTCTTCCATAAATCTAAGGATTTAAAGGCCAGAACTGGTCCTAAGCCTTTCCTAGATTATAGATTCTTGTGTCTATTACGCAGAACAACACGCTTTATAAGTCTTTATAATTTAAGGCTAGAACTGGTTTTAAGCCCTATAATTGCAAATATATATTATAAACGCGTACTAAATAACGAACGTGTACTAAATAATAATCTCTACCCTAATAACACCTCCCTCCCCCTAAAAACATGGCTACGCCTACCTTAAACAACTAGGAAGACTCCTTACCACTAGGGGTAGCTTTATACGCAAAACTTATTAATAAAGATTGGGACGAATTTACTATTAATATAATAACTTATACCGTAAAATAAGTTAATGGCTTTCTCCTATACCATATTATATTCTACCAAAGTAGACACTACGCCGATTTACAGCTGTGGGAATATTTTAGGGAGGATTTTATAGGATGGACCGCCAACACCTAGGCACTTAGTAATGTTAATATTATTTAGGATTTTTGAGACTTCCTTTGTAGGAATGGGGTATATATTACTAAAAACAGTAACCTAATTACCAGTAATATCTAGGCCGTTATTATTAGTATAGAAGAACCGGTATGGACGGAAGCTAAGATTATATGTTAACTATGGAAACCTAGAACCAACCCGTATTCTTTAAAAGGCAACTTTAATTTGGAATAAAACCCCTAGAACGCTACTATCCTACCTAGAGGTGCTATCCCACCTAGAGGTGCTCTCCCACCTAGAGGTACTCTTCCTCCACCTCTGCTACCTCTAGCTCCTCTACCCTAGCCAACTAGTGAGCCTCTACTATAAGAAGTCACGAATCTAATAAAGGTATATTTGGACAAGGAGAAGAAGTTTGGAGGAGAACTGTATAATAATATACTTAGAACAAAATTACAGGTCTTTTATAACTGCTATAGTAAGGTCAGAATCTAATACCACTAGTTTTATTATGCTTTCTTAGTTATGTTAAAGGGACGGTCGGCGATATTTTATTATGACTATATTGCGGGTAGAAACTATAGCTTTAATATAATACTTTAGCTTACTAGAGCCTACTTTAAGACTAATAAGAATTGCCAGCTTTATATGTCTAAATAGTGGGGGACTATATTCTAAAGAGTTATTGCTTCTAACTTAACAAAGACTCGTTTAGAGTGCCTCTAACTACTCTTTAATAAACTCTAGAAAATCTAATATAGCCTTACTAAAACTTACTAAAGTAAGAATAGCCTAAGGGACTAGGTTATCTTAGCCTGCTATAGCGTTCTTAAGTGTAATCTGGCGCTATATAAACCTGCGGATATGTTTAAAGAGGTATATGCCGAGCTACGCTCCGCTGTAGGTACTATAATGCGAACATAAGAATCTTAATAGTTCTATACTGAAAACCCTACCTAACTAAGTATTTCTAACTAATATGATTATAACTGGACTAACTGAATATATGGTGGCCGTGGTAGGGAATATAGTAAAGGGTATAATTAACGTTAACTATAAGGAAATTATGGAGGTCCTTATGGAGGTTTATTTTAAAGTAATTACTAGAAGAAGTACTATGTTTATAAGAAGCTAAATTGCTAGTTAACTAGACACTCCCTTAATAAGTAAAAGGAGGTATATAACAAGTTTTGTTAGAGTGTAAGAAATATTAGAAATTATAAGGTTACTATAGCCTACTTTTAAAGCTTCCTGGTTTAATATAAAGGCGTAGAAGATCTTAAGGGTAAGGTTAATAAGACTAAACAGCTCTTTATAGATATGGAAATTGAGGACTACTCTTTTAACTAATACTTTACTAAGTATGGTAAGGTAGATGGCATATAAACTATTACTGTTCTTAATAACTAATCTACGCTCCATTCTATTATAAAGTTAGATATCTTTAATAAGCTAAAGGAAAGCTCCGCGTTCTCCTTTAATAATAGATACTTAGTAAACGTCTTTTATGGTATTATGCTAGATACTAAAGCTACAGGAGTATCTATAGCAGGAGAACCTTAAGTTTAAGCCCTTTAGCAGCTTAATAGCTCTGTTTAGATTAACTAATTAACGGCAGGCCAATATATAATACGTTTTGGCAAGGGTACTATAATCTCTCTTGGCACAATTAGGGTCCAAACCCCCTTAGAATATATTACTTTCTATATTGTTCCCGCGAACACTCCGTTTCTATTCTGTATTAGGGATATAGGTAAATTAGGTGTTAAGCTTAACAACCTTAAGAATATACTTATATAGGGAGATAATTGGGTGCCTATTATACGCAAGTAGGGTTACCCTTGGCTGCTCTTTTAATAACTAGAAAGAAGTGTTACTTAGAGCCATTTAACTAAGTTAGAGTTATATTAACTATACTATCATTTTAGCCACCTATCTGTTTATTAATTGCTTAGGGTTCTTTAGCAAGTAGGCTATAAAGTTAAGGTTAAGGCAATTAAGCATCTTATAAAGTACTGCTATTACTACTAAATAAACCAGAAGTCCCCTGGCCGATTTAAGTTCACCCTTAAAAATAACTATAACTTTAACTTCTGTATTGTTGTTAACGTTATATATCTTAGCGGTAAGCTAGTACTCTAAGTTATTAACTTCTTAACCTCCTTCTAAGCCGCACGTTTCTTAAAAGATATATTAGCTAGAAACGTATAGGATACCCTTTAGTTATGCTAGATTAATGTCTACTTAGGACCCCTTAATTAAATTGTCTATAACATAGAAAAGAACTTCTTATCTATAGAGTTCCAATAATAGATAAAGGCAATGGTAATTAAGGTTAAGGAAGTCCCCGTTAAGGCATATAATAGTATTAGAAAAGTGGAATAATATCACGTGCTATTATACCGCGTATATAAGATTATCTCTTTAGAACTAGAGGATGCTAGTAAAGAACTTACCTTATAAATAGCTGTTAAAGCTATTAATAATTCTGCTGGCCTAGATAGACTTATACCTACGTTACTAGTCTTTGGCACCTACCCTTAAATAACTAATAATTCTCTACTATCTCCCTCTATTGTGTAATAAGCTAAGGCTATTCGCAAGGCAACAAAGGAGGTATAACGTCTCTATGCTATATACCAAGTCAATAACGTACTAGGAATAAAAAATGGCCTAAATACCTTAACTACGCTTAATCTGCCACTCTAGTTTAAGGTACACGTATAGTATAAAAAGGGAGGATAGTTAGGCCCACATTAACTTATTACAATTAATAGCTAAACTTACACTATTTAGATGCCTTACGGACCTACTTAATTCTGTTTAACTGTTATTAAGCCTTACTATAAAGATAACAGTTTTAAGCCTTTGCAGGATACTATAGAAAATGCTCTAAAAAAGAGCCACGATTAATATACTCTAGAAGGCGACCACGATTCTAATATAATTATAGTAGATACGCCGCAACTATAACACGGTAGAGGTTACCTAAAGGGATTACAAAATTACTAATATCTTGTTAATTTTAAAGAGCAATTTATTGCCGCTATTAAGAATAGAGTTAAGCTATTAATGGCCTTTATAACAGCTAAGGAGAAGGCTGACTTTAAACTTGCAAAACAGCTCTAAAAGGAAGGTTATATTATAACTTTAGGAGCTCCTTTCTAAGTATCTAATAAGTAGGAGATTAATGGTCTTATTATAAGAGGAGTTTTTAAATTTAAGAAATATAACCCTATTAAGTTTAATAAAGTTCGTATCTTTAAATTAAGAATAGTTAATAAAATTAAGGGCAAAGCTACTAACGCCCTATTTAAGAAATTAAGGCTTGTTATCTAAGGTTATAATAATAATAGTAAGGAGGTAATTCTTATACAATCTCCTATAATTTAATAAGCTAGTTAGCGAGTTATTGTTATACTAGCTCCCTCCTTAATAAAGAATAGAATGGCGGTTTATTTATAAGATATTACTTAGGCCTATACCCAATTAGAGACGCACCTTTAGTGCTTAATATTGGCATACTTTTTAGAGCAAATTCGCCACTAATATCCTAAAGAGATGATTATAGTTGTGCTTAAGCCATTATATGGAATTATAGAGGTAGGAACTTATTAGTGGGCTACCTATAGTAAGCACTATAAAGAGAAGCTTTTAATAACTACTTCTATATTTAATCTATACTTCCTTATTATAGCTACGGGAACTCCATTTAGAATTATTAGTATGCAAACTAATAATATAATTATCTTGGGAGACAACTAATTCTTAGCTCTTAAAGAAGATGAGCTAGTAAAGGCAAACCTTATAGCAAAGCTAAAGGAAAAGCTTAATTTAATAATACTATTACTCTTTAATGGATGCATCCTCTCTCTAAATAAGGATTCCATTGCTTTACGCCAGAAGAGTTAAGGTAAGAAGATTGATGTTATTAACGTTAATTCTCTAAAGTAAGGATATGTAGAGTAACGCGCCTATAGAGCTTATGTTGCTTCTATCTGTTAACCTAAGGCTTCTTTTAATCTCTCTATTGCCGCTTAACACTAGGAACCAACTAAGGATAATGTTCTTGCCCTAAATAAACATCTTTCCTAGCAAATAAACCATCTTAATTAGGGACTACTCTACGTACCTATTAATCTTCCTACTGCCAAGCTCTTTGTATTTATTAATAGATTATTTATAAATAATAAAGATTTTAGCTTCTAGCTAGGATATAAGATTATTATTATAAATAAATTTACTAGAGAGAATAACTTTATAATCTACGGTAATCTTATCTATTGGAGCTTAACTAAGAGTAAGTGTATTACTTAAAGCGTTCTAGTATTAGAGATATATAGAATGGTTAACGGAGTTAATATAGCAATTGCAATTAGAACTACCCTAAAGATAATTATAGATTGACTTGAACTTCCCACTATCCCTATAATTGTATGCACCGATTTATACTCCCTCTATAAGTATTTAGTTAAGCTTGGTACTATAAAGGAAAAGCGCCTTATAATTAATATTATAGCACTTTAGCAATCCTATAAGCGTTAAAAACTCTTTAAGATTTAATAGATTAATGGCCAAGATAACCTAGTAGATGTGATAATAAAGGCAAACCTAAATAAGGCACTAGAGACATTTGTTAATATAAATACTCTATATATATAAGTTAAAGGTTAGGTTAAAAGGGAGTAGGGGCATAACATTCTACAGACCCTAACTTAAACTAGCCAATTAGGATTTTCTATCCCCAGGATAGAAAATTGCTATTGGCTCACTTACTACTAGCGCCTTGGCGGCCCTCCTAATAAAATATCTACCTATGACTCCTAAGCAAGAAAGCACTATGTGCTAAGAGGCAAATTTTGGGATAGCGAGACTTATATTGCAATAGCAATAGTGAGTAAGGAGGATTAATATTTGTTACGCTAGTCGAGCGGTATATGTATGTAGATGGCAACTGTAAAAGAAGAGTTGCCAGTGTTGGGAATACAGGCAAGTTGCCGTCACGCGAGGCAAGTTGCCGTCACGTGCCGCCGCGGCACTAGCGTGGCGAGGAGCCTTAAGTTCCTCGCCCTTCCTCAAGGAAGAGCGATATATACAACAACAACATCATACTAGCTACAAACTGTAACTACGTGATATCACCTTGTGTTACCAACACTTACAAAGCAAGGCCGACCTCCTACCGTTGTTATAGTAGAGACTTTTTTCCTAAGAGATTGCAGAAAAACGACTAGGATTAAACTAGGTTTCGCGCTAGATAAAAAAGCAGAGCACCTCTCTAAAGAGCCACTATCTTATCCCTCTAGATAATATACATAAATAGGCTAAATTAGCTTTCCATTTTAAGCTTAAAGAAGATAAAATTAAGAGGCATAATATATATAATATAGATAAGAAAGACTTCCTAATTAGTATACTTATAAAGGCTAAACGGGTATATTCTAAGGCTATATTTACGTTAGAAAATATTTAAAATATAATTTAAAATGGAAATAGACAGTGGATTACGGTAATAGCTATAATCTATATAAATAGAACCACTCCCTCGCTAGGCCTTATCTACTAAGTAATTACTAATAATAAGATACCTAGCTCTAAAAGTATAACCTAAATTAATATCTTTACTTCTTTACCTTATTACCTACAGGCTAAACGGATAATAAACTTAGCTATGCCTAGCTAAATACTATCTTAATAGGGGGACTAAGGTTAAGGCCTATAATAGAAGATATTAGAGGCTTTTTATCCTTAATAAATATGGCTCTTATATAAATATAAGAATCTTTAACTACTATAAGAAACACTAAATACTTATAGTAGTATATCTACCTTATTTAACTTATAAAATTAAAGCTTTAACTTTTAGATATCTCTCTTTTTATTTCACTAGTAATATATTATATCTAAGAGCGAAGGGCTCTACTTTCTTACTAAGTAAGACTTCTTTTAGCTATTATAGGCCGCCTTTAGAAAGACTTTTACTATATCTAACGTTAAGAGTGCATAAAAAAGTATAGGCCTCTATCTTTTTAAGCCTTATATAATCTTAGATATATTCTACTCTAAAATAAATAAGAGGCCTTTCTTAGGTAAGTTTCTACCTTTATATCCTATAGTGGATAATTAGAGGTAAATTTGGAAGCTTTTACGAAATATAATTACTAATATATATAATAAGCGGGCCCAGCTTTTAACTAAGGTCGTCTTTTATAGTTCTAAGAAGATTTGGTATATTTAAAAGCTTTAAGCTAAGTAAGAGTAGGCTAAATACTAAGAATAAGCTCTTAAAGCCGAGGAGAAGCTTTAACGGTAGCTTTAAAAGGAAGAGAAGAGGCGCTTAATTAATTAATAAAAGTAGCAGCGGGTATAAAATAAGGGGTAGCGAGAGGTAGAGGTAGCGGCTTTACGGCTTTAAAAGCAGGAAGCTAAGGACGCCCGTAAGGCTAAGCGCTAACTTAAAATCGAAGCTGAAAAGCTTTAAGGATTAAAAAAGGCTCGAGCTAAACGTAGAGAGGTGGTTATAGATAAGGATATTATTAAGATATTAGATACAAACGAGAGCCTACCCCTATTGAGGGCTCTAAGGCCTTAACGCCAACACAAAGCTCCAGCTTATATATATAACTATATTATATAGCTAATTTAAATTTTCTAATTAGGCTCTATTTAACACTAAAATTTGGTTCAATTTGGTATAGTATTGCGATCTGTAAAGCCTTAAGTTTTAGCGTGTGTTTGGCCAAGAAATCGTGCACGAGCCGATCCCTTACGTTAGAGAAGCGATTAGCGCATTTTAGTACCGGTAAAGGATTCCAAAATATTTAGATTAGCAAGACACTGGTTTAAACTCAAGGAGGAAGATAAACCTTAAGTTAATCTAAAGCACCTAGCGTATTATATATTAGCGTGGATTATATATATATAGATAATATATATATAATATATAAAGCACTAAAGGTAAAGAATAAGAAATTATAAGGGGGCTATAAGAACACGATTATAGAATAGGATAGATTAGTAAGAGAGACCAATTCTTAAGGAGGTAAGGCCTCTAGGATTGTAGAGACTATATACTATAGGTATATGCCTCTGGTACGTGACCGGCAACCATTTAAGGGGCGTCCAGAGGTTGTCCTAAGGGCAGCCTAAGGTAACCGCAATAATATCCCTTATATTGCCCCCTCCCCCCCTCTTACGACTAGCCCCTAATCGCTATTACCTTATAGTAGGGAGATTATAAGGGCTTGTCCTAAAAGGGGTTCGGAGAGATATTAGAGAGATATTGGTATGCCGCTATATATTATCTATCTATCTAACCCCTACTTTAAACTCTTAAAAAACCTTAATAAAGAAAAATATATAACTAGAGAAAAGACGCGAGGATTGCTAGGAGACCTATTAGAAGTCTACTAAAAGCATACTGGTAACTGCCTAGGCTAATATAGAGATTTTTGTATAACTTTACTTCTAAGCCTTTATGCCGGTCTATAATTAATTATAAGTATTATCCCTTAACCCGTCAAAATTGGTCCTTACGGTATCGATAAGAGCCTACCAATTAAATCGGCCGAATCAAGCAGCCGTTCTTAGAAATACGAAGCTTTTCCGCACGGACCACTTACGCTAAGGGCCTTGACGGGTTAAGGGATAGGTAATTTAGTGTTCTAGTATAGTTTCGTAGAACCTTTTAGTATAGGATTTAACGTATAGAGCCTTGGCTTGCTGTTATTTTTAACTATTAAGATATAGTCTATAATCCTTTCTTATAATCCTTTTCTTATAATCCCCTGCGTCACTAACACATTATTCCTATATTTGCCCTTAGGCTATTAGATACGGTTAAGGTATTAATTAGTTAGTTAAAGAGACTTATCTCTTAAGATTTAGTATATATACTTTTAAATCTAGTAGTCCTATGCTGTATAGTTGGCGTAGCTCTACTACTTAGCAAATAGGAGGGACACTTTATAATAGCACCTATAGCTATTATACGGTTATTAAGAACGTCTATAACGCTTTTCTTTAATATTGTAATATTATTTAGGTATAATTTAACCAATATTTATCTTTAATTAACGTCTTAATTGCCTTCCCCTAGTCGCATAATTAGTTTTTATAAGGAAGTAATGGCTAGATAGCTTATACGCGTATTTTCTTTTTTCTAAATTACGCTACTATAATAGAGTTATATTAATAAGGTTACGGCTATTTACTAAAAGGGTATTAGAAGGTAAAGTATAAAGACACTTTGCTTATTAAGCTTAATCCTTTTCCTTAATACCTTCCCTGTCACGGGACGGGGTCAATGGCAGCTGAACGTATGTATTCGAGGAGTCTACAAGACGTTGCGCGATCGATCGTAAGGGTCGAGGGCGTAAGGAGGTGATATACCCACGCGTAGCTGACATAAGCTG
>Ga0307507_10006593_pt1 | contig 17676 bp, 18 predicted proteins | sample 7_EM_MG_FD_207223 | JGI IMG/M metagenome (GOLD analysis project Ga0307507, IMG submission 207223) | Populus trichocarpa ectomycorrhiza microbial communities from riparian zone in the Pacific Northwest, United States - 7_EM | ecosystem: Host-associated > Plants > Roots > Unclassified | place...
GCGGCCCGCCCGCGATCGTGTGTAACGTGGGTGGTTTCGGGGTCCCGGGGTGGTTGGTTGGTTGAGTTAAGCTTATTAGGGGGATGCAGGGCGAGGAGGGGTGCAGATGGGATGATACTCCGACAGCTCGCTTGGGAGGGGGGAGGGGGAGGGGGAGGGGGATAGCTTCTATGAGGAGAAAGTGGTGGATGGATGGTGAAGCCAAGACCGATGTGCTGCGGGGATGGGGAGAGGGTTGATCTCACTAGGGAGGATGGGGCTCGTTGAGTTGTGTATAAGCGCTGTGGTAGAGTGCTGTTTGGGCTTTCGGATGCCGGCATGCAGGTATATATTCTGCTCCTATTGCGTTCAGAATACTGGTAGGTTGCTGTTACTATTGATATCTCTTACTATTCTATCCTGGGCATCATCTACCCCACTAACCGTTAACTTCCTCTCCACCCTTTAACGTCCAGCCTTAAATCTTGACCCCATTATATGAATACTATCAAAATCAAAAACAGTCCAAGCAGGAATACCCCATCATATCATAATCCCCAAACAAACAAACAAACGAACGAACAAACGATCAAACCCTCCAACCACCTACTCCCCAGTCACAACAGCCCATAACCAACAGCAACCTAATGCCAACGCACGCTCCCCCCCAGAATTGACGTTGATAATACCCATGATAGCCCGATACAGCAGCTGTGGGCTCGGGGTATACGTGTGTGATGCTTTATGCGCGATTAGCACACTGTTGCCTAGGCAGAGGTTAACCTTGGCTACGGCAGGTGTACTGGAGTGTAGTTGGCAGCGGAATGGCTCTATCAACGGACATACCTCCGCGAGAGCCCTGCTATAGCAGAGCTTTCTTTGAAAGAAAGCGGGCAAGGAGTTTAAGTCGGTGTGGAAATACGTAGGAGATGTGGCATTGTGCACTAGCAAAAATGTGATAAAGTAGGGACAACAGGGGGCCGGCAGGCGTTAGTGAGTTATTTGCTGGAAAAAGGTGCTAGACAACTTCCGCCAATTATCTGCGTGAGAAAACTCTATTTTTTGGCCTGCCAGTCAGTGGCTTTCTGGCGTTGTCCTTCTAGCATACGGGGTATAGAGGCGTTTTTTTCGGTAGTTTTGTGGCATGATATTACAGGTGATTGCATGGACGAGTGACAAAGCATGATTGTGAGCTACCATTATCTGTATGTGACATGATAAGAGAAAACTAGGCGAGAGCCCATTCAGTAACTAACAGTGAAACAATGGGCATCGCTTCACAGCTCATCCACCAAGGTTTCGCTCCTTGGCCAGAAGGAGCTTATTAAAGAAGATATCCATGAAAGTCAGGTAAAACAAATCTCGTCGCCGTCCTGACCGTGAGAATGGAACACAAAAAACAGATTACGTAACTTATGCATCGCTAACGCTACCCCTCTTAGGGGGCCCACCACCTCCGCGGCCTCTGCCACCTCTGAAACCACCCCCGCCCCTACCCCCACCGTTTCTCCTACCCTTCTGCTGCGAGTCACCCGCTGGCGCTGTAGGCACACCCGCCAGAGCCATAGCAGCCTGTGCTGCGGCTGATACAGCACCACTTCGCGGCGGTCCTCCTCCCCTTCGATGCCGTCCATTGCCCTTTGGAGCCGTAGGCACGCCCTCTCGATCAGGCCCAGTGATGATTGCGGCAGGACCTGTCGGTGGCGCCAACCCAGAGCCTTCTCTTTTGAGTAGGTTCGGTGTTGCTGGTGGTGATTCGGTAATCGGTGTCGGTGCCGAAGGCGTGGACGCGTTTGAAGGCAACTTCTTCAGGATAGCCACTGGTGCCACTGGTGCCACTGGAGGTGATGCGGGCCCAGGTGTAGTTGTAGATGAGTTAGAAGCAATACTGTCTTCGCGCTCCGGGCGGCGGCCACCATTGCCACGCCCACCACGCCGTCTTGGCCGTGCGGGTGATTGCGGTTCCGGATTCACAGGGGTTGGAGGGGTGACGGTGGCTGCTGGGGCACCATCGGTGGTGCTGCTGGCTGTTTCGATTGTGGAAGGTGTTTTTGCAGAGTTGCGGGAACGTCTGGTGGAGGGAGTGATACCAAGATCGCGTTGAAGAATTGCTGCAACGCTGGAAACACCCCCTCTGTCTCTGCGGCGTTCGCGACCCTTTTCCTTTTCCTGGGATTGCCCTTTCTCTGACCTCGAACTATTGCTAGCGAGGTTGCTCCCTTGCCTCGCCAACGTTCCTGGTTGGCCTGAGTTTTGTCTGGAGAGACTGCCAGCTAAACCCGAATTTTGTCTTGATACAGTACCAGAAATGCCGGTACTCTGTCGCGATAAGATCGTAGTATTGGTATTCTGTCTAGACAGCGAGCCTCCGATGGAGTTCTCGCGCTTCAAGATTGTGGTAGCTTCTATATCAATGGCCTGGGGCGCTAATTTAATGGCCCATTCGTCTTTTTCCTCAATACGAGACTCCCTCTCCTTGCCCTTAGCGCGGGATTTCTCGAGTCTCCGCTTTTCGCGTTTTGTAGACGAAGATTCTTTATTTGGCTTTTCAGTTCTAAGACTTGCTTTGCTCGAACCAGATTTATCCGAGCTCCCATTCTTATGCGTCCGGAGATATTCGATCAGTGGGGTTGTCTTTGGTTTGTCAACCTTCTCAACCAGAGGCAAAGGAACTGATAGTGGATCGTTTACTGGTATAGTAGTTGGTGCACCGACCGTTTCGCCGGGATGAATGTTGGTAGACGTATCGGGAGCAGTTCCATCGGCCGTGGGGGTAGGTGTAGGGGTAGCCTTTAATGATGTCACGAATGCTATAAAATCAGGGTCGGATTCAATAGTGCCGGCACGGGCATCAGTACGTCCCGATTTCTTTGGAGCCTTCTGGAATGGAGAGTATTCCATTTGAGGATTTGTAGTGTTCCCCTTGCTATCGGTAAAAGGGCCGTGCAAGCGCAGTCCCTCGCTAAGGGCAGTGATTTGCAGAGGGGTCTTGAACCTGATGACACATCGGGAGTCTTTGGGTGCTTTCGTACGTCTAAATTGTGGAAAGGTGAGTTTGGTGCATGGAGAAAACGGGTGGGAGGGGGAGCATACTCCTCGGGTATCTTTCCTTGAATCCAAGCAGCCCATTCTACAGTTTCCTCATTTATGTATTCGGCCATTGCACTCTTGAATTCGTCCTCTTTTATCAAACTTGGGAGATGACGAACAACGACTTTGAGACGAATTGTGGCGGGATTGTTGCCAGAGCTGGCCTTAAGGAGGGGCCCACCGCCACGGGGCTTCGCTTTTGCAATGGTAGGCGAAGGGGATGCCATCTTAATTTCTGAGAGTAAAGTCAGGTGAAGCTCCAGAGAAAGGGGAGAATGAGGCACCGACTATGGATGAAAGAGAGAGGGAGTGCGTGTGTGAGATATAGGGGGGGGGGGGGGAGGAGGTGATAAAGGAGGCGATATGTGTGGTGGGTTGCGTACGCTCTCTGGTAGTGATGAAAACAAAAATTGGTTATAGCGGAGGGTTTGTCGGGGTTTTCTGTGTGCGTAATTCTGAATGGTATGCTTACATAATCAAATAATTTGAGAAGGTTAGCTGCCCATTCTACTCAACGGGGGGAGATCAATGTTGCCGACCCAATAGCGTGGCATCCTGGACGAAGCAAGATATGAGCAATAACTGCTATGGAAAACTTTCTTATATTATACTAATGCCGTGATATAATATAATTCACAAATACCCAAAAACACCATACTCTGCGTGCCCTTACGCCTAAGCAGCAAGCTATATAGGGCCTTTGGGTATCTCCTACGCCTGCATTTACAGTCACGCCCCACTACCCCAAATCTCAATAATCCTAATATCTCGCTGTCCCATATGGACCTCCGAGAGTTCTAAATTTCTTTTATACCAAAACCCGACCTGTTGTCCGAGATTACCCGCTCTACTGGATAGATGTTTGGGAATTTGGCCCTTCGGGATAGTGGGGCGCAATTGCACATTTATATCTCCTTAGTGTTGGAAATCGGTTCATGCTGCTCAGCATGCTTACCGGTAAGTCAGGATTTCATTGTTTTGCAAAGGTCTAGCTAGAGTTACAGTACGAAAATGCCTCAGTTAACAGATCGGTTGGATGCAGTGATCCACAGTGCCGGGTACGGAGAGTCAAATGGTCTGTACTATGATAGTATGGAGAGCGGGGGTCTTTGCTATACATTTCTTCTTATCATCGCGGGAGCAAGCATGAGAAAGAGGAGAGTCCCTCACTTCTTCAATGAGCGGAAGTTACTTGTGCCTTAGGGAGCGAAATTCCTGATTAAGGAATACCGTAAACAACCGATGATATGTGGCCGGCGTCAGTCATCACATAGTAAAATCAATCGACTGGTGAGCGAGAGAGATGATGGGGCTCTTTCCCACAGCTCCAGCTCGCTTCCAGCTGTGATCTCTGATCTCAGCTGTGCTGCGCAAACTCCTTTCAAGCCTCATTTCGTTACCACAGTTACCAATGACACATCATCCCCACAGTCCAGCGCAAACATCACTTCTCCTATCCTTGTCCAGCTGTGTGAGTTTCAGAAATTCTCCGGTCCTTCCGCTGTCCTTACCCTAAGCCATTTCCTAGATTAGATTCTGATCTTCTCCCCTTGTCTTGTTAGCATTAAGATCTAATCTAAGATTCATCTCTCCCATCAACACCCAAATCAAACACCCCCCACTATCATCCGAACCTATCACTCTCCCCCCTTCCCCTCTCGCATAACGATACCGATACCCTAATTACCAACCATATCTTTCAAACAGCTCCTACCGCCTTTCCTCCCGCTCTCAGCCGCTCCTACCGCATCGCCGTCAAGTTCCCCCCTCCCCCACTAAAGGGTCATCGCCATCGTCGTCATATTCCGCTTCTGCGTCCAACAAACTTTCTTCACCGAACAGTCTAACCCCTTCGAAAACCACACCATCACCTTCTACTACGGATATGAGCGTTGGCGAGAAAGGCGGAGGAGCTGCAATGTCTACCGGTGGAGGTCCGGATGAGTGGCTGGAGATGGCCAAGAAATGTAAATACTTGAGTGAAGGTGATATGAAGAGGCTTTGTGAGCTTGTGAAGGAATGCTTGATGGAGGGTTTGTAATATCCTCATCCTCCCTTGTCCTTGTCACTCTTACCCTTACCTCCTTCCGAAGCTTCGCTGTCCATGACAATGTCACGTAAGTACTTTTTTAAAAAGATAAAGGGCAAAAACTGAGTTAAGGCTTTGTCTTGATGCATGATTAGAATCAAATATCCAACCGGTATCTACCCCCGTCACCGTTTGCGGTGACATTCACGGCCAATTTTATGACCTGATGGAATTATTTCAAGTCGGCGGAGGTCTCCCGGACAAAGTGAACTATGTCTTCCTTGGCGATTTTGTCGATAGGGGTTACTTTTCCTTGGAGACCTTCACACTGTTGATGTGTTTGAAAGCCAAGTTCGTTCCACTTTCCCCTCCCTTTCCCCCAAAATCATACATTCCGGACACCAGGTCTCCTCAGGCAGGCGCCAGCCACTGACCACTATTCACCATTAGATATCCAGATCGAATAACTCTAGTTCGCGGCAATCATGAGTCTCGGCAGATTACCCAAGTTTATGGTTTTTACGAAGAGTGTCAGACAAAGTATGGGAATGCATCTGTATGGAAATCTTGCTGCCAAGTGTTTGACTTTCTTGCCCTTGCCGCGATTATCGACGGTAGCGTTCTTTGTGTGCACGGGGGCCTGAGTCCCGAGATTCGGACCTTGGACCAGATTAGGGTTGTAGCAAGAGCGCAGGAGATTCCTCACGAGGGTGCCTTTTGCGATTTAGTTTGGAGTGATCCGGAAGGTATGTTTGATTGGGCCAGGTATGGGGGGTTTGCTAATCTTGGCTAAATAGAGGTGGAGACCTGGGCAGTATCACCTAGAGGCGCTGGGTGGTTGTTTGGAGATAAAGTAGCAACGGAGGTAAGCACCACCACTTTCGATCTCTCTTACTAGCTAACGCTCCTAGTTCAATCACGTCAATGGCCTTACCCTAATAGCTAGGGCTCACCAACTTGTGAACGAAGGATACAAGGCAAGAGCTACCCTTGGTGATCCCCTCACCTCCGCGAGTTAACCTTCTCTTCTAGTACCACTTCAAAAACAAAGACGTAGTAACAGTATGGTCAGCACCAAACTACTGCTACCGCTGCGGCAATGTAGCAAGCATCATGAAACTAGAACCAGATCTAAACCCCAACTTCACTATATTCAGTGCGGTCCCCGACGACCAAAGAGTTGTACCTGTCGGTAGAGGTGGACGCGGCGAATACTTTCTGTAACGAATTATGGAGCTGGGATCTAACGAAACGGTGCCTGAATGCAAAACGGAATAAAGAAAACATGGGCGGGTGGTACGGTGCGGTACTGGGGCTTGGGCTTGGGGGGTCAATATGGAGGGAGTCTTGCATCATGTGCTTTTTTCGGCTGGTTTGTTCTTTTCACTTCTAGCTATGATACTTCTGGTTACTTCTTTTCCTCATTACATTTCATATGTTACGAATTTGGCGGAGGAATTTGGGATTGGCGGTTGGGTGGTACCACTGGGGAGGTGGTGGGGGCGAACGGGTAGATGAGGTCCTAAAGGGGGGGTTGTAGAATATCTTTGTTATCATACTATACTTGGGGTGAAGCGTTAGTTAGCTTGAATTCAGATCTCTTTATTTTCTTTATTTTTCCCCCATCCCGTAGCATAGGTGTCGCGAGTGAGGAGTTGTGATGGTTTCGTCACTTTTTTTTTTGTGGATATCTTAGGCAAGGGCTGAGGTTGTGTTTGGAATGTCTGTTTTTGTTAGAAAACTGTGGGTTAGGCTGCTTGTGCTGAGCACTGTTATGCGTACGCGGTGCGTGGTGGCGGTGGCGGTGGCGGGGTATAGTACTCGTACAAGTACAAGTGCCGCCGATAGATATATCCGTCACGTGCCTTATCTGGACAAATTGCAACCAGAAGGTTCACCAAATTTTTCTTATCAGACTCACGTGACGGATATATCTATCGGCCGCACTTGTACAGTACCGTACTCGTGTCATCGGGGAAATTTATCCTATCATACTGTATACGGTACTAACCTAGCCTATCATACCTTTTGCAATGCTCTGAGACCTCGTATTAAGGTTGATGAGCAGATGAATGAAACAAGCTGGTTCTGCGACATCAAGCATCACTCGTAAAGATTCAGAGTGCTATGATAGTGGGAAGTGTCCAGGGGCCTTTGGGATGGGTTTGGAGTTTCAAGTGTTTGGTTAATGCCTGTTTGGATGCACTATGGTTATATAATTGTGGGCTTAGCGACACCGGTTTGCGAGGGGTTTTTCTAGTTGTGATAAATGAGTGAGCGAGCTATAGAGGTACCGTACTGTATTATGCTTAGCTTGTGGGGTGTTGTTCCGGGGGTGAGTGATGGGGGTCTATTTTTGGTGTGAAATGTTAGAAATGTGCAGTTTGTCTACCTTGTGAGAAGCACGTAGGAGTTGAGATTTTTGATCAAAGGCTATAGATGTGAAATTGCGGAGCTAGTAACGGTCTAGATATCTATTAGGGGTTTGAATATATATAGGAGTAGTGGTGTTAATATTATACATGAGATTGGATATAGTCTAAGGGGTGTTTGGCTGGCCGGGATTTTGATTTTGATTTTGATATCATTTTTTTTTTTTTGCCAAGCCTAATATTCGAAATAAGAAGTGTTTTGTGGCTTGCCTAATTTTGATTCTGATTTGAAAATCAGGTATGATATAATAATATCAAACATATTGGGATTTGTAGTTTTCATGTAATCTTTTCAGCAGCTTGGTAATTGTAGATATTTGTATTATCGTATCATATAAGAAGTGGGGGGTTAAAATGTAATTGTCAAATCCAAATCATAGGGTGTTTGGCGCGCACCTGATTTCGAAATCGGGTTTTTAGTATTATATTGTCTGATTTCAGGGTTTAACGCATGATTTCGAAGTAAAATCACGGACAGCCAAACACCCCCCCTCACCTTAAGCCTATGGAGTAGATTGATTTTGTGAAGTTTAGATGTGATTCGCTGTATGTGCCATTCGGATTGGTGATCAAAATTTTGGGTTATTGTGTTGAATTGTGGGGATTGAATGAGGTTAGGGTTCTACAAGTAACTTGATGCAAATATCTGATCTTACGGCGTTGGATTGGTGGGTAGAATACGTGCCTGGGGTAAGGCGGTTTGCGAGCCCTATCCTATAATCCGAGTAAACGAATGACTACTGCAAGCTTCATAATTGGTGATTTCCCATCCTTGGGGAATTGCCTATCTGCGCGTTTTCCTGGGGGGGGGGACCTCCGTGGCCTCTAGAGAGCCAGGTGATATTGCATCAGAGCCACCCGGCCACGGTGGGCAAAGCCTGGTTTACTCCCATTGGAGCCTACCATAGGCGGAAATGCCTTATACCTGCCATAAACTCCTTCCAATACCCGATCACTTCCTATCGCTTGCCCGGGGATGGCTTCGATAGGGAGACCCACTCGGTGGCATAACCGTGGACCTTACGCCGCCTGCACAGGACTATAGGGTAGGGCGCTTGGGTATGATAACAATTCACTTTGTTGCCTCCAGCGCCGGCCGTCAAACCCCCATCCCGGATCCCGGGCACTCTACCGTTCTGGCCCCACGGTTCGAACAGCGGTTGAGGGCCTGAAAAAACAATTTTTGGGAAACGGGCGTGCTCGCTATCGGTAGGCCAGGTTCAGGCGATATTCTATAGGGTTGCACTCGCCCTGCGCCCTATCGCTTAAAAGGCTAAATCTCCAGGACGGCGGCCGCCCTGGGCTCCGGCAACTGGCTTTCGGGGAAGGCGAGTGACGTGGGGCAGATCGGGAGAGATGAGTTCGTTCACTCTGCACATTTTGAGAGGCCTCCCTGGTTTGGGAGGCGGACTAATTGGTCAGATGATCCTTAATTTTTTTTTGCGATCAAAGGCGTATGCTTATTTGGTGAGTTGGTTTTCCGGTGGTTGAGAGCGGTGTTGTGAAGTGACAGGCGCGCTAAGCCTGTCTTGGAAGGATTAGAGGCTTGCGATTTGCCTGGAATATTTAAGCTGGCTTGAAGTGCTGAGTCATTTGAGCGCTAAAAAGCTGATTTTCTGACCTTGGTATGATACTTGGTTTCCCTAAGTTGGTTACAATGCACCAAGTTCAGTAGACTGTTGCCAAACCCGGCTTTTGTGCGCCTGGCCACCAATTTAAAAGTGTCGGAAAATGTTTTCGCACAAGGCAGGGATTATTTTGCGGGTTAACCTCCATTGTGCGAAAGTTTTATGCCTGACACTTGTAATTTTGTTGTTCCATGCAGCCCAAGGGATGCTGGTGATGCGAGCACTGGTAAATTTATGTGCTTGTGCCTGCTCCGGGGATGTCTTTGCGAGGTGGGGTAGGTATGCGTTATTGGTTGGGTTTCATCATGTATGTAGTACACAGTAATAGGGGAGAGTCATACATTGTCACTCTGGCTCTTTTTGTAGATTTTGTTGCGATTTGTCCTAGGCAAAGCGAACGAGATCTCAGGTTTAGTGGGCAGTCACTGTGCTCTAAAGAAGAAGAGGTTGTTATTGAAGAAAGAGAAGCGGGGAGGAGGGGATATAGCGAGGCACTATATAGAGAAGCAAACACAGGGAAATTATTGGAGTGTAGGAATGCATACGCGACATATACGTATACATTCCTGGAACAAGAGCAAGCAACATAGGGCAGCGTAAGGTTGAAGCAAGTGCAGAGATCGAAGAAACGATTAGTAAGAGTGCCTCTAGATCTATATTGTAACAGATTCCTAGGTCGAGGGTTTTGGTATGATTTCGAATGCTTCGTTTATATCCCCTGTTTCACTTTTAGCTGTGCGTGTGTTGGAGTGGTGCTTCCGGTTGGCTAGGTGGGCTTGAACCTACAAAATCACGAGTCTTCGGGGGAGTGGAACTGGAAAACCTCAGGCGAGCGCAAAACATTCGGCTTGAGACTTTAACTTGGCCTTCGAAAATCTAAGTAAGAAGGTAGGTATTATAGTTGGTGGCCACTGGAGGAAGTGTGCCAATAGACTACTAGCCTAATTATGAAAAATGGTTTAGAAGGTTGAGTGATGGTTTGAGAAATTTGCTTTCTATAGAGGAGTGTATGATTGATAGAAGTAAATATTTGAAGATCCCTAAAGCTCCCTGATATATAGCTAACTATGTTTCTGCTATTATGTTTTGGGTGCATTAGAAACACACTCGATAAAGGTTGATCTTATTGATGTTGAATCTGGCAAGCCCAGATGGAGCAAGAGTCTTCTAGTGCAGTGTCTCCAAGGACGTTTTGTACCTTCATTCTATATAAATCTTTCCGTGGGGAGTGGGATGGAACGCATTAGCGGGGTGACCGAGACTTCTGACCAGCTCGTGGAAATGTAGGTTTTAGCAGCGGAATAGTTGGTTGATTGACCTATTTCAAGAAGATACAACGACTGGCGCAACTCTCATATAGCCACACTCCTTGTGCATACCCAGAGCACTCAAACTAGTGACAGGGAAGAAAATGTTAGACTATCGTATAGGAACAAAGAAAAGCCAAACAAGAAAGAAGACGCTAGAGTGGCATATCGCAACAAAACCCTTCGGAAAGCCCCCGAGTGATATTTTATGTACAGACTGGCAACTAGAGATTTCTCTCCGAGCCTCGATCTAGTGAGTATTCGAGAGAATCTGGAATAAACTCCGCCGGCTGGAAAAGGGGCGACTAAGACTAGATGATTAATATATTGCCCGAAATTGATGCTTGAGCGGGCTGTAGTGGAGAATAGTCATCGTGATCCCTCCGGAGCCTTCCCGCCCGACAGGAATCTAATACATGCATCATTCAAACGCGAGAATTCCCCATTTGCTTAGACACCGCCGGCAGAACTTTCGTGAGTTATATGGCCACTCTAACCTTGACGTCCATAATGTGCATGCTTTGTGAGCAGGACTACTAGTATAATAGGATGAGGGTTTCCATTGGGAGTAGAAACTTTAGCGCCGGCATCGGTATTGGGTTTGCGAGGGCCAAACGGGCTAGTTTGCTGACTTTACCTGAATAGTGAGATTCGAGCATCTAGCGTTAACTTATCCGAGAACTATTCCTAGGAGGGACAAACTCGTTTGGTTGCTGACCTACGGAGTATGGTGGTAAGATAAGAGTTGCAACTCTTGATATTACTATGGTATCAGAATTCTTTTTCAGATTTCCTGTTTAGGGAATACCATGCTTAAAATTCGAAAGGGAGAGATTATTTTCGACCAGTTCCGATGGTCTAACGGCTAAGGAACTGGTCCGCCTCGATCCGAAACAGCAACCAGCGCGAGTTCGAACCCCCCGGTGAGAACGAGGGGATGTAGCTGAGCATTGAAAAATGCTCGGCGAACCTCTTTTGTTGCGGGTGAGGGCAGAGGGTGGTAAATGCCCTAACATCTACTCGTGTCTCCGCCCTGAGAATAGGCACCTCTTTTGGAATAGCCACTGAGGGTCCATATGGAGGATTGCGTTGAGGCTGCTTTTCTGGAGAAGCACTATGTGTGTAAACCCCGAACTTGCAAGAGTTAATGAGTGAGATTAATATCTTCTGATCTCAGAGCTTCGCTATGAATTTAAACTCTTGAGTTCTAATATTCTCTCAATGCTGAATACTTACCTCCCAAGAAAAATCGAAACTAGCCCACGGGAGTCCACAAAATATCCAATAATACTGTGGTCAATCATGAGGTCATTTTCATATATGACTTTCACCAGCTGAAAGTCCTCACCCATGTTGAGCCCGGCGAAGGAATTCTTGTTCAAGTTAGAATACGGTAAAAACTGTAATAATAATCTAACAACGTGCTATGTCGTCGGGCTTGCCTCTTCTGGTAAGGCCTGGTGTTTTTTCATTTACCCTTGCTTCTTTATATCTTTCAAAGGGGGTATATGCAGTTCTCTTTCTGCGGTGTCTCTCGCCCCCTTTTCTAAAGTAGGGAATTCTAAACTACGTAGCACGTTGTTCGATTATTATAGTTTCTACGGTATATAATGTTAGAGTTAGTAGTGGTCGGAGAAGGAAGCCCGATAATCTTCTGCTAAGGAAAGATATTTCCGTTTCGAAAATCTCCTGCCGGCTGTGGGGAGCATAGCATGCGTTTGAGGATCCGCACTCGCGGGAGTCAATTCACGGGAGCTCACGGGCGACCAGACAAGGGACTTGCTATGGCTTCAGCAAAGGTAAGGGTGCTAATAGACGCTCTGGTAATAGGATGTGCCGTGCTCACAATGGTGCCCCCAGAGCAATTTCTAGGACCCGTCACCAAATATCACTCGCTGAACGGGTAAACCCAATCAACCATGCATCCGACATGCTAATTTCTGCAGGAAGCGGGCGTAGGCTGCCGGGGAAATATGCATATTATATGCTTGCCTGGTGGGGCCGGAAAACTACTTAGCGTAGCGGTGGTAAGTAGGAGGTATATGGGGACTATCGCACTAACATTGACCCCGCATCCACACCTTCCGACACCACCGATATCCCTATACTTTTCATTAATGACCACCTCCCGTCGGGGTCCTTTAGACCTTGTTGTGCTACACTCTCTGCTTGCATATATAATTCTGTCATTCGTACTAAAGGCCTAACTTCTGGGGGAAGGGAGATTCCTGACGAACGGCATCCAATAGCCCGGCTGGAAGACCCAGACTCTCTAAAACGATCCACAAAACACAGCTTTGAGTTGATAGCATATTTTCCTCGCTGTGTCAATACGAGTAGCTATCTGGTTTAGTTTTTGGAAGGTTACCTTGCCCCCCCGGACGGTAGGGGAATAGGTATCAGGGGGCGAAGGCTAGGTGGTTAGATACGGGAGCGGTGTGGTAACCGGGTTTGTAGAGTTTTTTTTACCCAGGTACGGAAGATACCTCAGGAGTAGGCGGGCACAATACTGTTTAGGACCTAGAGCATCCCCACACTTATGAAGATGGTCTCTCTCCGGTGGGGATCGGGATACTAGGCGGAGGATTGGTGCAGGGGGGGTTGGTACGGGCGGCATGATTGAGTATTAGAAGTTAGGCCTAGAGGACTCTAGATGTTTCGGCACCAATTAAACATCATGTGGCCGAGGCTGGGAGTTAGAATATCTATCATAAGGTTTGTACCAGAGGGTTTGAGCAGTCTGTCCGGCTTCCTAGGCTCGAGTTCCTCAAGCAGCCTTACAATAGCCAATTCTCGAGTATCTTGAAACCACTCTTGTCAAAGTCGCACTTAAGGAGTATGACCGCGAAATCATGCTATCATGAAAGCACAGAAGATAATTGAAGTTAGCATTTAGGGCCCTCAATTCCAGGCATAATTTCATAATTTTACACCTCGACCAGGTGGGCTCAAGGGATAAAGTGGCTAAGCCCAGCCATTAACTTATCTTAACATACCTAGGTCTCCCTGTGCGAGCCCTCTACTCTCGGAGCGTTGGCTGGGCAGTCGAGAGAGTCAAGCAGTGGACTCTGTTTGCAGCGGGTTGCACTAGTGAGACAGGTGCGATAGATCGTGATACAGTAGTACCCAGCTCTGCCAGCAGTGGTGGAAGACGCTAAGCCATTGCACTTTGGGTGCGGTCTATCTATTTTAATTGCTGTGCGAGAATTTTGGCCGAGGCTGCTATGATGCTAGCCAGCCCTTACTTTATCTCCTAGAGCACAGCCCTGGATTTTACACGTTGGCTTTTGTTGGCGGTTTTGTGTTGTTGGCGGGGTTGGTCACCGCCATTTTTCGTGCTCAGATGGAGCGAGAACGGGAGTAGGCAGGAGGAAGGGCGCGAGAGAAGTCATGGGTGCGCCTGCCAGGGGAATAGCAAACTGGGATTGGCCAGACACATTGAGGCACTCGAGTAGGGGGATCCGCATCTAGGATTAGCGTGGGAGAGAGCCTTCTATGCATACCCGTGAAATCTTGTATAGTCCACCATCCCCGCCAGACCTCTAATATTTTCACCCAGGAACAGAAGTCCATCAGGGATTGGCGTTTTCCCCACCGCTCAAGCTTGAGCTTGGAGAGTGTGCTGTATCCCATTACGGCAACCGGCATTTGCCATTCTGGTAACCTGCCGAACTAGACCTATCGTGAGTCGGCGCCCCAGTTCCCGCTGATAATCAGATTCTGAGTGGAATGGACGAGATTAAATTTTTACGGTGCTGTGCAGCATAGTACCTTTCAGATACCATCCAAAAGGTTTCAGATGGCAACCAGCAGCAAAATATTTGCGGACTGCCGGCGGCCTTTCGGTTCCCCAAATAAGCCAGAAAATTTGGAAATAACTCGAAAGTCTCCAGATACTTTTCTAACTTTCCAATTTTCTTCGCAATTTTTGACGACCTATGTCCTACTAGTGGGTAGTGGGTGGAGGTTTTAGTGATTTCCTTGGAACCCTTTGGCACAACTGATCACGGAAGACGCAGGGCAAGACAAACATGCAGAAATCTTTTCCGGTTGTGATAAGTTAGTGCTCAGAACGCCGCAAAACCTGTATTGTGCTGCTTTTCATGACTATGGAAGAAATGGCTTAAAGTAGGGTTGCCGTAGTAGTCTAGATGTGATCGCAGTTACTCGAGTAGGCTTGTATTCCAGATTGCAAACTAGACTAGAGAGTCTCAGTGGTTTGAGGGATAAATAGCCAAAGGTGAGATGATTCTTTGCAGAGGTTCCCCGACAGATGTTTTCCGGAAGGTTTGTTGCCAAGTGCACGGCACTGAAAATGTTGACACTGGGCTTTCTAGGGAGCCATTGTCTCAAGACGGGGATTAAACCCCCACACAGAGATGCTAGTGGAGACAAGCATGAGGCCAGGAACGGAAGACGAGCAACCAAAAATTACCGGCAGGCGGTTGGCACCATCCGAGCAGATCAATTTACTATTTGCGGCATCTTGACAGGAAGCCTTGTGGCGGAACTCCCACCTACCACCGTCGTCATAGGTTCAAACACCATACGGTAGCTGACATGGCAAACCCCACCATTCAGTAAAAGTGACTTGGTAAGCGTTAATTCAAGCGGCGATTTTGTTTGGTCTGTTCGTTGACTCCCTCTGATGTTACTCGAGTGCAGGATAGTACTGTACTCGAGTACAAGCGCAGCACAAAGCGCTACGAGAGAGTAGTAGTAGGCGTTGAGCATGGCCGTGTTTTACTGCCTCTAACTCACTGAAACATACAGCACGGTAGGTAGAATAGCAGCCCGCTACCGTATTAGACTCTGAGCAAACAAACGCATGACTTGCTGCTCTAGATTTTTTTTCTGACTGGTCTTGGTCTTGGTGGATTTGCCGGGGGGGCTTGGAGAGGGATGAAGATCGATGCGATACGATACGGCTAGAGCGGGTTGGAGATGGAATAGTACGGGACGGACTAGGATGATGAGCGTTGTGATGCTGTACCGTACGAGTAATTGTGCGAATAGAGAGGGTGGGGCAATGAGACAGTGATGGGCGCATCCAAGTGCGGTAAGCTACTGTACATAGATAATGAATGACCCGTTTGCCGTTTATTATATCTTCACCCTATCTCGAGCCCTCTGACTTAGACTACCGTTGCTCGCTCAAGTGCCGGTACATTACTGTAATACGGGTACTCCTCATTCAGCATTAGAAGTGGAAAGACTGTTCTAGCCATCCTCGAGTGCACTGTGCTCAGTGTAGAGAAGACTCTCATTGGTGCATGAGCTCTATCAAGCACCATCATGGGTCGGTTCATGTTATTGATCACTTGCAGTTGAGCTCGATGGATAAACCGAGTGGGGAAGGAGTGGCATACCGGTATCGGCGCTCTACCAGTAGACATTGATCAAGGGGATTTCCATTGCTCCATTTATCTTTTCTTTCTGCCTGCCATACCAGCACCAGAGCATCCACATGGTACTGTACTGTACGTCCTTTGCTACGGTGATTTACATTGGCCAACTTGTGCAGACAAGCAGACCCGATTTGAATATTAATAACTGCACTTACTCGTACTTCTACTTGTAGGGGGATCGTAGCACGAACTGGTTCTAGACGCTTCTTGGCCGGGAGTAGCACTGTTGCACTCGAGCAGTTACCGTATGATACCGTCTCGAACGTAAGCTCGCTGAATAGCATAAAATATCATATCGTACCCATTGTTTGCTTAGCAACGAGCCCCTCCTCGGCAATCATTCCATCCTAACCGCCGGTCCCATCCTCCCCGTACCGCACTTCTTATATACACCCCCTCCCCTCACCCTTTTCCTTCATCTTCCCTCCTCCTCAAATTAATCCCCCACAAACACGCTCTCTACCACATTACAGATCACTCCTTCGCCATGACTCTATCCATCAACCTTAAGCTCCCTAATGGGGTCGAATATGATCAACCTCTTGGATTGTAAGTTCTACTACTACTTCTCCTTGTTTGTAGCATTCAATTGAGCTCAAATTTGCTTTGAATTTTGCTAATACCTTTCCCTCCTCAGGTTCATCAATAACGAGTTCGTTAAGGGTGTCGAAGGCAAGACTTTTGACGTCATCAACCCAAGGTTTGTCGATTTTCTACTGTGGTTGAACGATGGCTTCTGATTATGTCATAGCACCGAAAAAGTGATTTGCTCTGTCCATGAAGCAACTGAAAAGGTCAGAAGAGCTCCGCTCAAAAGGGTTTCTATCTCAGCTCATCTGGTCTTTTTGCTATAGGATGTCGACATTGCCGTACGTGCTGCTCGTACAGCCTTTGAGGGAGAATGGCACAAGATTACCCCCGCCAAGCGTGGCCAGCTCCTCTGCAAACTTGCAGATCTTTTCGAGGAGAATCTCCTCAAGATGGCCTCCGTAGAGGCACTCGACAACGGAAAGAGTGTTAGCATGGCCAAGGGCGATGTTAGTTCTGCCGCTGCTTGCCTGAGGTACTATGGCGGGTGGGCCGATAAAATCCATGGAAAGGTCATTGATACCGAACATGGAAAATTCAACTACACAAAACAAGAGCCCATTGGTGTCTGTGGGCAGATTATCCCGTATGCCCCTAGGACACTGCCCAATTGCGGGAGTATTCACTGAAACGTTTTCGCAGATGGAACTTCCCAATTCTCATGTGGGCATGGAAAATTGGTCCCGCCGTTGCCACCGGTAATGTCGTTGTCCTCAAGACTTCAGAGCTGACCCCCCTGAGCGCGCTGGTGGCCGCAGAGTTGATTGTTAAGGCCGGATTCCCTCCCGGTGTTATCAATATTCTCTCCGGTTTCGGCAAGACCGCTGGCGCCGCCATTTCCTCCCATATGGACGTCGATAAGGTTGCATTCACTGGATCAACTGTCACTGGACGTACCATCATGAAGGCTGCCGCAAATAGTAACCTGAAGAAGGTTACCCTAGAGCTTGGTGGAAAGAGCCCCAACATTGTGTTTGACGATGCCGATATTGATGAGGCCATTAGCTGGGTCAACTTTGGTATTTTCTATAACCACGGACAGTGCTGCTGTGCTGGATCCCGTATCTACGTCCAGGAGGGCATCTATGACACCGTCAGTCACCCACGCACCCTACAGTTAATCTCCGAAGCATCAGCTAACATGTCCCATAGTTTGTCGAGAAATTCAAGAAGAGGATAAAAGAGAACGTTGTTGGTGACCCGTTCGAGAACGAG
>Ga0307507_10006594_pt1 | contig 17669 bp, 14 predicted proteins | sample 7_EM_MG_FD_207223 | JGI IMG/M metagenome (GOLD analysis project Ga0307507, IMG submission 207223) | Populus trichocarpa ectomycorrhiza microbial communities from riparian zone in the Pacific Northwest, United States - 7_EM | ecosystem: Host-associated > Plants > Roots > Unclassified | place...
TCCTGCTAACCTGAATGAGCCTACCAAAGCTCAGTAAAAAATACTGAGTGGTTACATCTCTATAGTCTTTGGAAAATCACTTGTTTTGCCAAAAACAGGCCAAAAATGACCAAAATAGCACAAAATAACCATTTTCTAGAGGCTCTACAGGCATAACTGCTTAGTATTTTCTATTGATTTTTGATATGCTCATTCAGGTTAACCAGAAGTATCTCTTGGATCCATTTCCAGTTAGCGTACATTTTTTTTCAAAATCACCTTCACAACAAAAACCTCCTCATGGCCTCAACTTTCACTCAAATTAGTCCATACCAAAGGAAGTGTAATACAACTATATTTAGACTACAAGAAAAGTACAAGAAAATGACCCATGGTCCATTCTTTTGTTTCTCCACTGTATATGGCCATTGGTTATAAAGCCAGCCAAAAGTTTGCAAAACACCATAGTGGGCTTTGCACCTGCAGGCATGCTACTTGGTTATTTAATATTGATATGTGTGTAACTCATGATCTGGGGCAGGCTTCCAAAAACTGTCAAATAGGAATTATAGAAAGATGTCTTGGTTAAATAAAAATATGATTATATTTTAAAAAATAGATGTCTTTGTGATAGAATATTCAAAATGGTGATTTGTACTCAGAGATTGCCCCAAGATTGCATATTTAGATGTTGTTAAGAACAGTGATTGTACTCAGAGATTTCATATTTAGATACTATTAAGCTTGATCTACACATCCAAGAACAATGGGCAGAAAACAAAAGGCCACTATAGCATATAAAACAAACATACAAGCTGCCCTAGCAGCCAAATGATGCCATTCCTATCCAGAACTCCAGGATGATGATTCATTGGGTGAGGAGGACAATAGGTTGTTGGGAATGAAAGTGTGAGTTGTATAAGAAATGCTTTGCAGATTAAATTTGTGCTTAGAAGCATCTAGATTGGCACTCAGCAAGACCCTGTTGAAGGAGAACCACCATTATTGAATGTAGAGCAGCTGGCTGCTGGACATCAATCCTAATGCTGAAAAAACATCAACATCCAACCCCAGACAACTCAGATTCAGGGTGTTGGGAATAAAGGATGAACTTGTATTATTTACAGGCTCCTACAGCCTTTATATACCTAATTACAATGAATCTACAATATTCTAGTGTTATCTTGTATTGATCTCATACTTGAGAATACTGATTACTTAATCATGAGAATATTCTGGCAAATGCCAGATTGCAATATTCCAACACTCCTCCCCAATTTGGCATTTCTGAAAAGTGTCAAAATAAATCCTAAAAATTTCCTAAATGGTCAGAATTGACCCAAAAATAGTTCCTTCATGTTTGTGCTGGTCACATAGCATCAGGACCCAAATATCTGTAGATCATTCCTTGCATCTACAATCTTTTTGCCCAATAGGCATCCCAAAATATATTTTCCTCCATTTCAGCAGGAGCTCCTCCTCAACTGCTTACTGGCTAATAGCCTGGGGAAACCCTTAAATCCTTCAATAACATGCATCACCAAGTGATGCAAAATATTTCCTTTGTTGGTAAATTGCTGATATCTTTCCCATCAGCTGTTTTGACAGCTTTGCAATTTCATGTGATATGTCTGGTGTGTCTGCAGTGATAACATGTGCAGTTATCAATTAATCCATCATGACAATCCCAATTTGGACCTCTGCACCCACTCAGGAGTCAGTCCCTTTCCATCATTATTGATGCTATTACTATATAGGGCAACTTCTGTGCCTGGCCCTCCCTTTCATTGTTCCTCCTCAAGCAATGCACTTTTAACATCAGTAGTTGTTACAGTCGACATTCTCACAATGCATATAGTGGTAATGCATAAATCTCTTAATGCATGAGAATTTTTGGGGACCAACTTGGTACACAGGGATTTATGCATGAAATGTGGTCTCAAATAATGCATGTCAGATTCGGGGTTATGCATTACCAAATCCACAGGTTCTCTGCATATTTACCTGTTCACCCCACTGTATCTGAGTTTTTTGGGATCAAAATCTACCCTAATGTTCCCTAGCCAAACTTTTCAAAACACAATCAACTTTTCTGGGGCTGAAGAGAAGATTCATATTCACAGGAAGATTCCATTTTGGGTAGATCACATGCAGACCTTTGTCCAAATTTGCGAATTTGAGGCCAAACATAGCAGATTTGAGGTCCATTTTCATGGACAAGAAATGGCATCAGCTTTCAGGGCTGGAAGAAACAGAAATATTGAGATGGGCACAGGCCGCATTGTCCAAAAAGTTCAATCTGACAAACTTCTCTCAATGCTTTTTTCAGTAGTAATCCCTTTCTCATGCAATACCATGTAAATACACTGTACTTCCTAGTTTTGGCCTCATGATCATCACAGAGTGATTTTGGAAGGGTGACATTTTTGGCAGAGGTCATGATAGTCACATTTTGTGACACATTTTGCCTTGCATAAAATGTCACAATGCATAGAAAAAGTCGGGGACCAACACTATGCATTGTGAGAATGTTGACTGTAATTCCTCCTTTGATGCAATAAGTGATGCAGCTATGCTTGAATATTCATTGTCCAAATTAAATATAAGGACATCTGTAATCTCCCGATCTGAGAGTGATACTCCAATAGCATTGAGTTTTCTCACAAGATCTGTGATGCTGTTGACATAAGCAGAAATTGATGTGCCCATCGAATCCATAGAATTGCCATTTAAGGCTAATTCACATGGATCAACTGTTTTTCTTGTAAATATCCTTGAGCACTTTCCAGCCTTCTGGTCCATTTCTAGAGTCTCAGATGGATGTGTACTGGTTTGGCTTGACAACAAATGTGATCAATGTGAATCATTTCTCAGCTTTAATCTCCCATGATTTCTCTGCCTCCCCTGATGGTTTTTCTTCTTCTCCTGAAATCACCTTCCAACATCCCTTCTGCTGAAGCACTATACTGACTGCAAATTTCCAATCATGGTAATTTTTGCCATTGAGCTTCATGATGGATGTAATTAGCCAATTGTGGGACATTGTGATATAAATAGCCATGAGATAAGATAAGGCAGCAAGTGCAGTAAAAGCAGTGAGGCTCTTTACTGGGGGCTAGGGCCCATAACCTGTTGGAAATAAAGGATGAACTTGTATTATTTGCAGGCTCCTACAGCCTTTATATACCTAATTACAGTGTATCTACAATATTCTAGTGTTACCTTATATTGATCTCATACTCAAGAATACTGATTACTTAAGCATGAGAATATTCTGGCAAATGCCAGATTGCAATATTCCAACACAGGGTTTCTATCATAAAGGGATCTTTAACACCTACTCCTCAACAAGGGGTCTTTCTCAAATGGTGCATGGTGACAGATCTTGCAGAGATTGACAGGGTTGAAGAGGAGGGTGCCACAACCACAGAGATCATTCCTGACATCCTTATTGATGGCATGGTCAAAGCTGAGGAGGATCAGGAAGGCAATGTCAGATTCAAGGCTGATAATGTATTGCAGCATGGAGAAAATATGGATCAGGAGGAAACAGCACCTCAACTGTCATCTCTATCATCCACACAACATACCCAATCTCAACCCCACCCACAACTCCTAAAGGGATATGAATATACAAAGTTCAATCCTAAATCATTGAATCACAGTTTACCTGGAGAAAGCTGCATGACACCTACTCAGTCAGCATGCCTTGACACTTTGGCAGATTTGAAAAAAAATCTTCATCGTCCTCAAGACACAGGGCACAGTTATAAAGACCCACAGTTAGATCTGTGGCATTGTTCACAGCTAGAGGGAATGATGCCAATGCTTAATATGTTTATGAGATGGGAATCATGCACCTACAATCATAGGGGCTGGAGTAGGGAATCCCTACTCTGGAGCATGGTCACATGTTGTAGTTACTCACCACAATACCACCACATACCCAGTCTGCTATATGCTTGGGAAGCACCTCACACTGTTCCACCTGGTGATGAGAGTGTGCTTCAGGCTTTAACACACCAGCTTCTCACTACTGCCTTTCTCAGCTTCAGTCTCACTGCTGCTGTCTCTGTTGCCATGTCATCAACCTTGTTGAGTCCTACATTGTTTCCAGTCCTACAGCATATGACCTACTGTCTCACTGCCTTCATCTCCATGTCTGTCACCTTTACATTGTCTATGCCATGCCTTGTGACATTGCCACCACATGCCATATGTCACCATGCCAGAAAAGAAGACCACCTTGAAGAAGAAGAAGCCTGTCAGTCAGAAACTGGCTGCAGTATTGCTGCCAGTGCCAGCATCCACATCAACAGCAACCACCATACCATCATTGCCACCACCAGTTACAGAGGAGAGCATCGCCCTTGCCACATCATTGCCAGACTCACCATTGGGTCTTATTTGGAAGCACACATTTCAGGAAGGGTCAAAGGAAGGATTTAGAAGGGGACAGGGCTCTTCAAGGATAAGGATGTGAAGCAGGCATTTTTTGATGGTGCAGACCAAGGGCAGATTGTTGGGATACTGGCTGAGAGGGAAGCATGGGAAACTGCAGGTCATGGACAGTGGTGCTTCAACAAGCCACTGACATGTGTCCTTTGTGATGTTGGTATCTGTGAGGAACACATCAAACTCAATGTGTCTGTTCAAGTCACTCCTTCACTAAACAGCTCCTCATCCCAGACAATCCACCACCCTTTCTTATTGATGCTGAAGCTCAAGCCCAGCTCACAGATTCAGCCCCTGCTCCTACCACTGCTTCTACCCTGGATCCCCCAGCTTTCAATTGGTCTGAAGATGCTTCCTCCACACCCATCATCCCCATATTCCCCAAAAGTCAACCTCACCATGACCTTTCAGCTCTCTGCACCACCAACCCTAGTGCTTGAAAGTCTGGTTAATTAACTGGAAAATAACTGAGACCAGACCAGACCTAACTGCAAAAAGACCAGACCGTGGTTAGTGGTTAGTCAATTCTGGAAATGAAATAACTGGTTATTTTGCAGTTAACTAACTGTTAAAAAACCACTTATAACCAGTCCTATTATACCCCTTCAAAACACATCTAAAAACATGAGAAACACTAAAAATCTGACTGAGTTATGGTCAAATCTCTAAAATATTGGCCAAAAGAGTAGAATTTCCAGAATATTATCATGAATCTGTCAATTCTTCACTAAAATTAGCATTCTTGGGCTCATTTTAAAGCTATGATGCATGGCAATAATGTTTACTGAGAGAAATATGAGAAATATATGTGGTCTTAATCAGTTTTAATTTTTTCGGTTCTAACTGGTTAGTAACTGCAACTAACTGGTTTTGGTCAGTTATTTTTGGGTTTGGGAATAAAGCCTAACCAGTCTCAGTCTCAGTTAGAGCCCCTGGGCACCAAATAACCAGACCTAACTGGACTTTCAAGCACTAACCAACCCCAACCCTTTCAGCTTGTTAGCATGTCAAAATCACCATTTCTGATTGCCCCTGGAAAACTGCAACATTTCTGTGCCCAGACCACCATTTCAGCCACGTCGAGCCCCACCACACCTTCCTGTTTCACAAAACAACTACTTGTCAATGGTTTATTTCCATATCAACCCCCACTGCACCATTACCACCAACCATGGCCCTCAATTGGGAATCTGACCCATGTCTCTTGGATTTGAGTTGAGCATTGAAGGTGCTTGGTTGGATTTGTCAGTGATATTCTTTTATGTTTTTACTTTATGCACTACCTCATTTTTCCTCATTGCTTTACTCAATTTTGGATCTCTACTTTACAATTCTTTTTTTAGTCCTCTTAGATTTCTTTTCTTTTTCAGCAGCTGGTGATGGGGATGTTGCCTGATGGGAGGGGGGCAGATGGAGTAGGGAATCCCTACTCTGGAGTGTAGTCACATGCACAATGCATACATGTATCCAATGTTGTAGTTACTCACCACAATACCACCACATACCCAGGCTGCTGTTGGGATGGGCCAAGGCAAACATTATGCTCAATGCCTGTGTGATCTTAACCAACAACTCTTGGCAGATTGGACAATTCTTTCCATAAATCCATATAGCAACTGGAATGAATCCCTCCTCATCGACAAGGCAATTGTGAATGAAATCAACATTTACCTTGTCTCTGGGAAATGAAATTACAGCCAAAAAATTGATGGATTTCCTTCATTGTGCTGATATCAAGGAAAAGTATGGGATTGAGCAAGATATCAGCCATAAAACTGCTTGCAGATATCTTCATGCACTGGGTTATCAATTCCAATACACCCCTAAAGGGCAGTATGTTGATGGTCATGAAAGAGAGGATGTTGTGGTTTACTGGCAAAAGGTCTTCCTTCCAAAATGGCAAAAAAATTCGGACAGGATAGCATCCTGGGAGAAGGACATGAGAGAACACTTACCCCCTGCTGGCCAATGACAAGTAATCATCTGGTTTCATGATAAATCCATCTTCTATGTGCACAATCAGCATAAGAAAGGCTTGTATCACAAAGACATGAGTGCTAAACCTTATGCAAAAGAGGAAGCTGCTTCATTAATGATTGCTGATTTCATCTCAGCAGATTTTGGGTGGCTCCTCTCACCCAATAGAAAGCTATCAGCATGACAAGTCTTCAGGCCTGGGAAGAATTGAGATGGTTACTTCACAAATCCTGATATTCTTGGCCAGGCAAAAGAAGCAATTGATATCCTGCAAAAATATTACCCTGATTATGACCATGTCCTGATTTATGACAGCATGACCACTCACCAGAAGTGTGCTGAGGACACACTCTGTGCTAGGTATATGCCTAAAAATGTGCCAAAACCTAGTTCAAACTGGGGAATCAAGGTGTCTGAACACAATCCTGCTACCAGCAAACTTGTTTATCACCCAGATAGGACTGTCAGAAAAATCAAGATCAGAATGAGGGATGCACAATTTGAGGATGGCAGACCTCAACCTCTCTATTATCCAATGGATGACCCTAATCCAGATTTACAAGGAGTTTTCAAAGGCATGGAGGTTATCCTCCAGGAATGGGGCTTTATGGACTCTGACTCACACAACTCAAAGGGTAAAAAATTGTTTGCACAGTGCAACAAGTTTAAATGCACACCTGGGGAAACAAAATGTTGCATGCATTGGATTTTATATAACCAGCCAGACTTTGCCCAAGCAGAATTTTTGCTTGAAACATTGTGCCAAGGTCAAGGAGTTGAAGTAATCTTCCTACCTAAGTTCCATCATGAGCTTAACTTTATTGAGCAATGCACAAAAAGTGTCTACCAGACTTACCTGCCTTCCTTGTGTGAAGAGGATCTTGAGAATAACACACTCAAGATGCATGCTGAAGTTCCAATACATATGATAAGGAAATTTTCCATTCAGTCTCAATGACTCATGGGGGTTGAATGGAAAGCAGGCTGTGTGGGCATTGTGGGAATATCATGGCCATCATGTGCCTCCAGATCTAGATAAGTTTTTAAAAGAACTTGATGAGAATAAAGTAACTTGAATAACATGGCTCCAGAGCCATGTCTGGAACAACAGTAGATTTTTCAAATTTTTCCAAAATTAGGCTACAGGGGGGAAGGAGGGGATCCCATAGATTGAGCACATAATTTTTTCAGCCACCAATCCTTATGGAATGAATTTTTTTGGAATAATCATCCTAAAAGTGGAATTTTATTTACAACTAATTATAGGCTGGGACAATATGGGGAAATATTGATATCATACCAGCAGCCTCATGTATCAACATTTTATAACAGTTCAACTATTTTTTTTACCCATTCATTCTTTTTTTTGTTGCCTGTGGTGCACCAACATGTTATCAGGAAAGAGAAGTGCATGGAAATTGCTTCCACATACTCTCAGATATTTTATTAGCATGGACTCATACTTTGATAAGCAATTACATCAAGTAGAACTGACTTTATATGCTCAGAACAATGGAGTTTTTCTTTCCAATGGTTTAAAAATGCATTCTGGGTTCAAATTAGTGTGTCCTACAATTTGTGACAAATAAAGTGAGTTATTCAAGTATTTTTCTGGCCTGCAGTGCATAGCACAAGGAGAAAAGCCTGTAGGTGGTGAAGTGCTTCAGCAGCTGCCTATTTGGGTGGTGTTGATGTTTTCCAGTAGTATTGCTGGAGCTTGGCTCAGCTTAGCTGAGCCATGGCTTTGGAGCCCTGGGAAGCCAAGCTGAGCTGAGTGGCAATGACCCTGAAGCTGCATCAGATACAGTTGTGGACAAACAAACACATCAAATTTGGGTTGTCGACTTTTCACAAATTTCAGGGTCCCCCAAAACACCAGAATGTCAAGGAAATGGTGTAAAACACTTAGTTTACACTCCAGCTTCACATTTGCATGAGCACATTTTTTGAAATCATCCTTATAAGGACTTTCAATCCCCAAATATTGGTGTATGCGGAAAGTGGCCCTAAAATCATGAAAAATTCATTTTTGGACTCCTTTCAATAAATCCTGTCTGATCTGAAAAGATCTTGAATATTGGCTGAGCCATTTCCTGAGAAAAAAATGAACAAATGTGTGGGAAACAGGGTCTCACAAGACCCTACAAACCCATTTTTGACCTGAGATCAATCCTTGACATGGTGGAATAATACAATTTGAGTCCAAAACTTATGTTTGAGATAGAAATGACACATCAGCTTCTTTCAAGCCTTGTGATGACAGTTTTCAGGTGCCAAATTGCCCCCCATATAGGTAAATATGCTGAAATTATTGTCAAAAAAATTTGCTGCCATAAAAACATTGTGGGAATTCTATGAAAACACTGTTTTTAGGCTTTATTCAACCATCCAAGTTCAAATCTGGCATCAGTTTTGCCCAGAAAATTCATGTTCTTGAGATAACAAATTTGATGTGTTTGTTTGTCTGCAACTGTAGCCAGCTCTGAGCTACAGCTAAGCCATGGAAGAGAAAGCTCAGTACCTAATTGGAAAAGTGTGTTGGATTTAACAAATTTAATTTTTTGCTGCATCTAAAAGATGTTGTATGTATCAAAGACTACAGTAGTGTAGCTTTCTACTGAAATGGAATACAATTGTAGCCTCTTTTTTTGTGAAATGTTGGCCTGAATATGCTGTCATACAGTGTGACTGTGATGTTCCAATGTCACACTGATCCGCTCCTTAACTCTCAGAACCTCCCTTGCTGAACAGTGCTATGTAGCAAACCACCAAATGATTAGTTTCAGTACAAATCACTTCAAAGCACCTTTTTGCAGAAATTTCTGCCAGAGTGGCCTCAGAGAATTTTTTGTTAAAAACATTAAATGTCACTTCCTTCCAATTTAGGACACAAACAGCTGGCTTGAGCTGGCTAGTGGTGACTCAGCTGTCATTTTGACAGCTCAGCTCAGCTCCAAGCTCCCACACTGCTTTGGGTAAAGCTGAGCAGGAGCTGAGCTAAGCCAAGCTCTGGCAACACTATTTTCCAGGCTCTAAAATCAGTATTAACTAGAAATTTCAAACACCAAGGGGTACAAAGCAGCAATTACCAAGACACTGACTGAGAAGGGAGGGGGGGTTGGAGGGGCCACTAACTGATTTTTTTCCAACCTATATATTTGGCCAAAATGTTGGCAGAAACAGCATATTTTGCATTATGCAAGGATTTCCTTGATGCTAGCTGGTGAAGAGATTACCTTGATGAATGGTATTTAACAGCCAGTGCCAAGAAACTTGAAAAAATCAAATCAAATCACATTGTTACCCATTTTGACAAGAATGGCCTTACAGTGAGGACTCTCCATAAAGCAGAAAAAGCCTTGTCCATTATCTCTAGGGATATTGATGCCAATGATCTTGAGACAAATGAGCCTGACATTTCAGAGGAAGAGGACTTACAACCAGCTGACACCAGAACTGTCTGAAATCCCAGCTTCACAAAAGTGGGGGTTGGCTGAAGATGTCAAACCATCCCAGCTCTGTAAACATCATTTTATGGATGGCAATAAATGTCTGTGAAGGTGATGAATGCAAAGCTGATATTTCTGAAAGAGAACTTATCCACTCCAATGCTCCTGGGTGTTTAATTGTGAGTTCAATGTAAGTTGGATCAAGATTTCAAGGTGATTGAAACTTACTAATAAATGATTCACAGTTTTATTATGTCAGGGCCTGTTTGAAAAGCCAACCAGAGGCTGGTTTTGTGACAATGAATACAAAAAGAATGCAGGATTCAGAGTAGGTAGGGGTGTGACAACAGGACATTTGCACAGCCCACAAGATCAGGGCTGCTTACAGATCAATCTGGAATTGCCTTTTTTGGCAGGTGGGCTTTGAGAGTCCTTAATATAACATTGTGTCCCTGAACTTTTTCTTCCATACCCCTTGGACCACACAAGTAGAGATAAACATAGAATGCAGGCTTTTTTTTTTCCTTAGCCTGCAGCACAAACTGGCTTTGTGGAAGAGTGGAAAGATCATGTGTGTTAGAGGCTGCCAATTCAGGTGTTAATTTTAATGGCAATCCCATTAATTTTTGATTTTCCCAAACAGGTGCATAATGCCCAATTATGCAGGTGTTATTTTGTTCCAGACATGCCAGACTGACCATGTTTGTAGCTGCTATTACATAATAGCAGGTGACTATGTGCTTATGTTATAGCAGGTGGCTGTGCATATGCTTATGTGATGGCAAGTAGCTATGCATTTGCTTATGTGATAGCAAGTGGCTGTGTAATCTCCCTTTTGAAAACCTGCTTGTTGCTCCAGTAATACTTCTGCCCTCTCTGCAGCCTTCCACCACATTTTGACATCATTTAAAATTGAAAATAAATTGAGATTATTACATAAATTTGGGCTATCACCTATTTTTTATGCATTTTACTGTTTAAATTGGGTCATTTTGACATTTGAATGATTGATTGGGTTCAAATATTAGCTGAAAGAATGTGAGATAAAGTTCCACATTCATTTGAAGTCAGAGGATAAATAAATGGTTCAATGTATTCTCCAACAAAAGAGGTCTCTGGGATTCTTCTTATTCCTGAAGAAATTAGATTCAGGTCAGCCATGCAACCAATAATGCCTGAGCCTGCAGTAAAAAAGGTCACTGGTGCTTGGCATTGTGCCAAGGTACAAAATATGCTGTTATGACCATCCATACTATTTGAAATAATTGTTTTCAAAGCTTATGCATGAGCATCCAGCATTTAACCAGGAAAACCAAGATCCTGGCTGGAAAAAGCTGTAATTGTATGGAATGGCAATCATGCACAGGGGAATTAAAATGATATTTTTTGCAAGGTATGTTTGCTAGTATGAATTGTAGATTGATGTTGACTTATAAAGTTTATGGCTTGAGGAGCATCTTGTGTCCTATGTATTTCACACATGAAAAAATACCATAAAACATCACATCAGAATTTCACAAACAAAATCACAATTCCAGGTTGTAGATGCACAAATAAAGAATGATTTTCTTGAACCATCACACAAGAGCATGGAAGTCAATTCTACCCAGCCCAATACTGTTGCTGGACCATCACAAATTACAGTTTCATTACCTAATAAAAGACCTGCACAAGATGTCCTAGCAATTTCAGCACCCCAAAAAGAATCAGAGCAGAAAAACAATGCTGGAAATGCATTAGGCCAGAATGTGAGGGCAGTAGGGCAAAGAGATACTGCAAAAACCCATGTGATGACTGCAACAGAGTAGATTGTGATGGGATAGATAGTAGACAGCCCACAAGGCCCTGTCAGAACAAGATTGATAGCCCAGATATAGGTGGAGATGGAAGGATGGGTCAGTAGTTTTCAATAAGATAAGATAAGAAATATTCTCTTTTTTTCGCCTTTTTCCTCTTTTTATTTTATTTTTTCTGGTAGCAGCTACAACCACTGGGCACATGTCAAGATAATTTGTGTTGGAATACTCTAAAAATATCTGATAAATCTACAAAGATTGTTTTCAGTGAATAAAGATCAAATACTAATGAAGAATGTTGAAAACATGTGAAATACATTGATATAAAAACTTAATTTACTTGAAAGATTTAGCATCAACTTGAATTGTCTAAATAATAATATCCATGCATTTCACATGTTTTCAACATATTTTATAAATGTTTGATATTCATTCATTGAAAAAAAAAATTGTAGATGTATTATATATTTTTTGCTGTAAAATAGAAAGAAAATAAGGAACTTTCAAAAGATATTTTTAGAGTATTTCAAGACAAATTATCATGACATGTGCCCAGTGAACATGGTCACCCTGATCTAACTACAAAAGCTGTGCTTTTGCTTTGTTCATGTGGTGACAAACCCGCTGAAAACAAACAAATCCGAAGTGGCCAGAGAGCCTCGTGACGACGAACGTTCAACCTCAATCTCTACTTTTGAGGCTGCTCAAGGCGCCGCCACGTTACTTATCCAAACCCCTCCTGCAAAGAGGTGATACACTTGCATAATCATATTCCGAAGGACCTCACTGATCAGGAGATACTTACATAGGGAACGTTTGAGCCGTCACTGCGTCAACGTCAACATGGTTGGGCTTCTTGATATACCCGTAGAAATTATCCAAGTAATATTGGCTTGCTTACCCGCAGACTCTCTTCTTGATCTATTCCCGACTTGTCGTTCGCTCAACTACCTTTCCACGTCGGCACTACTCGAACATCACGGAATTCGAGATCCTACCAACTGCACTTTTGATCTTGATACCACAGGGATTCCGTTAGAGGCTGACGCTCTATCCGCATTAATAGCGGGTCTTCATATCAAACGAATGAAATTTCTTCAGTGCAACATCAAGACTCCGTGGAATTGGAGCAGCCGGTGTTGGCCTGCTTCCCAACCTTTACGTCGACTTCACTGTCTCATACAAAGATTGACCTCGATCGATGAGGTCATCCTGACTTTCAGTATAGGGAGAGAGATTAGACTTGGCGAAGCGTATCTAAAGTCTGGGATCGATAACCTACAGAACCTGCTCAACACGATCATCACGAAATCATGCAAAGTTCTTCGCATCATAAATCCAGGGAGCTTTTTTGGAACGAGTTACACATTTAATCAACCAGACAGTGGTTCCAGTATCACTCAGGGATTCCGCCGATTCGTCCACCGCAACGATTCGCCAGATTGGCAGTACAAGAGGGACGATAGTAAGGGAACTCGTTTATTCCTCACTTGCTCTCCTGCGGCTTTGCAAAAGGTTGCGCTCACCACGATGAAAATTAGCGCCATGAGCCTTCTCACTCCGCCCTGTTCTAACTGGACGTTTACTATGCTAAAGCAATCTCGAATTAAAACACTCATCCTCAGGTTAAAATGGCCCAAGTCAGGCTATACACCAGCCGAGCGGTCCGTTATACTCTCCCGACTAGTGGTGGCCGTTCAAGCTTCAGTCAAATCTTTGTGCGTCGCATGTGTAACACACATTCTCGAAACTTTGGGCTTTATTGCTCAACTACCACTTCTTGACACGCTTGATTTCACTCCTTGGACATGGAAAGCGGGGTTCTCGAACGAATCTACCACCACGTCCTTCCCCATCGTTCTGAACATGAAGGAAATCTGTGCCCCTGCAGAGATCCTCTTCTTCATGTTTTCCAGGCCTTTGACCGTTCCGAGACTAAGCAGAATCCTTTTGGCTTTTGATATCAATATAGAAGGAATGTTCGACATTACAACTACCGCCACCTCCATCGCCCGACTTCGTGACTCTGTCGGGCCCAACGTAGATCTTTCTCCGATGATCCACGTAAGCAGTGTTCCACCATCTCTGGAACCTCTTTGCAACGGAATTCAACCAACTTGCCCGATATGGGAACAAGAATTTTCCAAGTTCAAAACGTCGTATTTTTCGGGCCAAATGACTCTACTGGACAGCCCCAACACATTCCGAATTATTTTGGGGCTGTTGACGCTGTTTTCTGGAATAGAGAAACTGCATATTCGACTTATGCCAAGTCAGGAAGGCGATCCCACTCTCGAGCCTTGGATGGTGAAGGCCATTTTAAATCGATCTCCGAACATTACATCTATTTACTTCAACAGAGTAGCCCAGAGGATAATTTCATGAGAATAATGTCCCACACAAAAGATTTCACCAATCAGCAGCACTGAACCTTCTAAACTCAAACAAGCGTGATATCCTCTGGCCGCCCACCATCAGCCCCCAACCTCAACACCACGACTTGAGTGCTCAAACTCGAATAGCCATTCCCAATAAACACCTCCGCCCGCCTTGCCAGCTCAACATCTACACATACCGCCGTCACCCTCTCCCCAGATTTTCGGCGCGTCCGCGGATTGCATCACCCTGCGCGTGTGCCCTCCAGCCCACCCGTCTTGCTCCGCCCACTCCGAATTCATCAATGCCTCCCTGAGGTTGTAATATTGCAGATAGACAAGCGGGTGATCTCAGGCCCCGTCATGCAAGATGTGGATTGTACGCAAGGGGGCCTTGATCGGACTTGGTGTGTGATTGCGTCGAGGATGCGATGGAGAGATGGATAACAGTGTTCCATCACGGATGTACCGTTGTTCACGTTGAGTGTTGGAGGGAGAATGGAGTCGGAGATGAGAGGGAGGGTGGCCCATGTTGTGAACCCCGTGTGCGTTCCGCCGAGGAAGCGGCAGTGTTCTTCGAAGTCGCCTGTAAGAAGGGAAGTAAGTACTGATTCGAAGATATATACGGAAGATAAGTGACCTACCTCGTCGGAGGTCACGGAAATTGAGTGCATTTTGGACGCGGTCAACTATTCTTGAACTATTCTCAAGACATCGCTTGACCACTCGAAATGGTTCGCGAGATATTTTTGAAATGTCGGTCAGATTGAATGAGTGCCCGACAACGCAAGGAAGCTTATACATGATATTCATCAGCACCGGCACAACTTGATGCGGAATAACGCACTTCCAGTTCAATATCCAATCATCGACAACGGCGCACCTGTCATTGCCTTCCAACACCGATTTTGCATGGGCCCATTGCGTTTCGTAATCGCCCGAAAACAGCTGCACATGGGTGACGTCGACCCTGGTTAAATACTTCTTCATTGATACTCCCTTTCGTTGGACTGCTTAGGAATGCAGATAGAGGCACTGTGGCCTTTTCACCTCGTGGACGCCATATGAGAGGCTGATATACATAGACGCGATTCGTTTGTAGAGCAAGATGATGATACAATAGAATTTCCTGCGCCTAGTGAAGGTTTGAACAAACCAAGCGCAATGAACGAGAATGAGCTCAAACGTACCTGGTCATTGAAGCCAGCACCCTGAAGTTGCTTAAACTTGAAATATTTATCAAACCAACCATCCAACCCCTTGTCCGGCATTCAGCTCCCGGTACCCCCTTGAGTGCTGCTATCGAGAGAGGCATCGACATACCAGGACAAGATAACCAGCCAGCAGTATTTCTTCGGATTGAGCCAGATAATGGCTTGGCACCTCTACCGTCGGCATTTTGTTTTTCAGCTCAGCCATTGCGCCGTCAACTAACGGTACAACTGCCCCTATCGTGTAGTTCAGAAAATTTAAGAGGTTCGTGTCGATATTACTGGGTAAAGGCGTATTGGGTGACCCTTCCGGTCCGAGTGCGCCAGTGTTGTTATAGTCATCCAGGGTGAATGCGACGCTGCTCGCGCGATAATATTGGATCGCTTGTTCTGGTTGTGGAGAGCTAGTAGAAGGATCATTATATGTCGTGGGTGTGATTGCGCTTGTGTTCTCTATGGTGGAAGAACAATTCGCCGCTATGCACTAATGGGGGATACCGCAGTCGTGTTATCGACTACGACACGGAAGGTGGTGTTTTGCGACGTAGAACCAGCACCTGCGCCAGCGATACCACCCCACGCCAAAGGCCAAAATATAAATGGTAATCTGCGTCCAATTACACCTGAACCGGTAATGCAAGAATATCCACCCCCGTAGATACTGAGAGAAGATTGAAGGTGAGCCATATGCATCATCACATCGAAATCGGAGGGGCTCACCCTTGGGCTCACCTGCTTCCATAAACCTGGATCCTCGTCCCACCACCAGAAGTACGACCTGCAAAGAGCTGGCCGGATGATGGTAGCTACCCTCCCACCTCCGGATCCGCACGAAGTCGCGCTTTTGGAAGATCCACTGCTAGTGATGGAACTCGACTTAAGAAGTTGCCCTTTGAGTTCGAACCACTGCTTCCCTTGCCAGCCCCCCTTCACACGACCACCACGACCACCACCTCTACCACCGCCGTCTCCACCTTTTCGATGATAAAGGGGACGAATATTGAAAGGAAGTTTAGCGAGGAAGTGGGCTGAAATTGAACATAAACCGAGTCTTCCGTAAAAATAGGCGGCATGATAAAGATCGAAAAAGGAAATTGCACTGCCTAATAGGCAAGACTAATGGAAAGGTGAGACCAGCATTGGACCAGCATAGCAGAGATACGGCGACGAAAAGCACAAAGAATCCGTTTGTAAGTTAAGCGCGAGCACAGAACAGCACCCAGGTCCCCATTCTTGCGTATCCCTTCGCAGCTGGCAGATCTTGCCTACCTGGATCTGTACGGTCCCAGCTAACGTTGATTTTTCTCACTTTACTCACAGTGCACCGTTGTTCGCCGAGACAAGAAACCTTTGCTGAAAGCAACCCTCGAAGCAATTTAGTACGCATTTCATGCGAAAATCCTTGACGGCGCAGGATATCCCAAGTCAGTCGGATGGGCTCTCATTCGTGAATACATGACGCCAGCTGAATTCCAGATCTTTTTTCGGGATTACTTCGAGAAGCAAGAGGAGAAGAAAAGCTACAATCATGGAGGACTGGATAACATAAGATGTTTCACATCCTGTCTCAAGATCTCAAGTGTGATAACGTGTACCTTTTCAAGTTCAGCGCATTCTCACCGAACCGCATGGCTTCCAAACGGTGCAGCAAATGTCAGCACGGTTACGATCAAGTCAGAGCATGTTCGAAATGCAAAACGGTTTGGTACTGCGTCAGCCGCTCCCCAGCCATTGCTTATCGTGTCGCTGAAACGTATTCATAACTGATAGTCTCAGAAATGCCAGAAGGAACACTGGGAGATCCACAAGCCACTCTGTCGACCATACTCTCCGAATGAAGTCTGGGGAATCAAACTTCTGTGCAACGCCGAAACTGCCAGCAAAGATAATAGTGGACCTGTTCACGAGCGCTTTGTTCACGAACTACTAGGTGAATATCAACCACCCCGTCTTCAAACGGGGTGAGCTTTGTCCCGTCACAAAGCTCTTTGGCATTCCGCTTCTCATCTATCGAGAGAGGCATCGACATACCAGGACAAGGTAACCAGCCAGCAGTATATCTTCGGATTGAGCCAGATAATGGCTTGGCACCTTTCCCGTCGGCATACTTTTTTTAGCTCAGCCCCCATCCTTGCTTATCCCTTCGCAGCTGGCAGATCGGTCTACCTGGATCTGTACGTTTCTTTGGGTCTCAGCTAACGCTGATTTTTCTCACTTTACTTATAGTGCATCGTTGTTCGCCAAGACAAGAAACCTTTGCTGAAAGCAACCCTCGAAGCAATTTACGCATTTCATGCGAAAATCCTTGACGGCGCAGGATATCCAGAGTCAGACGGATGGGCTCCCATTCGCGAATACATGACGCCGGCTGCATTCCAGTTCTTTTCACGGGATTACTTCGAAAATCAAAGGGAGAAGAAAAGAATT
>Ga0307507_10006595_pt1 | contig 17665 bp, 17 predicted proteins | sample 7_EM_MG_FD_207223 | JGI IMG/M metagenome (GOLD analysis project Ga0307507, IMG submission 207223) | Populus trichocarpa ectomycorrhiza microbial communities from riparian zone in the Pacific Northwest, United States - 7_EM | ecosystem: Host-associated > Plants > Roots > Unclassified | place...
GGGTTGGAGTGGAGGAAGGTTTGGAGGGGGAAGGTGGAGGAATGGTCAAGAGGAGGAACGGTGGGAGCGGAGGAATGGTTGGAGTGGGGGAAGGTGGAGGAAGATTTGGAGTGGGAGGATGGATGGAGTAGAGGAAGGTCAAAGAGGAGGAAGGTTTGGAGTGGAGAAATGGTAGGAGTGGAGGAATGGTTAAAGAGGAGGAATGGTGGAAGTGGGGAAATGATTGGAGTAGTGGAATAGGTAAGCAGACCCGGATAAGCTGACAAGTGTGATATAATCTAGGAACTTCAAGGGACAGTCTGTTTGTGTTCACCATTTCTACCCGAACAGGTAATTGGTAGTTCACATTCAGTAGCGAGGTTCATGTGGGAACTGAGGGAATTCCAACTCAAATGATGAGATGCTTAAACAACTCTTAAGAACTCTTTTCTGATTGTGCCTTGTTTTATAGGAACTTCAGGATTGAGCAGAGATAACGAAGCTATTCTGATGAGTTATATGAAGTGGTTTTTTACTTGTCAAGTCGCACTAGAGGAGGAGTATGATGATAGTATCGTGATTTTCTGATAGTGTAATATATTGCTCGCTTGTCTTTTTTCTTTCTTTTTTTTCCTTATTTTGGAGGAGAGGTATGGTCGAGCGGGTATGTTTTGCTTTTAGAGAGTAATGAGTAGTATGAGTTTTATCGCCTTTCCGCATAATCTCAAATAATCGAGCCGTGTGCTAGGTAGTCCAAAATTTCCTTCTTCGGAAAAAGAGGGGTGAAGAACCAGCGAAGGGTTGGCGTTCGGCCCCTCGGCATGGTAATTCCAGTAGTAGAACGTTGTAGTCTTAGAAAAGTTGGGGGGGGCGCAGATAGGAGGACACGGGAGAATGAATGTGTCCAGTGCCCAAGCGCACTGGGGCATGACCAGATGCAAAAGTTTAGACTTGTAGAATCTTTCTCTTATCTAAGTAGCCGTTAGCTAGTAACCTTCAAAGAAGAACACACGCCTCCGCATTTCCGACAATCATCACAACCGTGCGATTCTTTCACCTCCATCCGGTAGAGGGCTCTGGCATCACCGTGGCGATAGCAGAACATGTAAGTGTTAGGGGAAAAAGTTCTAGGAAGCGGGGGTGTCAGTTTCATGCTTCTTATGGTATGGTGAATCTTAGAAGATATTCCTCGCACTTTGCTTTGTTTCAATTGTTATAGGAAGGGACCCCTATAGCGGACAGATAATAGGTTTTAGATAGCATATATCTTAGTGTATTTGATCCTACCTTTTCCAATTATATTACCTAACAAACGGCGAACTAAGTATCAAACAATGACAAAAATCACCTTTCTCTCTTTGAATCGGATCATTTCATTCAGTTCACTTTTTCCCACAGCACACTATCAGAAGTATTAGGATCAAGTTGTTGCTGTTTCTCGAGTAATGATGTCTTATTCGGCTCTCCTTGCCCTTCGTTTAACGTGCCTCCAGTTGGCCACGCTTGGGAAATGCTGTCCCTAGAACAAGTCCTTCTTGGTGACCCAAAGTTTGTATTCTAAGCTTCTTCTAAGGAACTAGGAACATGGAGATCCCTCTCCACATATTGACGGGTACCGTAAAAACTTGAATAATTGAACCGTGTGCTATGTCGCTGGGGTTTCCTTTCTTAGCAAGGTCTGGAAAAAAAAAATATGTTTCGGAAGGGGGAAAGGGGCTGTGTTTTTGCTGTGTTTTTGACCCACTTTCCAGAGAAGGGAATTTCTAACTACATAGCACACGGTTCAATTATTCAGGTTTTTACGGTATTCTAATCCAATCCAGTGTCAAGCAAACAATATACTCATTCTACGCCGAAACGAGATATTAGATAGGCAAAGAAAACTAATTAATGAAGTATGGTCCTTCTCGGTGTTAAATATAAGTTTTACCACTTTTCCCATCACTGGAGCGATTGAAGTTCTGGTAATGGGTTGTAACACTGCACGAAATTAATCAAAAACAACAGACACAACAGGAACTCTTCAACGCACCTTTCGGATATTAGTAGAAAATTAAAGCCCATTGCCACTGGCTTTCCGTGCTGGCTATGATAGGGGAAAGCAGTACAGCCTTGCTTGGGCTGTGATGACGGTGGAGCCGACTTGGGGGAAAATTATCGACATAAGAAATCCATCCTTATCAACCATTCAAACTCCCGGCGGGGTGAGGGGGGGAAATCATAGTCTCATCAGCGATAGGCGTACAGTAGGGCGTCTTCTAATGGAAATTCTAGGCTGAATTGCACTATTATGGCGAAGTATAAGACCCCAAAGGAAGTGAAATAAAGCTGAAGAATAGCTAGCTAATAGGAACCGGGGAAAGGAAGGAGGTATTAACATTTCTTTTGTTTCCGAAGACCGCTCGTTATCTCTAGCTCTATCTTACATCGCAGGGCAGCAGCGATTTGGTCGCTTGAAGAAAATTTGCGGATCCCGAAAACGCCCATAATCAGGGGCAGCTGGGGGGGATCGGAAGCCTGAAGTATTGTCAAACGGCCCTCTGATAGTATTAGGTTGGTTTTTTCCGAAGAATCTTGTCTAGGGTAGCCTTAGTAGTCCGGAAATTATCAAGGGAGAGCTCTAATTTTTCAGTCTTCCTTCTTCTTTATTGAAATGTTTCGGGATACCCAGAGACGGTTTTATTCCCTTGAACTCTCCCGGATTGTGGATACCTTCGCAAATCACAACACCAGCCCTTATTCAACACGTCATAATAGCCAAATATCACTTGTGGGGATAATAGATAATAGGTATGATCCACCAATAAGACGTTACCGAAATAAAAAGGGCGCGCCCCCCTCCAAACCTCCAAACCTCCACCCCGCAGAGCGGTTTCCAGGCACCAGCGTAGAAAGATGTCAAATACCAGCAAGGCGAAATATTTCCGGGGAGAGCTCGTTAAGGCCCTATCTCACCGCCGGGGGTTATACTCTATCAACAGGGCCTTGGCAGAAATCTAATCTTCGTATCGATCATGATATTTGCGCGAGAGTAACTTCACGCCCTGGAGGATGAGGTAAGGTGTGCGCCAGTAGAATCTGATCACTGTCAGCGCTCTAACTCTAAGCTAGGAAGCAAGCTTCCGTGGCCTACCGGTAGTTAAGGGATGGCTGGAGAGTCCCTACCATAGTATGGCGGATGATCTCATAGAAAGGATAATAAAGACATACGGTGCCGAAGTTCAATTCTATTTTGCATACTTCATGATTAGGAATGCTCTATGAATGAATCAGAACTGTTTGGGCAGGAAGCAGGCGATATGGAATCCTGATGCCTGGTGAAAAAGCAAGACCGCTGTTATTTTATTTTTTTGAGGAGGGAAGTAGCCTAAGTGCACACAAATAGTGGCAAAACTGGCCCTGAAAATAAGTAGACCTTTCAAAGAATACGCGGGCAAGGAGACTAGGAAGGAGCTACTTTACCCGTAGCGAAGGGTTGGGGAGGGTGGAGCTCTAATCCGATGTTTGCTAATTCGGGAAAGCAGGCTCCACAAACTCCTTTTTTTAAAATAAAATAAAAAAAGGGGGGGGGAGGTAAAGGGCCCCTGTACTCGTACAAGCACTGGTCGTCCGGCCAAGAAATTCGAATCCCCTTATCACTATACTATCATACAAGTAGGACTTCTAGGGGGTACCGTATAGCATCTCCAAATTCCCAATGGATATCTCGGAATGACCTTAGTAATCTCTAAAGGTCACGGCAAAAAAACTTTTAGCCCTAACTTTAGCATAAAATATGTTAATTGTACGACTAACCTAGACGAACAATTCACAATCCACGCCCTGGCATCAAAATTTCAAAGAATACAAGAGTCAAAAATTGTGGGTTTTCCCCTCATAGCTGATCAAGCCACCAAGGCACCAATGCGCACACAACCTAAAAAGGTTTCAAATCCAACAAGAATACCAAAGGAAGAACAGAAGCCAACTCAGAGACGTCATTCACTCGATCGAGCAGGCCCGAAAGGCTGAGCTTTTCCGGAGAAATATAACGTCTCAGCCTCGCCAGAACCCATCACCCGCAGGAGGATTCAGCAGCTAGGCCTGTTCCGGAAGAGAGCTGTAGGTCATAGGGGTAAGTAATAGCAATACGTAAAGTAAAAAAGTAGAAAAGTAATCTATCGCACCCTAGGCAGGCTAAGGTAATTGGCTAACTTAGGACACCATGAATGGTCACTCGGCGGTTGGGGTACCAAGTGAAGATCCGGGGAACACGAGGGAAAGGCGAGCAACCAGAAGACCGGCCTGTCGAAAGAGAAAACCTTATTTAGGCGAGCGAACAAGCCCAATCGGTCTCATCAGAGCAACTTTCCACTCATTGACGGGGATATTATCACTCGTTCTCTGCAGATGAGACATACAGCTGCAACCAAAGGTGCTCGAGTGACCAATGACGGCAATAGGGCTGACGATTGCCCAGTAGTGCCGGCAAGCTCCGCCTCCAACCATCCCCCCACGGGAACAAAAGCAATATCGGTAGTACAAAATTGGGCAGTGCAAAGAAGGGGACCGCTCCGGAAGTGCGGCCTATCGTTCAAGCAAAACGCGAGGTATCAAGGAAGCCGGCGAATACCCGTAGATGTCGTCCACAATCGAATCTAGCTGGATTGAACCCATTTAACAACTTCCTTGCCCACAAATCCTTTCGATTGAGGGTAACTTGTTCTCGCCCTTACTCTGGTATTACCGTGATTGCCATAAATATCCATTAGAGGATCGTTAAACCCTCATAGCCGCCACCGCTATCACCCAAAATCACCCGCGCATAATGACCCATGAGAATCCATATACCTGGCAGGAATGGGTTAAGGCCCGATTACTCTGGCTGTCAGTATTGCTGTTACTGACGTCTTCGGCGGTCTTTGGAATGGCTGTTGCGGAGACGAGCTTGACGACGAATGGAATCTCGTACGTACAGTACACCTCCCCTCCCTCCTTCCTATTAACTTATCCTCTCCTCTGACTAGGTAGCTACTCTCCACAGGATAGCAATCCTTACAGTAGCACTTCTGACAACGCTCTCCGCCGTCTTCGGCATTTTCTCCTGCTTTGTCCCCTTTTTCGAGCTCCCCCATACACCCCTCTCTGTTGTCCTCACCATTCAAATAGCGATATGGCTCTTCCTCACAATGTTTGAGGTCACTGAGGTCAAGGACATTGGGAGCAAGAAGAACTCCTACAACTCTTCGTACTGGGGCGAAGACTCGGGGCTTTCACATGGATGTAGTTGGGCGGATTCAGGGAGGTATCGGGATAAGGGTTCTTATAATAAGACCTGTAGTTTGGTGAAGGCTAGATTTTCGATATCTTGGTTTGTCTTGTAAGTTTTTTTCTTTCTCTTGACCCTTACCCTCACTCACTTTATGAATACTCCTGACTAGACGAGGGGTCGCCATTTTCTAGGATTATACTCTCTACCATATTTTTCAGTTTCCTGTTCGGGCCGAAGAGGATTTCGCACGGGGAGAAGGAAAAAAGGCGTCGGCAAGCTTGGAGGGATAAAGGGAAGGGTGTGGAGGGTAGGGTAACAGAGCAGGAGGGCGGGGTGGCAGGGCAGGAGCGTAGGGCAACAGAACAGGAGCATAGGGCAACAGAGCAAGCCATAGAGGGGGATAGCATAACCCCAATTAGGGAGCCAGTAGCATAAATAAGAGAGAAGTTTTCTTCACATTGATAAAGCGTTCAGCCTCATCTCGCCTCTTAACCTTATTTAAGGCTTCGTAGGTTTATGATTTTATGATGTCATACGAGAGGAACCAAAATATACACTGTAGATTAGTAATATTCAATTGGCCAAACATACAAGCGCTACCCAGGGAGGTGTTTCCTCACAAGACAGGGATCATTTCGCTGGTTAACTACCCTTCCCTTGTAGTACGAAAACATCTCCTCTGGCACTCGCACCCGAGTACGGTAACCGTGTCTCCTCGCCAAGATTTAGCTCCCTTTCCGGAACGGTTATCATACTACAGGCCATAGAGAGGGCAAACTTGTGCCAATTCCTCGCTTGGAGACACGAGCAAGGCCAGCTGACTAACACCCTAAGGAGTAACAGAAAAATGTTTGAGTGGTATGATAGGTAGTCTATCGAGTGTCAGGATCCCAAATACTACAGGTAGTAACAAGTACTCGAGTATGGGGATACATCAAAGTATTAATATTTCAGGAGATACACAACATACTGCAGTTCATCACCAACACTTGCTAGTGTGATCAACCCTTTTTTTGGATTCTCTCTCGGAGGTTCCACGATTATTATTTTTTGTTGAGTCCTTAGGTTTATTAGTGGAGTATAGGAAAATCCTGGCAAGCACTCCAAGGTAGGCCTAAAAAAAACCCCAATAAGGAACTTAAAACACCCCCTTTCAAAACAAATAAACTATAAAAAATGGTATAAAACCATAATCATAACCTATCAAAGTAAGATCGTCCTATGATCCCAAGTTGAATCCTCTTGCAAAAGGAAAACCCTCCGAACGAATAAGAAAATTTATCCTTTGTTTTGTTTAATCCCAAACGAAGACTTCTTAACCAGCTCCCTCTCTGCCTTATCGCTGCCCCAAGGAGCAGGATCCACGCCTATGTCGCACTGCTCGGGGTCCTCTCCCTCTCTCGAGAGGTTTCCTAGTAGGAAGGAGGAAATTTATGTCGGGGCTAATCTGTATCTTATCTTGCAACTTTACACAAGAATATTGGAGGACTTCCCGTAGGAATCTGGAAGGGATTTAGAAGTGGTCTTGGCATATTTTCACACTAAAATCTAGAAAATCAACTTCTAAATTCCGGATTTTTTAAAATCTGAAGGAGGGGGGGGGAGGGGGTGGTTCAGATTTGAAAAGGTTCAGAAATCTAGAAACCCATATACAATTGGTCAACCAGCCCGAACGCTACAGTTCTCGACACATTAGGTCACAGTTCTCATTGCACGAAATAGAAAACTGGCAAGCTGCTACAGGACATGATTCTATGAACGATGATTTCCTACTTGTATTTATTAGGTTCCGTATGTGTGGTTTCATTTTCCTACAATGATCATAATCTAGAAATTTAGAAAATCTGATTTTTCTATGGGAACAGCCTGTGATCCAGATTCGTGATCTGAGCTCCAGATTTTTCCAGATTCCTACGGGAAGTCCTCCATTTATTTAATACTCACATCGCTTATTAATCAGGATCTAGTATGGCATCACTGCCATAGCCATTTGCGAAAATCTTGTGATAGCCCAGTGGGCGAACAGTACCCGCAGGCTTGATCACGCCCCGAGCAAAGGTAAGACTAACCATGGCTAAAAACAAAAAGTGATTCAACATGCTTAATAATTTGAGAGCCTCCCTACTGATGAAGACAAACTCACTAATAGCACAAGTAGCGAGACCTGATGTTCCAGCGCCGGTAAGTTGTACCGATCACACCCCATCCTTGACTGCGACATACAGTATACAGAAAACCCCTGCCATTCTGTGAGGAGCCACTATGCGATATAGGACACACTGCTGTCTGAGGCGTATCACGGCGAAGTTCTCGGAGCACAGATATTGCCCCATGCGGTAGCCGTAATCAGGCACTTTTGTCCATGTGCAGATTTGGTTACACAGCTCCCCCGCCATTGCCCAGGGTACACTGAGCCTCAGCCTTGAAAAGGTTCCCCAGTCTCCTCACTCGCACTCCCGCAAAACCCATGATAATAAGCCTGGCCCCTCAAAACTACGTACGAGACAATGAATGGCAAGCAAGACTCTTTCCCACATCACCTTGAGCACGCTGGTAGCCCAAGTCCCTCGGGGGACACCCTGTATGTAGGGCCCTAAACATGCTCTCACATAGCGGAAGCTGACAATTCAAGCAGGTTGAATGGAGAAAAACAGGCCCATATAACTGGTAATAAGACCGGCAACAACCACGCTAATAACAAGACCAATAGCAACAATCATAACACCAATCACAACACCAATCGTGTCACCAATTCCTATAGCACTACCTATATTTTTAATCTTTGTCCTGGGGGTTCGATACCACCACCACCGCCCGCAGTTCGTAGGATCTTACAGACCTCTACCGAATTACTCGATGCTAGCCAGATTGTGTACCGAACTGAGGGGGGGCGGAGAGAACTGCCAGCATTGCATTACGCTGCTGAGGTGGGAGACGAAGCTGAGGTTTATCGTATACTTAAGGGCTGGAGTGTTGAAAGCTCAACGAGCAAGCATATGCGGGACGTTGGGGAGAATGATAAGCTGCGCGGGATGAATCCCCTGCATTATGCGGCAAAACGTGGAGACGAGAGGATAGTTCGGTTGATACTGTCATATCAGAAAGCACGTTTCAATTTCTATTCTAGAACCTGGCAAAAGGGAAAGCGACCACCAAAAAATGTCCCCGAGGCCACGCCTCCGGCCAAACCTGAGGAGGCATTCAAGTCACTCCTAGCTAGCAAGAGCGGTGGGCATGGAATGGATGCTCTTCATTATGCAGCTGCATGCGGGCACGACGGTGTAGCGAACATTCTGCTTAAGTATGGAGCCGAAATTAAGGCCAAGTGCGTTTGGGCGGGCAAGAACTCTATGCATTATGCAGCCGCGCTCGGGCACGTTAACGTACTTTCCCTACTCAAATCCTATCTCGACAGTCAAGAAGGCACCACAGATAAGCCCAACTCCTCGAAGAGGAACGGAGGGGGGAAACGAGAGCTGGTGCAAACCACACGTGGGCAAATATCCCCCTCACCGGCACTTGAAGAAAACTCAGCGAATAGTGTGCCTGATACTCAACAAAATGGCTGGAGTATTGTTCGATCGAAAAAGGGCGGTGGAGGGCGGCGCTCGAAGCCCAATGTAGAGGACAATCTCCAGCGGAAGGCTACCTTTAAAGAGATGCTGGAAACTAAGAGCAGGAGGGATGGCATGACACCACTACATTTCGCGGCTAGCAAGGGGAGAGATACAGCCGCGAAGTTTCTCATCGAATGTGGGGCCAGCATAGAGGCCAGGTGCGCCTCGGGTGGGATGGCGCCTATCCACTATGCGGCGAAGCACGGATGTTTTACCACTACGCGGTTACTATATCGTCATAATGCCGATATTAATGTTATCAGTGGAAAGAAGGGAATGGCTCCTCTACACTATGCGGCCCAGATGGGGCACGAAACTGTGGTGAAATTCCTTTGCGAAAACAATGCGGATTCTACAGCCAGGTGCCGACGGCGGCAAAGGACCCCACTCCATTATGCCGCTATGCATGGACATGAGGTAGTAGTGAGGATGCTAGTGCTCTACCACCCGCCCAGCGCTCCACTAAAGGATGATCTCAATAAAACCGCCGCCCAGTACGCAGAAGAGGAGGGGAGCGAGAGCATGAAGCGCTTTCTCCGCTGCTGCTATACAGGGTAGTGGGAACTTGGTGCCGGTTGGGGGCTTGAGCAGCCTCTCCAAGACCTATCACTACCACGCTGCCACCGTCACCAGTCACTCGGCCAGTGCTTGACAATCATTCATTGCCCGCTCATACCGATAGTCCTAGCAGAGGATTGGGTTAAGGGAGGTGAGCGCGAGGGCGCTCGATTCTTGAAGCAAGCTCCAACATAAGCAACACGGACAAAATTTTACAGACGATATATAGACATACAGTGAGCAGCTACGGCGACCTGCTGCACCAGACCCCACAACCTTGGCTATTACGCCACATTTCTGCCCAAGGCCCTCCCCCGCGAACCTTACCTAGACGTTTCTCTGCATACCAACATTTGTAGCTCATTGAAACCCAATACCAGGATATCTCACCCCTATCGGCCAAGCTACCGGCAAAGCCTTTGATAGATCAAACTGGAAGGAGCTGAATAAATGGCATGGTCGGAAGCGACACGTTCGCCCTCACATCGGGTGAATATCAAGTCAACCCCATTTGTTATTTCTCATCTTACTTTTCCTTCTATAGATACACAATCAGCCAAGCTAGATTTCTATAAACCGCTTTTGTCAGGTATGGTGGATGGATGTATTTCCTTTCCTTTAACCATCCCTCTAGTTCTGCTGTGCATCGGAGGAGAAGGTATCATACCTAAACTAGATTACAGCCCCAGAATACCTATAAAAGTTGTTTTACTCACCAGTTTGGCCCATATATTCGCTGATAGATTGCTTTCATCATATTTTCCTGTTTACAATTTCTTTCCGACTCGTGTTCATACTACACACCTCTTTCATTCCTTCCAAAGATTGATAATTCCTAGACCCTGTTTTGGCGCGCCGCAATATAAAAAAGACTGTTTTTTCCCGCAAACCCAATTTCCCCTAAAACTCGAATCCCTGATTATAGGGCACAGAGAAGAAAAAAACCTCTAATCATGGCCCTTGAGAATTAGCTCTCAGGATACTCGGGTCCGTTTAGTTCAGGGGGGTGAGCAATATATCGCTCAGCAATGGTTCCCGTACAATAGCAATCTCGACAAGATTCATAGCCGGGTGCAGGGCCTGCAAGTTTAGTGATCAAACCAAGGCTCGGTATTTCAATGTTTCGCTTGCGATAAAAACAAAAGGCTTAAGGTGACTAAGTAATAGACTCGAATCCTCGCCGCTGAGTGTTGGGAGGACAGAGATGCAATGCCGAGACGAGTCGGAGAAGCTACCGATGAGGTCACTGCCCCCGCATCAAAATTAAGCTTTCCAATGCAGAACTCCAAAAATGGCAATGCCAACATCAACCTCCTCCCCCACCATACACCACAAACCAGCGATCAATAAACCCCGTCCAACAAACCATGGATCCACCAACCCCCGCAAGACCAATAATACTCTTATTCGGCACCTGTGACACAAAATTATCAGAACTCCTCTTCCTCAAAAATGCGCTATCGGAGCACTCGCGGCCCCCCACTGTCCTCCTTGCCGATGTTGGCCGCACCCCCGTCGTCCACCCGGAAATTGACATCCCGCACAGCACCCTCCTCCCCAATCCACCCGCCGGATTCAAAGAACTCCCCCGGAACGTCGTGATCTTGAGTATGTCGAGCGCGCTAGTACCGTTCATAAACTCCAAGCTATCCCTCTCTTCCCTGCACGGAGTTATCTCGATCGGCGGAAGCGGGGGTACCTCATTGGCCAGCAGCGCTATGCGGAATTCCGCGCTACCGACCGGATTCCCAAAGATGATTGTCTCGACCATGGCAGCCGGCGACATGAGCTCTTTCACCGGTGATTCGGACATAACAACAATGTACTCCGTCGTCGACATCGCGGGTATGAACTCTATACTCTCAGCTATTCTAACCAACGCCGCCGGCGCAATCGCCGGCATGGCCGAGGCTTACTACAGAATTTCCCGAGCGCCCCCTTCAACGCCGAAGAAGAGGGCTGTCGCAATAACCATGTTCGGCATCACCACTCCCGCAGTAACCCACGCGCGAAGGGTCTTAGAGGGGGAGAATTGCGAGGTTTTCGTCTTCCATTGTACCGGCGCTGGCGGCCGCTCCATGGAGAAATTGATAATGGAGGGGAAAATGGATGGGGTGCTGGACCTCACCACCACGGAGTTGGCCGACGAGCTCGTTGGTGGGGTCATGAGCGCTGGGGAGGAACGGCTAACAGCTGCGTCGAGGATGGGTATCCCGCAGCTTATTTCTGCCGGCGCGCTGGATTGCGTGAATTTCGGGCCCATGGACACAGTGCCCGAGAGGTTCCGGGATAGGGACTTACTCGTACACAACGACTCTGTCACTCTCATGCGCGTGAACGATGAGGAGATGGGTAGGTTGGGGACCAGGATGGCCGAGCGCATAGTTGGGTGTTTGGAGAAGCCTTGGCGGACAGCGATTTGGTTACCCATGGCTGGCTTCAGTTTACTTTCCAGTCGCCGGGGGCCCTGGGAAGGGAAGGTTGAGTTTGAGAGGTTCCAGGAGAACCTGGTTAAGGGATTGGGCGGGTTTCTGGAGAACGAACCGAGGCTAGAGTTAAGGGTGGAGGGGGTGGAGATAAACGAAGAGTCGTTCGGGGAGTTGGCTGCGTGCCGGCTTGTCGAAATGATGAAGGAGGCCGAGGAGGAGGACCGGAGAGAACATAATTTCTTTCATGGGAACGAAAGAGTCAGGTAGACGACTTCACAAGCCACTCGGTCGAACACCCCCCCACTCGGACAGATGCTAATTGGTTGATTTTCCGTGATGAAACAAGTGGCTGATCTCTCCAGTTGCAACACTTTGTCCAGTTTACCACAGGGAATTTTCTTGTTCCAGTTCGGTCGTCCGAGTGGCTTGTGAAGTTGTCAACGCGAGATTGTAATTATTCGTCATAGTACATCACTCGTATGAAAGGTTTCTGTGGAACGGCCATGAACACAGGTATTGTAATTCCAGCCAGCTTTCAGTGAAGCTCTTCGCAAAATAATCAAAAAAAAGCCCCCCCCCTTTACGCGGTTCCAACTCTCGCTTCCTTAGCCCCAGACAATCACCTACACACCGGCACTAGAAACGCCTAGTATATCGACACGACATCGAACCTTAACCCCTCTCAAACAACTGGAATCACTCCACTCACGAGTGACACTGCGTGCTCATCCTTATCCCGCCATTCCCAACTACGCATTAGGCAATTCCTCGCCGAGAGTAAAAAATACCGTATCCCTCAGCCTTCTACGCCGCTTGCATGCTCGGTCGCTGCCGAGCACCGTAATCACATGTATTTATGTGTGCAACGAGCCCAGTGCTGGAACCTTGACCAAGACGGTATGGCAGCTGTTCACGTGAGCGCTAACGCGGATTGAGAACTGTACTATTAAATTTTGAAATCTGAAGGAGTAACATGGTATCATAGAGAGGAGAGGGCTAGAGTCTCATAGGCCGTAGTATAATGCCTCGATTTCCATAGCCTTTCTCTAGAGGAATGCTGTGGTGGGGGAATTCTTCGAGGGGGGTTGGAATGTATGTGTAGTACTAGTACAGGACAAAACAAAAGTTCTATTGAAGGTAAATATAATAAGGTTAGCTCTACCAGACCAATTCCGCCCCGGCACCATCGCGAGGGTACCTCACCGATGCTGGCAGTGAACAGCGGTTCCTCGTCGCGTGAGAAATGTTATCATAGAGGATGAGCATCCAATACGGTATTGGGATTGCTTTCTCACCCTCTCTCTTTTCTTGATTCCCTCAGCACCTATCATACGATACGGTATGCTCGACCTTAATTCCTCGCTAATAGAGGTTGTATACCGGATAAAAAGGCACCCTTGGCGCCAAATTGTTTTCTCTATATCCGGATACTTTTGGAATTGGCGAGTACACGTACACGTACATGTTGTGCCGTTATTATCACAGTATTAGCGCAGCACAATATAATAAAATTATGATACTACGATATGGTACAGTACCGTACACAAAATTACACTCCCCCCCTCTTCAAGTTCAGTTGCTTTAGCCAGACTACGATACAATAACTAATGTCTTATTTTTTTTCTTTTTTTTTCTTTTCGTTTGTCAACCGCGGCTCACTCACTGCGTTATCCAAACCACAACCAATTTCCCGGAGTCCCCGATTATTGATGTCTCGGGACTTAGCTCTGATGATACTTGCCATCATAAATTCCGTGAGACAAGCCACACAAAAGGATAAATTGTAATACTTGTAGCATACTCGAATAACTCATATAACTCCTACAATGACAACCTAATTTTCCCTCCCCTCCCCTCCCCTCCCCTCCCTTGCTGAATTCAAATCAAATCAAATCAAATCAAATCAAGTCAATATATCACCCACCCAACACAACCCAAAGAAAGCCACTGTTACGGAAGGAATCATCTGAATGACTAAGCACCCCCAGCCACAACCCCCAGCAACTTTCCCTTCCTCCCTCACCAAAATCCCGGGTCGGAGCTTCCGCCGGGAACGGTACTGCACAGTACGGTAACATCACTGCACCCTTCAAGGATAATCGCAGCAAGCATGGCAAAAAAAAAAAAAAAAAAAAGATGGGATGGTTCACGCCTTGTGCTGTTGTCCGCCCGTCCACGTTCCAGAAATTAGGATGTGGCCACGGGCAGCTAATTAATAAATAGTCGGTAGTTTGGTTAGTGTTTTTTTTTTGCTCTTTCTACGGAAACCGTTTTGAAAAAGGATGGGTTTTTTTTTGATGTTGGTACTGTAGGTTAGGTATGTATGTATTTTATAATAATTGCTGGCGTTATTGTAATGTTAATAGTCGAGGGATATGGTATGAGATATGGGATGTGGAATATGGAATATGCGACGAGGGGGAAGAGGAGTAATAAACGAGCAGGAGGTAAAACATTAAGTACCTAACCGAGCGGGTGAGAATTTATGAGCGGCCGGAAGGAAGGAAGGATGATGGAAAGAAGGAAGGGAAGAAAGGAACATCATACCATTATCCAAATAATGAAAACGGCACAGTTTTAATAAATAAATTCCTACCGTATTGCGCAGTACCCGTACCGTACTCGAGCCACAAAGCAGAAGGTGAGAAACAAAAGTATACTACCCCCTGTCCAATACCAATAACTCCATGAAACAAAGCAAAACAAGGAGAAAGACAAAAGTGCCCCCCCTCCCTTCCAAAAATCTAAAACATGTAACCAACTAAACTAAAAAAAACTAAAATTTAATATCATAATGGATAAATAAATGATTACAACAAAAATCAATTTCCACCCCTAATTTTACTTGCGAAATTAGATTCAAAAAAAATGAGAGATTTATCATAGAAAGAAAAAGAAAAAAAGGGTAAAAAAAGGGTAAAAAAAGGGTAAAAAAAAGGTAAAAAAAAAAAAAAAGACTAACAAAAAAACCGATGGTAATATTAATAATGATAAAAAAGAAAGAAGGAAAGAAAGAGCTGGATCAAATTTGGGGGCCCTAATTTCTTTCATTTCTTGGCGGGAGTGGGGGGGGGGTGGTGGTATTGTGGCAGAAGGGAAGACGCGCTGTGTGCGGGCCGGGTTGGTGGGTCGTCACGGGACTTGGTGTATATGCGTATACCACAGTGGGTATTTTGGTCGATTTTCTTCTTCCTCTTGCGGGAAAGGGTAGATAGGGTATAAAAAGTTAATAAGTATATGGTGTGATAGTTGGTAAGGTAATTGAAGCAAAGCAATTGAAAGGGATGATAATAATAATTATTATTATTATTCGGAGAAGTAGGGTATAGTATTCGACGAGTGCGGTTATATAATAATGATAGCCGGTACGATACTGGTATATCATAGAATTTCTAGAAAAGAGTAAGAAATAGATAGATGGATAGATGAAATACCGTATAATAAATGGGGCAAAAAATATATAAAAATAGTAAAAACTCAGATTCTGATGTGACTTGTTATGGTATACAAGTATACACACCACTCATAGGGTGTGTACTGTGCTGCACTGTGCTCGTACTGCACTGCACAAAGTGGTTTATGGGGGAGCGAGTGGAGAAAAGTAGTAGGATCATACTGCCGAGATTTGTTATATCATAATATTTTGGCTTCGTCAGTACAAAGTATGTACTCGTATCGTATCGTATCGTGTCGTATCGCGTCGTATCGTACCGTATCTATGCCGATATTATCATTCTATTTTGCAAAAAATGGAATGTACCGCTTGAATAGGGTTTTAATCGTGCACTATTGTATAACTCTATCTCTTTCAACTACCGATCTGAGGAACTTTGTTTGAATTGAATTGGATTTGATTTGATTGAATTGAGTAAAGGGAGGGGGGAATTTGGGGGGGGGGTACGAGTAAGGTAGTGTGCAGTACTGCAATTCCAACGCACACACACTTTATCTAAATTTTATTTTGGTCATGGTAAAATAAATGACAATAATGATAATAATAATAAAAAAGTGATGTGTTGTGGATGGGGTGGTGGTGGGTGTGAGTTGTTGAATTGAGTGAGTGACTGAGTGAAAGAGGAAGGGAAGGGAAGGGAAGGGAGGGAAGGCTTGTCGGTGAGGATGGTGGGTGGATGGAAAGAGATTTTTGAGGATTTGGAGGGAGGTGGTTGGGATGGGGCGTGGGGATGAATGGGGTGTGGTATGGTTGTGTGTGTCTGGTTGGCGTTTGCCATTTTTTTTCCCTCTCTTGAGGGGGGGAGTGGGAGTGGGAGTGGGAGTGGGAAGAAGAGAGAGCGGTACGGCAGTCCATCCATCGTTAAGCCATTCTAACTGTTACTGGTGTTGGCTAGGTGGGAAAGAAAAAAAATGAAAATGAAAAAAAAAAAAATGTTTCTCAGCCTTTCGAGGAGGAAAGTTTGTTCGAGAGGGGTAAGACAAGACAACTTTCTTCTAGTCCTTCGACCGTTTTCAAACGGGTCTAGCCTCTTTGTCTACCCCCCCTGTCCTATACTACGGTATCTCGCCTAACCTGCACCCAGTATCACATCGCATTTTTCCCATCCCATTAAACTCTTCCTCTCTTCTTTCCCTTTTCCCTCTGCGCCTGAGGGTAGAGAGGCTTGCCGAACGCAAGTAAAAACATTACTGGTACCCTACTTACCTACCTCTCCATCATACCTACCTACCTACCTACCTACCCACCTATCTACCTACTCACCTGCCCGCCCTGCCCTGCCCTGCCCTGCCCTGCCCTGCCCTCCCTCACCTTACCTACCCACCTACTTGTCTGACCAACCCTTCTTTCCTTCCTTCCTGTCTACCTACCTACCTACCTACCGTACCTGCCTATTATTCATTCTATTTCCATTCCCTCCATCCCACCACATCCTCAACCTTCACTGCCCATTTTTACCCCCCCCACCGCTAAACAGCGGATTCGTGTATGCGTCGCCGTCATCACACCCAAACGACAGTTGCAAACCTTAATTTATTCATTTCAACCACCCATCCCCACACCAATTGAAAGCAAATGGTCTACGTTCCCTGGCGCCTCAGCAGTCTTGAGGCTTGCCACGTTTCGGAGGAGGAATGGGCAGGCCTCCGGTCAACAGTTATAGAGGCCTTGAACACCAGCACGATTGGGCTCGAAGGTCCTTCAGTACACGGGACCGCATGGGACGATTGGTTTGAAGAACTCGCCGAGAGAGTCGCGAAAGAGTACTGGCCCAAGACTGATCGTGTGGCGTTAGTTTGATTCTTTCTTGCTTTTTTTTTTTTTTGTCATCTCCTCATCCTGCTTCCCTTTGTTTTTTTATCTTCTTTCCCCTTTGGTCAATTGAGGAATGCTAATAGGATGCAATTTGCTTTTGTTTTGGTGGGGCGCTTAGTGTTCGTAGGATCTTTAGACCGCAGGTTATCGAAATGGCCGGGGTTGAGCGTGGGAAGCGGCGCGCGCAAAGGGCCGGTGGGAGTGAGGATACAGACGGCGGGGCGGGAAGCAGCCGCGCGAGGCCAAAGAGGGAGGATGATGATGATGACGAAGAAATGGGGAATGCTCCGAATGCGTCAACAAGCACCGCGACCGCTCCAAAGGCTGCCACTCATCCCTCGACTCCTCGTGAAAACGCCAACGTCGCGCCGTCTTCCTATTCAGCACCAACCCCCCGCCCAGAGGAAACAGAGGACGCGCCCAACACCGCAGTCAATACCGTGACGCCATCCGAACCACCACGTCGTGGCCCTGGGCGGCCAAAAAAACCACCGGTCCACTCACCAACGGAGCAGCCTGATGTTCCCACTCTTCCGAAGAAGCACCCCCCGCAAAACCCCCA
>Ga0307507_10006596_pt1 | contig 17662 bp, 11 predicted proteins | sample 7_EM_MG_FD_207223 | JGI IMG/M metagenome (GOLD analysis project Ga0307507, IMG submission 207223) | Populus trichocarpa ectomycorrhiza microbial communities from riparian zone in the Pacific Northwest, United States - 7_EM | ecosystem: Host-associated > Plants > Roots > Unclassified | place...
ATCCATTATCGATATGGACTCGTCCATACCTCTCCATATCCATACGCTAGTCCATACTCCTTAGAATTGTAATACGTACGTTTATCCGTTTAATTTCCGCACAGACCCTATAACAAAAGGGGCATATCATTAACTTAGTTGCTAGGTTAACAGGAGTCACGCTATACACGGGGCAGATTACGGTTCTGGCAGAATTTAGCAGAATTTAGCGGACTTAGCAGAATTCGGCAGATATTATAGATATTGCAGATATTGTAGATATTGCGGATATTACGGATATTACAGATATTGCGGATATTGCGGATATTGGACAGTCTATTTAAGTTATCATCTCAAGTTTTTTGTCTGAAATACCACTTCGTTTCCAATGCTTTAAACACTCTACTCTCTCAAGGTTTTCGGCTCCTATCTGCGCCCTTTCCCATAATACCGTACGACGTCCCCCTAAAAAGACTCGCTCTAGTTCATCGCTTATAGCTAGAATTGAAAGAATATCAATTGCCATATATAATAACCTTGGCCAACGTTTTCTCTGTTAATCTTAACACCACCATTTAAGAGCCGACATCTTACCAATATCGTACGGTTCCCCATTACAATAGTCTTAGAACTCATCCTAACTTTATAGTTAAGCATACTTCCCTAACTTTTAAGCAATCTAATTAAATACATTAAGCTCCTGCTCCTAAGGTTGTTTCTTTTTATACAATAAAGAAATTAGGGGAGAAGGAGCCTTTTCCCAGTAGGACTCCCAAAGTCCTTTAACCTTTTTTAATATAGGCTTTACCCATTTTGGCTTCCAGTTAGCCTTAATATACTTTATACAACAGTTCGGATGAAGAATAAGGGCTACAGCGTAAAAGGGTAAATCGTCTGTTTTACTGTAGTACTTATTAAAGATTTCCCACCCCTTTTTAATACGAGAGCTAAACTCCTTATTAGAAGCATATTTAGACTACCATACGGTGTTACTATCGTCCAATTTAGTAGGAAGTTTACTTACAAGTACGGCTTTAAAGTACTAGACAAGAACATCTATAGTAAAGAGCACACTATCAATTGTTATATAATCTCCTTAAGTCTCTAAAGTTGCTCGGTGGAATGGTTAAAGGAATTCCTTAGTTGTACAAAGCCGTTCCCAGTCCTCTAGGGAGAGATAGTCTGCCTAGAGTATAGCAAAGTGGTTTTTAGTATAGGTATCAATAGCTCCTGCCTTTTAATCGGCTATAGCTAGCATTTAAAACCAGCTATTCCATCTCATACGGTTATCAAGTGGAATTATTCTCTCTGCGAGATCCTTAAATTCCTTCATACAACCAACAGAACTGCGGATGTGTATAATAATATTATAAAGCTTGCCAAGTGGTCCCATAACCCAAAAGGTTGCCCGTTTCTCCTCTTTATCTCCTACTTCCCCTTTTCCTTCCTGTTCGTCATACAACTTAAGTTATTCCATTTCAATTTAACTGCAAAATAGGAAGGCTTGTACGGCTAAGTTAATAATATAGCCAGTACAGCGGATCCGCCAATACGTAAAATCCCATTTAATCTCCTCCTCTTCTAAGAGATAGGCTTCTACTTTGCGACAAAGGGTATTATTTAAACTAGTATTATCACAAACAATAGACCTAAGCTTTTATACAATACCATAGTCCTTAAGGACTAGGAGAAGAGTAGCGAATTGCTTATCTCCGCTATGATTTGCTACCATACAAAGGGCAAAAAGGGCCTTTAATTGCTTCTCCTAACCCCAATCAACAAAGTGGGCGCAGATCCCTAGAAGAAGGAGCCTATTTAGGGAGGTCCAGATATTAAGCGATAGATAAATACTTAATATTGCCGACTAAAGTTTCTTTCATATAATATCTTTATAAGCTTGCCAGGATAGTTTAATCTTTTTTGTAATTTGAGAGTATGCTATTATAAGAAAGTTGGACGATTCTAGATTAAGAACTTGGCAAAAAGTATAAAATTCAGGCCATTTAACAATACGGAATGGAATATTTCGTATAACAATTAATGAGATTAAAGCCTTATTAATTATATCCTAATTTAGTCGTTTTTAAAAGACCTAGGTATCTATTTCTATCGTTTAACCTAAAGACTTTGCTTTAATGTATAGTTGCTGAAGTTTTTTAAGTATCTCTGATTGTATTGGGCTAGTATCTTTTTTAACCTAAAGTAGATGTTTCGAATTAAGATGCTTTTAAAAATTACTAGTAACTAGACTACTATATAGCAATTCTTGTGGACAGTGAATGCAGTAGAGAATACAATTTCAACCTAAATATTCTGGCTCCATGCCAAGCGCCGTACGAGCATGGGCCCATGTTGCAACGGCTATTCGGGTCCTCGTTGGGCGAGTTAAGGCCAAATCAACAGTAGTTGAAGGCGCAAGAAGAGATGATTCTGCTTCAGAATCCATATTTATACGATAGGGTAAAGGGAAGGTAAAAGCTAAGAATTTTTCTGGCGGTAAGGAAGTATGGACAATATTTGTAATCCATATCAATAAGATCCATATCGATAATGGATCGATAAGATGGACGATAAGAGAATGGAAAGCCACACTGTACCTTGGTGTGAAAGATATGTAGGTTTTTAAAGTTCCATCCTTTTCTTTTAGTTGCTACTATTTATAATGTTAAAAAATAAGTACTAATGCTTACCTGCTAACTAGAAATATCTTCCCTATCCCTAAAATTATCTATGACCTGTCTTTTAGCTTTAGCCCCTATATCTTCCTTCTTGGTATCCTTTTTGCTGATTAGGCGTTTGTAGTATACAACCTTATATCTCCTAAGGAGCTGAGCAAGCTCTATATTAAGCCAGGTCGCAATAAGCTATAGTTACGGCTAAATCGGAAACTAGACGATATTCCCATATTCTGCCGGTTAGTGAGGACTCTAAATGGCTAAACTATTTTTTGTAACGAACCTCTTCTATACTCTACCCTTGCACCCTAGACCAAAGGGCTCAGGGAGATCACTGGCTTTGCTTAGGTCTCTCGCCTATATTTGCTTAGATATGGTGCCGGAAAGGCATTTAACGAGAATAGTAAGCTCTATTACAACCGGCCTTTCTATTAGAAGCACTAAAGAGAAATATAGGCAATATTAGCGAGGCCATACAAAACCTGATAATGCAGTATGCCGATATACAAACGTTCTTAAGGCACTACCTATCGCGACGTATTGTAGTAGATATATAGGCGATTATCCAAGGCCTCTAGCCCCAAGATGTATTGATGCGGGCTGCTTATACTATAAGCCGTTTGATTAATCCTTGACGACCGCAGCGGCTTATAATAGAATAATCTTTATTAGTTAACAATTATCCTACTATCCATTCTCTATTTAAGTAAAGAGAGTAACTTAAATGCCGTCTTAAAGGCAAAGCTATGAAATATCTAAAGTATAAGGCGCTCAATGGCGAAATTAACAGGGAAAGGCAATGTTAGTGGTATGTACTTTTTAAAGATGTTAAGGAGACCTGGGAACAGGAGCAACTAGTGCGTGATATTAAACTGCAGCTTGCCGGCGTTTAAGTCAATATAGAGGTTAGGGTGATAATGGATCTCTATAAGGGCATATTATTAGAATAGAAGGAATTAGTTAATGCGGTTATTAGCCTACTAGGTACTACATTTAAAGAGGAGATTCGTCAACGCAATAGGGCTATTTGTGCGGTTATGCAATACTACAAGGTTGAGGAAGGTAGAATATACCCTACCGCTTTTAAACTTTGTGAACAATCTAGCGGTTGTGCAAGACCAGTTAAGACGATGGATAAGGCTAAGATTAACTCTTGAGTTAAAGCCCTGGAAGTAGCCAAAGTGTTAATATATGGTGAGAAGAGGCTGAAGATATGTTTCCTTTGTCTAGGTAACAAAAACCTGTTGATTAAATAGCGTATATATTCGTTTTATACCCTAGGTAATCCTAGTAAACACTTTAAGCGGAAGCACCTTGCGAATATTAGGGAAGGGGAAAAGATCTAATGCAACCTCTATTAGGTTGTTTTGGCGTATAAGATACACCTATAACAATATGCCAACGATGTACACGGTACGGTTTTGTAGAGTGCTGCAACTATTTGGAACATGGATTTACTCTGTAAATAGTGCAATTTCAGTTTCAATACGAAGGATTAATTATGGTAAGTAGTCTTAGAAAATTTCTTTTGTATTTTATAAGATAGGCTGTTTTATGCAAACGCTAAGAAACTTTAATAGTAATAATGGAGGTTAAACGTGTTTACATTTCTCTAAGGGGATCTCAGGCTTTAAGTATTTTGTTTTAGGGATGAAGCGAAGCCAATAGAAGAATGTGTGCACCAGTTCTATAGCTGGGCCATTTTGAAGAGATATCTCTACTATAAGCACCTCAATTAACTTAAAAAGGGACGATTAATTAGGTGTGGCTATCCAAACTATAAGGCAGCCCTTAAGAATGACTTGCATGTTTTGCGTCACGCCTATAATGTGCATAAGACCCTAACACTCCTTTAGTTTCCCATCTTTAAACAAAGTAGTGGGATCTCTAGAACTATGTAGGTGGCGTATGTTAGGTGTTCTACCAGTCTTAATTAAGCAATATGGCGTTGAATTCCCCTTTTCACTGCTGTTAATATTAAGTAATAATATACTATTACTTTTATACCTATTCTTAGTCCTTATTTCCCTATTGTCCCTATTGTAGTATGACCCTATTTATACTTCTTATGGCTATATATGATGCCTGGTTGTGGCTTCGGTCCTATAAGCTAGGAGGTTGTGGGAGTTGGGGCTTGTGGGAGCTGGGGGCTTATGGGAGCTGGGGGATCCTACGAGTTAGGTAATTGTATAAGTAGAGTGGTCTGACCTAGCGCCCTCTAATTAACACCTAGCGTGTAAATAGGATATTAATGGGTTTAATAACTTCGTGGCTTTGATTCTGCGAGCTAGGCGATCCTATGAGCTGGGTAATTGTGTGAGCTAGGTGATTATGCGAGCTAGGTGGTCGTGCGAGCTAGATAATTGTGTGAGCTAGGCGATTGTGCGAGCTGGGCAATTATGTGAGCTGGGCGATTGTACGAGCTGGGTAATTATATAAGCTAGGTGATCGTGCGAGCTGGGCGATTATGCGAGCTGGGCGATTATACAAGCTGGGTAATTGTGCGAGCTAGGTAATCATACGAGCTAGGCAATTATACGAGCTAGGCGATTATGCGAGCTAGGCGATTGTGTAAGCTGGGCGATCGTGTGAGCTGGGCGATTATATAAGCTAGGTAATCGTGCGAGCTAGGTAATCATGCGAGCTGGGCGATTGTGTAAGTAGGGTGATCGCGCGAGCTCGGCGATTATATAAGCTAGGTAATAGTAGGGGTTTAAGTATAAGTCTGTCCTGTAGGATTCCTAGGCTTATATAATTACCGAGCTCATAGTATTAAAAGCTGTATGGTTTGTGCAAAATGCTTATTTATGCTAGTGTGTAATTGACATTGCGGCTCTGGTCGTGCGTTATGCGAGCTAGGTTAGAGGCTATATGGTTTAACCCAGCACCTATTCACGCCTAGTGCGCAATTAATAGAAAGTAAATGTTATAAAAATACCAAAACTAGAAACTAAAGGAATATATAAGGCCAGATCTAGAAATATTGAAGAAGTTCCTATATAAAGACCCCTATAAACTTTGCAACGACTTAAAGCCCCCTTATATATACTTGGAGAAGTTCCTATATAAATAGCCCTATAGCTATAAGTCCAAGCCCCCTTACGTAACCCAACCACCCCTCCCCACTATACTGGAATAGATGAACAACTGCTGTGTACCATAAGTAGAGAAATAATTTAAATAAAAAGAAAATACTATAAAAGAACATGTTTATATCCTTAAAATATAAATCTATAAGTACCATAGTCTTAAACACGACTAATAGTTGCTAAGGTGGCATACGTCCTAGGTTTATAAGAAAATCAAAAAATCTTAGGTCATTAGCATAGATTTACCTTCTATTATCGCTTTTAAGGTAGTGAATAAATTTATTTAAGTAAAAGCATAGATTATTGCGAATGCTTTATAGCTCGCTATAAGTCAAGCGGGTAGAGACTCTGGTAGAAATAGTAAAATATTATTTCGTTTTATAATAGGCTAAATAAAAAGAGGCTAAAGTTTTAACCCTTTTACTAGCTTTTATTAGAAATCTTCTTTATATTTATATCCTATACTTATAGATTTAAGACTATAAAGTTAAGGCCATTATATTTAACTGTCGCCTATATGGCCTCATCGCTTAATATCTCTTTATTGCTGTCTGCCCCTATTTCTTAATCTTTAGTACTAAAACCATTTTCTCTGTTATATAATGTCTCTGCGTCCTATTCTTAATTATTATTGCTAAAGTCACTTTCCTAACCAGCTAACGTCTTTATGTTACTGTTGTTATCTCTAAAGTTGGTTTTTTTATCTATAAACGCCTACTTACTAGCTAATAATTCAGGGACGCTGCGCTTGTAGGTACTTAGGGTTACGGGATACCACTTAAGGAGAAATTGTGGTTAATGTTATTAGGATATAAAACAAGCCTATAGACCTCTAAGTACTGGCTGCTTAGCGCCTTAAGTAAAAGATCTCCCCTAACGCAAGGCAGATTAATAGAAGTTGATTACCACCTATATAAGGCGGAGCGCTTGTAAAGGGCTTAGCTAGAATACTAATTAAACTATCCTAAAGGCACCAACAACTCCTTTGCCATAGATTAGGGGTTAATATATAAGATTAACTAGCTAGGATAAGCCTACTACTTAGGCAGTGTCTTGCCCCAGGAAGGATGGGCGTTGGAAGTAGATTATATAATGCTATTCCTGCTAAGAGAGGCATTATTAGGGGTTATTATTAACTCCTAGTTCTAGTTTATAACTTTATATAAACACTTCTGAACCCTACTAAGGCATACGGCGTCCGTTAGGGATTGTTAGCTATTTAAATTTAGTAATAGCTTAGCCAATAGCTACTCCTAATAATGCCTTACTTGTGGATTACTCCAGGCGCCTATAGTCTCGGGCGCAGACAATATATAAGCTAAGAGTAATTACAGCCACTAAATATTATACTACAGACACTACATAAAGTGGAAAAGGGCGGTTAGTATACTTTACCTTTCCCTTCTACCTTTTGTCCTAACTCCGCCCTAAGAGAGAAATGGAATATAAATATTATACTCCTAGTTCTTATATGCTATTAATTCAACTTACCTTTAAATCTAACCTCTTAACTATATATCCCTTACCATCTTTATAAGAATACCAGATATTATATATATTACCTTAACTAAGCTTAGATACGTTGCTAATATAACCTATAAGTCCTTAATTAGTGCTTATAAAAATATTACTATATGCTACCGCCCTAAAGATAATATACCTAATTATTAACCTACTGGAAACCTTAAATTATCCCATAATTGCATTAATAACAAAGTCACGGTATCTGCTAGTAGAGAGAAGAAACAATCGCAGCTTTCTAATCCTATATAGAAATAGATGCCTTATACGCCTGCTTAAACACCTAATAAGGTTAATTCTTACGAAAACGACAATAATATAAAGGGCGATATATAAGAGGATATAGAAATGTACCCCAATTACCTTAAGGGACTGGAAGGCTATGGTAAAGTAGAGGCAAGCTTATATAAGCTAATAGAGGACGATGGCAAGACTAAGATAAACTTGCCTTAACTAAAAGAGAACTAGATCAAAGGTTTATCCTAGCTAATAGATATAGTTATAGGTCCTAAATATATATCACTAGTACCTCTAGGTATATTTATAAAACACCTATATATTATTTAGCAATACTAATAATTAAGTAGAAAATGGTTTAGCCAATTTTACAACCTCTCTTGGAGTTATAGCTCCTTTATATAAAGTATTAACAATTTCCGATGCTATAATTTTAGATAGATAACTAAAGTATCTCTTATTATGGATGCTAACTTGCTATATAATAAAGGACTTAAAGCGTCTCCAAAACCCTAGATATAGATATATTGTATTTATATTTGGTCCTATTGTAGTAGTATACTGGTATCCTACCTGGGTTTTACCCGTGGGTATACCGCATAAGAGACTTGTATTATACTATATTAAGAATCTATGTCACCTCCGCCGTTATGCTAGGATACATAAACCGCTTAAAGATGTTATGATAGAGATAGCTTGGAGTAGTAAGTAAAGAGACCAACTAGGAAAGGCGCTAGATAATTAATTAGAAGATCTATTAAGGAGAGGGACATATAAGAGAAAGGTGGATTGCACTATAGATAGAGCCTCCAAGAAGCCAAAGAAATAAGAAATTTCTTATAAAAAAAGATTTTCGCAATCACGTTCTTATTTTCTAGGCGTTGAGAATTAAAGCGTTAATTAGGATTTTCTTAGCTTAGTATTATTTTTCTATCTAGTTGCTTCTATGTCAAGAGTATCTCATTGTTGTTTGCATGTATATTAGATTGAAGTTAAAAACTCGCTTTATAGTAAGCTTAATAAGTCCTCTACCTTTATATGCTTGGCAGTAATAAGTTAGCTGCCTAGTGACTTGCTTAAACATAGGCGGCCAGAAAGAAACTAGCCAGCCTAAAAAGGGCTAGAAAAAAGTAATCGGCTAAAACTACTGGCTAAAAGACCAGAAGGAGGCTAAGAAAGCCCAAAGAAGGGGACCAGTTTAAGGAAAACCAAGCTAAGACCTTAAAGTCTTTATAAGATTTAAAGGGAAAGCAATTCCTAATAAAGTCTGGGTAAGGGGGGTGATAAGGGAGGTCCTTAAAGCCTATAGGGTAGGCTATAAGGGGATCCTAAACGTAACTAGAATGGAGAGGACTATTATAATTAGCTGCAAAGGTCCTTAGTAGCAAGAGCAGCTTTTAAAGATTAGCAGGGAGCTCTAGAGGATACTAGACTTTATATTAATTAAAAGAGCAGAGAAGTGGGACAAGTTCCTGTTTAGGAATATAGTCTATAGGAGAATGGTAGATGGAAAGGAGGGGCTAATGGACATAACTACAGCTAACTATAAGGTGAGTACGCTGTATAGGCACCAACCCATAAGGACATACATCTTTAAAAATAAAAATAGAGAGGACTTCTGCAACGTCCTCTTCTTCTTTAAAGAAGGGAACAGACCAAAGAGCAATGTTAGGCTCTTTGGATTGAACACCAGGGGGATTAAACTTAGTAAAAGAGGAAGGCTAAGGCTCTGTTAGAACTGCAAGACGTTCCATCTTAAACTCTATAGAAGAGAAGTGAAATGCAGTAACTGTGGTTAGGTGGACTATAATATCTATAAGTACGTGATAAGGTACGCGATGTACTATTTACGCAATTATAAAAGTGATAACCCGGTATGCCCCCTAAGACCGAGCAAGAAGGTGGATAGGTAGTATTACGCAAATACCTAAATGGTTGCCATAAGAAGGCAATAGGAGGACGAGAAAGCCGCTTATATAAAAAAGTAAAAAGAGAAGATTAGGAACTCCTTAGTTTAAGGGGTGAAGAAGAAAAGTAGAAAGTAAACTAGAAGAAAATCGGAGCGGACTTAAGCCGTAAAGGACAATTAAATTGAAGGACAATAGGAGGGTAGCCAGTCCAGCCTATTCAAAATAGAAGAAAAAGGTGGAGGAGAAAGGTGTCTCGATTTCTTTTCCTAAGTGTATACGCGTTTGCATATCTCTTTAAAAGTTGGGTACTGGACGAGTTACAATTTTCTTTTAGTAAAGGGAACCCTAGGGAACCGGTGATAATTCTGTGTAAGAATAAGTAGTTATTAAGCCCAGGGCTAGCCTAGAAAGGTATATTCCGTTATAAGGCATGGGTGCGGCCAAGGCTGTATATACTACTAGGAATACACGGTCCAATAGCCTAGCGGCCGCCATAGACGTTAAATAAATCTCTCTCTCTCTTTTTTGCACCTTGCTTCCTTTCTTATACTTTTCTCCCTAGTTATTTTCTTATTACAAGACACGCCTAATGTGTCCTTAGCCTCCCTGTACTTGCTTATATCTCTGCTATTATACCGTCTACCTTTTTAATCTCCCTTTATTGCCTACCTACCCGCCTACCACGTCAGCCCTCCTAATATAGCTCTTGGCGCGTTCTCCCACAATGGCGAATCTCTCTAGATTAAAGATAATTAAAATGAAACCTATTAAAGAGGGACTAAATGGTTTTCGCAATTTATTTAACTTGACTTATAAGGATTTAGGTATCTCTAACTCTTTAGATGCGTCGCGTTAGATGAGTAATAAAGGTAACTGTTAATTTACCTAGTATAAGCTCTATCTAACGCTTATAGAACTAAAGGATATTTTACTTAATCTAATACTCGCTCTATAGAGCCTTCCTACTTTTTATTTATTGCCATCTAATGGCGCCAATAAAAGCCTTTTTAGTAATCTATTAAGACTTAATTTAGCGGTTAATTCTGACAGCTTTAATATTAAATAGTTCCTACCTCTTCTAAATATGATCCTTTGGATTAAACCTAACGAGGTTATTTAGGAAAAGGTGTACGCTACTATTATAGAGTTTACGCCTCCCCCCTAACCGCTACTATTTTACGTTTAAACCCCATATTAACGCAATATAAGTAGCTTTGCCAACTTATCTAAATACAGGAAATACGTGGATAATGTTCTAAAGGAGGAGCTAGGCCCTCTTTACATAGGGATTCCTGGCTTATATAAAGTATTCTTTAGGGGAGTGGAAGGTCTTAAAGAGGCAAGCGCTACCATTTTCAAGAAATGCAAGGAAGGGGACAATCTACTATACGCTAAGGGTGGCTAGCGTAACTGGCCTAAAGGCGCGAAAGAATATAGAGTCCTAAAGTAATTTAATAAGCTAATTATATTATTTCTAGACTTTGTAAAGGAGTATAGGTTTGTTTTAAAGGTATAACAAAGACTAGTAGAGTATACTTAGCAGCCTTTATAAGGATCTACGGCTAACTAAAAGCTAGATATCGGCTTTATAGATAATTTAATAGCCAGCAAAAGTTCCTAATGCTATTAGTTGTATATATTTATACTAGGAGAGCTAAAGAGTAATCTAAATACTAATATAGCCTTAAAAGCATGGTTTGATTTAGGGAAATATATAAGGGAAGTATTTACTACTTAGGATAGTCGTTGCTTTGTCCTAGGCTTTACCCTCTATAGATCTATTATGCGGTTATAGGAGTATAACTAGGTAGAAGGCATCGCATTATTACCATTTAATATTAATAAAGACGGACTACAATTTACTTTAGCGATATTAGGATTTCTCTAGATAAATAAGGAGCAGCTTAGGTTTAACCCTACCATTCTAATATTAGATGGTAAGCGATATATTAAAGTTGTGCGCAATAATTAGACCGAGCGTCTTATCCTTAATAAACTTATAAAGTGGGCACACTGTATTGCTGGCCAAGCAACTACTTACTGGAAAGTATACCATAAGGGGGATACCTCTAAAATACCCCTTATTATTAAAGACTCGTAGCAGTATCTAGAGCGTAAGGAAGAAGGCAAACTACTGTATAAGGTAGTAGAGAAAGGAGTGGTTAACGTGGCCAGGTACTATCACTATAAAACTATTTATATAGGTGGACAAGATAATAATATCTTTAATATCTATAAGGGGCTAGATATTACCAAAGCAATAAACTATAAGCTAGAAGGCTTAATGATGCCTCTAAGACTAGCTGGAGTATAAGGAAGTATAAAAAAAGGCTAAAGTTCTAGTAGAAAGAGGTCTTCCAGTTATAGCGCCCTATTACCGCCTAGTAAGCGCCTATATTCAACTTCTCTGATTAAGTGCCCTATTATACAGAATCGCGTACACTAATGCGTTATTACTAGTAACTATAGGAAGCCTCTTTAAATTGGGCTGCAATGCTTACTACACTAAAGGGTGGCATTAAAGGATATAAGTCTTTATATATATAGGCCGGCATTATCTAATATAATATTTCAACAGGAAACCTTATAATGAACAAGAAAGATAACAATCCTTCTTAGCTAGTATTCTTAATCGACTTTGATCTTGCAATTAAAGAGTAGTGGGAAGGACCTTTAGGAGCGCGGGGCAAGACTAGTATAGGAGTATTTATAGCAATTAGAGTACTTTTTGGCGAGAAATACTCCTTTAGGTATAATCTGGAGTCGTTCTTCTGGGTGCTTTTCTGGATATGCGTACACTATAATAGGCTGGGTAAAGATATCGGTCTAACTAAGTTTAAGCATTAGAACTATAAGAATACTATAGAGTTGGCTAAGTTAAAATCAGGGCTAGTAAATAGGGAAGGGTATTTTCTTAACTATATAGCTAAGGTATTTATACCTTACTACCAGCCGCTAGTTCTATGGGTTAATAAAGTATAGAAGGTGGTTTTCCTAATAGATAGGAAGTAGGAGAAGAAAGATAGGGCGCTTTATTCCTAGATAAAAGAGATTCTCTAGCAAGCATAAAAGGATCTAGAGGTGTTAGTAGAGTAGATAGAATAACATTTTATTATCCTATATTCTTCTACTGTATAAGTTAAAGTTTTGTAAAGATTTAGGCGGCTAAGGCTAGGTAGCAGCCTTAGTTAAAATGTATGTAAAATAATAAAGGGTAAGTTACCTAGGCTAAATAAACCTAAGAAAGCGGATAACCTAATCTTCTGCTAGATTATTAGGTCCCTATACCCTACTATCCTATATAGGCTTTATATTTCTATAAAATATGTAATCTACTCCCTAGCCTATTAGAAGCCGCCTTGTGCCGCCTAAGTAGAGGCTATAGGAGAATTAATCCCCTACTCTAGTTAATCCCCTACTTAAATAAGTCCCCTACTTAAATAAATCCCCTGCGGGAGCTAATGCCTATGTGTTTTGCCGCCCTATAGGAACTAATCCCCTACTCCTAATAATCCCCTATGGGATATAATCCCCTACTTTAATAAATCCCCTACGGTATCTACTTCCCTATGGGATTTACTCCCCTGCGGCAATAAATCCCCTGTGGTAATAAATCCCCTGCGCTAACGAATCCCCTATAGGTGCTAATGCCTATATGTTCCACCGCCCTATGGGAACCAATCCCCTGTGGCTTGTATTCCTATACGGCTTTTGCTTCCCTATATAGGCCTATAGCCATATTTTCCTCTTTTGTACGGGAACCAATGCCTTGTGGCTTTTGTTCTCCTGTTTCTAGATCTACTAGCAATTCGCCTATGCTATAGCCTGCCGTATAGGCCTTGTTGTTATAGGAGTAAGCAAGTATATAGGCTTATACCCTATATGGGAATAAAAGCCATTTACGCTCCCCTTAAGAGTAATTCGCTTTTTGCTATGGAAACCCGCTTATATAACTAACTCTGTCTAATAATATTAGACTCTACATTTTAGGATTAAGGCTATGTATTTATATTATGTTAAAGCTGTATAACGCAAAGTTATTAGGATATATATGTATATATATTACTAGCCAATAAACAGTATAGTTAAGTAATATACTGCCTCTAACTATTAACAAGTATAAATAGGAAAAAATATAAAGAAGAAAAGAAAAAGATAGCTAAATCCTAAATATATATCTACCTACGCGCTAAAAAGGCATGTATTCTGTAAACCCCTAATACCCTAGTAAATTTAAGAGAGCTAAGTATAGGACTATATATTGTCAAACTTGCCTCCTCCTATAAAATTATAGTTGACAGATATTTAATAATTATGGTATGTTACTTTATAGCAATTTTATAACAACCGCTAGTAGTAATAGATATATACTAGCTTAGTGGACGTAGGATTAACTATTTAGCATTACTTAGTAGTAAATAACTGACCAACTCCGCTAAATCTAAACGAAAATGTAAAATTAAGGGAAATAAAGAACAGCCTACTCCTTAATAACTAGAGCACTACGTATACATCCCTAAACATGCCGTAAAATTGGTCTGGAATTCTTTAATTGCATTAATAGCAACGGTTAGAGGCTGTAGACTTATGTAAGTATTATAATAACTTATTAGTACCTAAGCCATTAACACTATATTTTTAATCTGTATTGGAGCGTTAGTATAGTAGGCGCCGCGGGTATAGATAACTTACCTTTTGTTTATTAAGCTTATGTTTCGCGAGATCTTTAAGATCGTTTAAATTGTACTTTATATTTCCCTTTTTAGTGCTTGCCTTTGCTAGGAACCTCTGCTAAATTTCCCTCTATATATTAACGCCTAACAGCCTGTATTTAATTCCGTAATAGATCCTGCTTATAACTGCTTTATTAAAGGTCTGAACTTGGTTTGTTATTAGGAATAAGACCCCCTAGTAGTATTTAAGTTAATGTAAGAATACCGAAACCAGGGAGTTATTGGTGGTATTATTAATGGTACGTTGCGCTAAAAATATGTCTGCTTTATTAAGAAGCATAATGGCCTTCTAACAACTTGCTACCTTAAATACTATAGATAGGAGACCCTTTACTTTCATAGAATTGGTACCTAACTCTCTAGTAGCAATCTAATTGGGTTAGTAGGTGCTAGAATAAATAAGGTAGAGCAAGGCTTATTACATATAGTGGTGTTTTATAGCTTTCTACAATTACTTTGGCTATTAAGGTTTTTCTAATACCTGGTGGCCCACTATGGCTTATAAGTGAGACAATTGGTAAGCGCTAGATAGGTATGTACTATAATAAGAAAACGAGTCTGCGTTCTTTACCTTCTATAAAATTATTAAAGGAATTATTAGGACCCCGGTTTAAGTAGGACTTAGTAAGCGCCTAAACTATTGCCTTTTTCTTATTAGGAATCCTTATATTGTCAAATAGGGCCAAACTCCATTGGATATTATGAATATTGGTAATAGCAAACTCCACTATATCTTGTTAGTATAATATCGCTTTAATAGGTTTGTGATAACAAACAGAATCTTTTGTCTTTTAGGCTAAAGCCTAGCACTATTAGGTTAAATAATATCAATTTATTGTCACCTAATTGCTCTAGGTCAATATCTATGTATTTAACTTGGCTGCTTCTATCCGCGTAGGGCAGCTATAATAAGGTAAAGTCTAAAGCATCTAGTTTCTTTTTGTTAACCTATTGCCTAGAGTATTTAGGGTTGCATTTGTGAAATCTAATAGCATTAATTATGATTCTGCTCTTAATGTAGTAGATGTGCTATTTGCCTTTATTATTAAACCAAAACGCCTGGCTATTATATTCTTTATAGTGGATTCCCTATAGAGAAAGAAAAGTGCGGCTATACTAAATAAGGTCGTTTCTGGTCCTATCTAGGTCTGGGTAAAATTGAAGAGGATATACCGCTAGGGTATTTATTTGGACCATTCCCCAAAACTTATTAATCTTAATCTATTTAGTAGCTTCTCTAATCCTTTTTTTATTAAAATCTAAATAGCGACCCTTAATACGGAAGTATGTAGAACTATTTAGTTCCACTATCTCCTCGCCATAGGTATATTTAAGGTATCTTCCCGCCTAGGTACCTGCGTAAATGGAGTAAATATTTAAGTTAGGCTTAAACAGGGCCTAGAGCAGGTTATATATAATCTCCCCTCTCTTAAGGAGCGAGAGGAGATATTTAGTAGTTAACTTATATATATTATTAATATAGTCGATTAAGAGGCCTAGATGCTTTAAATTCCTAGTATCCTTTCTATTGTTTTTGTAGCTTTGGTATAATTTTATATTTAGAAGGAAATAATATAGGACGTTCTGTTCAATCTGCGTAGAAATAAGCGTTTAAACTTAGAAAATAGGTAAACTCTATAAGGCTTACTATACTAAAGGCATATCCTCTGTAAGAGAGACTACGTGTATATCTTAAAGGATTACCCTTAGAATATCTTGCAATAATTCAGACTTAATATCAATATAGTAAATAGGTTCTTTAGTTGACCTATCTATGCTTTTATAAGCAGAGAAGAGACCCTTATAAGAATACTCCTTTACTAATTCAAGCCTAAATAACAAACACGTATTGCTCTAGTTTACTTAGCTTACCTATTAGGGTTACTAGCTTGGCAATTTTATATTTATAGGCCTTTTCATCCTATTTATAATACTATAGTGTTAGCTGTATCTGCTTGTCTCTCTAATAACTTATACTTTATCTACTTCCTATAACGGCTCGCATAAATGCCCCTAAACCGAAGCTTGTAGATTGCTATCTAATAAAGATACTAAGCTAAGGAGAAGAAAAGAAGGGGGTCGCTAGGACCATAGTAAACATATATGAAAGGGCAGCCGCCAAGGCGCTAGCGGTAAGCGAGCCAATCATAGGTTGGCAGAATTTGGCAGGTAACGCGCTCTAGCACCATCACATCACCCCCCCTCCTAAAAAAGCCTGCCCTCAGGCGTTATCTAAGCTCCCTATTATTGTTTAAATTGTCGTAATTATCTAACCCTTCTTCTTAGCATTTAATCCAGTTGTCTAATTTACGTGGTGGTCCAGGGAGGTTAGGGTAGGCTAGGTAAAAGTCCCGTAGCTTATAGGGGGAGTACTTAAAATCAGATGCGGGGTACCACTCTAGGTCGTCATCATGGCCTACCCAGCTTACACGGTATTTTAAGACATTACGGACCTTTTTTACTGCTAGGATTTCTTTAACTTCCCATTCTTCGTCCTCAGCAATCTGGATTGGCGGTAGGGGGTCGTTGTACTGTCCAAGTAGTAGATTATCCGCAGCCTTTCATAGCCGGTCCGGAGAGAAGATGGGGTGGATCCTTATTAACTCTAGTAGCTTAACCTTAAAAGAGTATCCTACCTTTTAAAGAGTCTCATATGGGCCAGCCATTTGGTGGTCTAACTTGCGGCTTAGCCTCTAGGTTTTCCAGTTCTTCATTAATACCCATACCTTATCTCCTACTTGGAAGTCTTCCTTGCAACAATATTGGTTTATATTAGACTCCTTTTTTTCTTACGCCTTTCTTATAATTGTTTAAGCAGTCTCCTAGGCTCCATATATTCTCTTAGCAAATGCCCGGGCCTTTTCATGGCTAAGGCGTTCGCGGGCTATAGCGGGTTCCATAGGCCTATCCCAATTAAAGGACGTTCGTGGTGCATACCCATAGAGCAGTTCAAATGGGGACATCCCTATACTATCATAGGGGAGTGTAAGCTGCGCGTAGTCTATTATAGGCAGTAATTCCAACCAGTTGTCCTAATAGTAGTCTATAAAGGGCCGTAGTCGCTAGTTAAGGTACTAGTTTATAATCTTAGTTTGGCCGTTAGTCTAAAGGTAGAATATAGTAGAGAGCTTAATCTTAATCCCAAGGATATGGCAGAGTTTATTCTAGAAATCCAATATAAACTAGGGGCCACAGTCAGAGATAATTAATTTAGGGGCGCCGTAGAATTAATAGATGTTATTGACGTAGAGGCAGGCTATATCCTTTGCAGTTATAGTCTTAAAATAAGGGAGGGAGACGGATTGCTTATATAGTCGGTCTGTAACAGTGCAAGTGTGGGAGAATTGAATGAGCGACTTGATTTTGAATGTAGCTCTAGAGTCTCTATATGTACATAAGGAAGATGCAGGGAATAGAGATAGGTGGCAAGAATTACAAGGGTAAGCAGCTGAAATGGTGAGATATGCAGGGGTAAGCAGCTGAGGTAGTGAGACGGTAGTAAGCAAGTCCGATCTTGG
>Ga0307507_10006598_pt1 | contig 17658 bp, 23 predicted proteins | sample 7_EM_MG_FD_207223 | JGI IMG/M metagenome (GOLD analysis project Ga0307507, IMG submission 207223) | Populus trichocarpa ectomycorrhiza microbial communities from riparian zone in the Pacific Northwest, United States - 7_EM | ecosystem: Host-associated > Plants > Roots > Unclassified | place...
AGGTGACGCAAAATCAGGACGCAACGTCAGATCGACGTTGCGTCCTGATTCGCGATTGACGTTATGTGCGCTAGGTGCGCCAGACGCATGGGGCGCCCCTGGCGCAGAGTATTATTTTTGCTGATGTTGGTGACCCCTGGGGTGTGCCCACCGAGACCGGGGAGCGGATATTGGGGACCCTTGGAAGACCAGGGTGCAGGTCCTTTCTGACAAGGAGGAGACCCAGTCAACCATGTAGGAGGGTATTTGGGAGGCCAACTTGAAGAGCCTGGCTTTGAGGGTGGAGGCGTCGACGTTGTCAAAACCAGCTTTGATGTCTAGGAAGAGGGTGGAGACTTTGAGTCTGGGTCTCTGGAGGGTTCTAACCTCATGAGTGAGAGTCAGGCCTGCGTTGGAGGAGCTGAGGCCTGGAAGGGAGCCGCACTGGTTGGGGTGAAGGAGGCCCTTGGATCTGGCGACGGCGGACAGCCTGACCGTCATCACCCGTTTGAGGATCTTTAATATGGTTTTCAACAAAACTATGATGTGAAAGGAGGCGCGGGAGTTGTAGGAGGTCTTGCCTGGCTTGTCTAGTACCACCCCGTTGGCAGTTTTGAGTGAGGGGGGATCGTATCCGAAGGCTACCAAGGGGGACAGGAGGTTCAGGACGATCGTAGGGTTGATGAGGTTGACCTTTTTCCACACGGAATAGGGGATCCCATCGGGGCCGGGGGCTGAGGAGGGGGAGGACTTTGAGAGGGCGTGCGTTATCACGTCTTTGGACAGGGGGATGGCAGAGGGGTTCTTTCTCAGCCGGCTTCTGCACGGTAGCGTGTTTTTGTGGGGCAAGAAGTGATCCAGTAGGGCTCTGTTGAGGGATACCGGGTCTGAGGCGTCTGGGAGGGAGGGGAATCTGGGGGCCTTTCCTGGGGCGACCAATTGTTTGGCCGTCCAAATGTTGTTTGGTGAGGTTTTGGCAAGGAAATCGGCCCAGTAAGAGGCTATAGCCTTTTTGATGGCTTTGAAGTAGCCAAGCTTGGACTGTCTTGCCGTGAGGAAGGCGTCAGGGGTCTGGGCCTTTTTGGCCGTGCGGGTGGCTTTCGTGAATTCTTTGCGAAAGGTGGTGAGAAGGGGGGTCCATCAGGGTTTGGACCTCCGGGAGGGACGAGAGCGGGGTGCCGTGGCCTCTATTGTAGTTGTGAGGGCGGTCAGGGCGGAGGAGAACCATTGGTCGAGTTGGATGGAGGAGGGAGTGTCGGGGGGGAGGTGGGACTTATGATTCCCTGAGCCTGTTGGTCAGGTTTGGCCAGTCGGCATCCTGCCAGCGTGGTCTGGGTTAGTCGTTATGAGGGGACGGAGGGTGCAGGGAGATGAATATGGGGGTGTGGTCCGAACCCGTGGAAGGGAGGGTTGTTGCGTCCCATGAGCGAAAGGCGGGAAAAATATGTGGGTTGGCGAAGGCCATGTCAATGGCGCTCGGTCTGTGTCCGCATGTAAAGGGAAACCGGGTGTAGATGCCCGGGGTGTTGAGAAGGGTGAAGTCTAGATCTGAGGCGCGGTCAAAGTAGGGGGCGGACTCACTTTCCTCCTTGGAGGAGAGGAGCCTGGAGGGGTCTGTTCCGGGGTTGTGAATGTTGAAGTCGCCTGCGACCAGGTAGGGGTAGTCGACGTCCAAAGGGGACGCCTCGGGTGAGACTGAATGAGGGGCAGGGGGGAGCGGTCTAGCATATAAGTTGCCAATCCTAAACCGGGGAAAGTTTGAGCCAAAACAGCCTCGCGGCGTGAGAACATCCAGGGCCATGAAGTCTTCCGTCTTTGGGGGAATGAAAGGAAGTAACGCACAGTGATGCAAAAGAATTTGGGATACATAACAGGCCACCCTGGGTCTTGTAACAGGGGGGGGCAATGGATTTAAAACCACAAAAACTAGGAAGAAACCCTTTGGACGATGGGGGGTCTTGTAATAAAACAATACTAGTATCAACAGGGGAGCCTTCTGCGAGAGAGGAAAACAAGGAAAGAAACACATCCCAGCTACCCAAGCGGTTGTGCTGAACGAGGGTGAGTGAGTTTGCCGGAGCCAGTCCTAGGTGTGTGGTGAAGGCGAGATTTTTATTCATTACCGGGACGAACCCGCGGTTTTAGAAAAGTTGCTGGTGGTAGGCCTAGGCCAGTGGGTGCTGGCAGGGGCCCGCTGGGGGGGGCGGGGTCGTTCCTGGAGTGGCGGCGGGGTCTGGGGGTGGAAAGGTCCACCGTCTGAGTTGGAGGGGCTATGGGAGTAGCGGGTGCTTATTGGCCATCGTCGCCCACATCTATGGCTTCCTCACTGTCAGAGGAGGCGTCGGATAGTTCTTTGTCGAAAGGTGGGGGGACCTCGGGTTGAGGAGTGGGGACTGGTCTAGCCCGGCAGTCCTTTGAGAAGGCATCATGGTCATCCCCGCAATTGGGGCAGTGGGGGGATAGGTGGGGCAGCAGCCTGAGACGGTCCAGGAGTCGCCTCCCGGCCAAATCCCACGCCCCGAGGATGCCCTTATATAGGGGTTCTTCCCTCAACCCTAACCCTGCATGACTCATACTCATGCGTCACGTAACTCATGACTCATAGTGAGTTATCGTGTGAAATCCATCAGCTACGCCATCTCTCGCAACCAATCAAAACCCATAAAACAAGTCATGTGTCACAAAGGGGTCACATGCGCGAAACCCATGACTCATAACTATGAGTCATGTGCGAAATACATAAACCACATGACCACAAACCTGAGTCATATCACTAAACAACAAATAATAATAAACAAATGACACGCTATTGCATCGTCATGTGAAAACCTATGAGTTAACTGATCTTATAGCATAAAAGATAACAAACCAATAACTAATAACTATTAGTTATGAGAAAATCTGCTTTGCTTAGTCACTGTTTGTGACAATAAGATAGTAATTTGTTTAGTTTATCAATTGATATATACTTGGAAGTATAGAATATTCAAGGTAGATTTTAAGTACAAGGTTGAGTTTACATTGTTGGAGACTAATAAGGAGTAAGCTGATATCTTTGCACAGTTATTTCCTAAGTTCTCGTTTTTTATTTTATTTTTAGAGTTCTTGGTGGTGGTCACAAACGGTGACTAAGCAAGGCAGTTTTTCTCATGACTAATAGTTATTAGTCAATGGTTTGTTAGTTTTCACACTATGAGATCAGTTGACTCATAGGTGTTGCCATGACGATGCAATAGCGTGTCGTTGACTTATTGTTATTGGTTGATTAGTGACATAACTCATGTTTGTGGTCATGTGGTTTATGTATTTCACACATGACTCATAGTTATGAGTCAAGAGTTTTGCGCATGTGACCCTGTTAAGGCGCATGACATCTTTTATAGGTTTCAAGTGGTTGCGAGATATGGGGTAGCTGACTCGTACGAGTCAACCGATGAATTTCACACTATTACTCATTATTAGTCATGAGTTGCGTGACGTGGGAGTATGAGTCACGCAGGATTAGCGTTGAGGGAAGAACCCCTATATAAGGGCACTCTCAGGGCATTAGATTTGAGCACGAACAATCTTCACTACACCTCCGGCGATTGAAATCTCAACACCATAAGAATTCACCATCACCACCCTCTGCACCTACACTTCCAGGGAGCTGCACCCTCTCCCCCTTCCATCTCCCTTATCATGATCTTGGGCTTTGGTGTCCTTGTTTCTAGGGGTCTCACGGTTAACTTCCCCTCCCTCTCCACTCGCGTTTTTGCTACCTCGCTTAGCACTTGCACGGTCGGCAACACCCTCTCGCCCATGTTGCAGACAGTGGGGACTACAGCTCGCAGTAGGAGAAAGCTTTCAACAGGCCACAGTCGATTTCTCCATTCTCTTCACTACCTTTAGAGGCTGCCTCGTCAGACACGCAGGCATCAGGAAAATGTCGGAGCGTGGTCCAAGCTGGTCCTGAACGCTCCTGGTCCACCAAGGGGGGTTGTGGTCCCCGTGGTCCACCTGGTCCACTCCGATCCATTGTGATCCACGCTTTTTGAAATTTTACCGAAAATGTGGACCAGGGTGGATCAGGGTGGACCAGGAGGACCAGGGGGACCATAACCCCCCTTGGTGGACCAGGACTAGTTTTTACATTTTGCTGATGCACATGGTTACCAATAGTTTCTACGGTTATTGGTTCTACCCCACCTCCTTCCCCTCTGGTCTCGTCCCGTTGCTCGGTTACAGCTACCATCCACCTACTTGGCTGGCACCCTACTGCCCCTTTGACCTCCCCATGGCTTCTCCACAGTCACAACCCTCAGTCACGCTCAGTCGTCGTATTGCACTGTCTTGGCAGCGGATGTCAACACTTTGGGTTCTTGAGTAATATTTTACACGGTCGCGTCGTTTTTTGTGGCCTCCACGTCCCCATTGCTCCTTCCTTCATTGTTGCTACTTTGGGTTTCATTAGTGGTTATAACAATTATTTCATATATTGATGTCTACGGCAAGGGTTTTCCTGTTGATTTCTCCCTATGTTTTTATTTAATTTTTCTCTCCTCCCCGCTTAGCTAGTCAGGGTTGAATTTATTATTTGGCGTAGCTGGTGTGCGGTTGGTTCCAGACCAGAGGAAAGTGGCTTGATGGTTTTTTCCCTGACGCCAGTGAGCTTTCATAGGAGGTTCTTTTGTGCCATAGCTTACGCTGCATGCACTTTTTGTACCTAAGGTTGTAAAACAAATTTAAGATGATAAAAAAATTAAAAAAAAAGTGTGAGATTTGAGTTCTTCACGCAACCATCTAAGTTCTTTTATACACTATACTTTCAATACAAGATCTTTTACCTATCACACTTTCGGGAATCAAGACACAACTGTCTTGCACGAGTCTAGCGATCGACACTGCTAGATAGGAGTCAGAGGACTTAGCTATCGCAGTAAGAGAAAAAGGATTGGAAAGGATTGTTAGCGAAGTTACCAGTTACCTGCTGCAAGTATCACCCAGAGAAGAGTGGATTGTAACTGTGGTTTGGACATTTAAACCTTTTTACCACTAGTATAATAGCTTCTCGCTTTGGTGATTTCTTTTAAATTTTCAATGTAATAATATTATGATATTATAATTATGAATTACAGGAGAGTGAGTAGTTTTTGATTCGGAAATGGTTAAGAAAATTTAATCATCAAATTCAATAATTTCTTATATCATACTTTAGAATACAGTGTGTGACTAATACCTACTTTATTGTTACATCTTACTTGTATTATATCTTTAAGACTTTGAATTTCATAAATCACATCTATATACTTCTAATGATTCTACCTTTTTAGTATTTATTTTTATAATGAGACAAATTCATCCTTTATTATTTTCTCAGTTTTGAATCCCTATTTATAAGTTGATAAACTTCAAGTGGGATAAACCTTATACTTATCTTCTGGATTTCAACTATCATAACTTTAACTTTTCTAATATTGCCTCTTCCTTATAGAATACGGGTTTAGCCTCTAAGTCAGGTATCATACTGGTATTATACAATTCTTAACCCTTTTTTCCATTTTATTGCTGCTTTCACTTCTCCATAGTTGATTGAATTAGTAGTTAATACTTGGCAAACTAGGACCTCATCCATCTAGTTAGTATGTTTTGCAGCATTTGAACTTCTTTTTATACTGTTTAGCTACTCTTTTTAGATGGTAGGAGGTACTAAGGTATTTGAAAAACCATTCACTTAGGTAGTCGGTGTCTCCCTAGAGCCTGTAGCTGTATTGAATAAACCTTAAATTGCTGAAGGAGTATTTTGTTGTTGCTTCTTGGTTTTTATGGCCAACTTTACGCCATGCATAAATCAAACTTCCCCAGGCCTCAAAAACTACGCTTTGCCCCTTCTTCCAGGTCTCCCCACCCACCCGGGCGGCTAAGACTTTTAGGTTAACTCTTCCTACGGCCAACAGTCTTAACTGTACCCACGACGAAACTGGGCTGTTGGCGAACAGGGGTATTTGCTGGGGAAACAAGGATCGTCAAGGCAAGGGTGACAAAATATCACTGGCAATTGATCCCTGTTCGTCGCAAGCCCAGTTCCGTCGTGGATACGATCGACTGTAGGCCCTCATGCGCAGACCCTCTAATGTTAAAAATTAGGTGCTGGTGGGATTTCCAGTGCCGGCAGGGGCTGTATGGTGTCTGAAAAATACTGTACTTGTAACACTGGTATTATGCACCACATTGCATCACATCAAATCATCTGGTACGAGGAGATACTTTGATGCGCTCAGCGCTGGGCATCTGGTGCCCATCGCCTAAACCGGTAGCTCGACTGGGCGCTTGTCAAAACATTGCGTAACCTTTGGATTGAGCCCCTACGGTACACGCTGGGTGAAGACAACGGCTCCTGTCGATGGGTTTCCCAAGACCCGAAAAAAATACGAATATAAGCTCAGCGACTCCGGGGAAATTCGAGAATGAGGGCTTCTATCATCTCACAGACCAATATAGAGAGTCATCGCATGAGTCGACAGCGCGCTCAAATGAACCAGAAGCAGCCTCCTTTGAGGCTCTTGTCTCTGGGTATTTTTCCTGCAAAGCCCCGCTTTTTGTATTTTCGCTCACTGCTGACAACTACGTGATTCTTTGTCTAGACGGTGGAGGAGTTATGGGATATAGCATGATCATGATTCTACAGGAATTGATGCTAAAATTATTCGTTGAAATGCACGGCCGGGCTCCCAGCAAGGAGGAGGTCCCTAAACCGTGCGACCACTTCGACTTGATAGGGGGCACTGGTACTGGCGGGTATGTCTTATGTCCCTAGTTTCCCGAGGTGTTTAGAGACGTAGGGCTAATCTCGATAGGCTTATCGCGATTCTAATCGGACGACTGCGACTTGATCTGGAAACTTGTAAAGAAGTATACGTGAAGATGAGCAAGAAGGTCTTCGAAACGGACAAAACGATCGCCGGACTACCGTATCGGAAAACTTTGTTCAAGGCTTCAAAGCTCGAGGAGGCCATTCGAGAGGTTGTACGTGAAACCAGCATGAGAGACGGTGAAGAGACGGTGAATATGTTTATCGATCCAAAGAGTTCGGTCGCGCAAATCAGGCGGGCCCAGGCACCCAGCTCTTTCACAGAACCACTGGACGGGAACCGAAGCAGGCTGAGGACAGGACCCTCGCGTGCCCTGCAATGGGGCAACGAGAACGCACTACTATACGACTCGAAACAAGGAGGTTGCAAGACGTGAGTTTACCGTTATGGTCACCTGGATAACCTGCTCTATGCTTATTACTCTGAATTAGGTTCCTGACAGCTGCCTACAAGGGCTCGGATGAAAGTTCTTCCCCCGCATTGCTCAGAACATATGACTCAGCGCATGGAACATCCTTATCTGCACACTGCACTGTTTGGGAGGCCGGCAGGGCAACTTGTGCAACTCACCCCGCTTTCAAATACATTCAAATCGGACAGGACAGATTTCTGGATGAGGGCTCTGGGAGATATAGCCCTGTTGCTCAGGTTCTTGAAGAAGCACTTGTGCACGAATGGCCTGGCCGTGAGGTGGGGGTTCTGATCTCTGTGGGGAGCGGGAAGAGCCCCGAAGGGCTGGAGGCTAGAAAAGAACCCTCTGCGATTAAGTCAGCCACGCCTTTTGGGAGGTTGATTGAGGCTAGGGAGAAGTATCGTGCGAGAGTAGTTGACTGTGAGGATATCCATCAGGAGCTTTTGGAAGGCTTACACCGCACCGGCGTACAGAAGGAGAACTATTTTCGGCTGAATGTCGAAGTCGGGGTTGCCGATTTTGGCATGAACGAGTGGAGCAGGTTGACGGATATATCGAATTGCACTCGAAAGTACCTTGGTCGCCAAGATGTTCAAATGATGAACAACTCGGCAGCGGGTAAGCTAGCCGAGATCGGTCGCAGTAGTAGCAAGGGCCGTCTCAGTGTAATACTCTTTCTTGAACTCCAATTTAGTCTAGCCCTTTAGCAGCTAACCCGATGCCTTCACAGTTGGGAGTCCTCAATCGAGAGTTACCAGATCTGCCAAATGAAGCCTTTGACTCTGGCAGCGAGGAGGATGAGGAGGTAGCCAAACACTTTGAGGAGTTGAATAGGATAAAAATGAAGATTAGAGCTTGATGAGGTTTCTCCTTTCTTGCATGGGAATATTTCGGATATATGGTGTTTATGGAATTTTGGTATGATACCCAATTTGGAATGGAGGGAAGGAGGGCCAAATGATTGAGATATCTCGTCTCGCTGGTTTTGCGTAGATGTTGGAGAGTGAAAATCTCTCAGGCGGGGTGGCTTTTAGACAACTGCATAGTTGGTAGCAGCTGGTAGCTCACAAAGGAATGTATCGTAACATGTGTTAGCCTGCGAATATTTTTGGGTTCTTGCTCAGTGGGGAAATCGCGCGGTTTAGGCTGCAATGGTTCCGGTAGAATCGAGAGGAGAACCGGGTTAGCTATTGACTCAAACTTTAATTGCACCATTGTTCAAGTTCCCGCACGGGACCCGCCATGCCGAAAGCCCACGCTAGACAATAAATTAGTTTTACTCTTTGACTGTGGTAGAGGGGTATGCGTGGTGGTATTCTGTCTACTGTACAGAACACATGGGTGGTATAATACTTTTTAGATATTCGGTGGAAATGCCAGAATATATGGTTGGGTTGGCTTGCCTTATGGAACGCGATGCTTTGCTTGGATTGAGATGCCGGTTAGGTAGATCTCCTATAAATTTAGCTACCGGTATGTAAAATATATTGAATTATCTAAGGAATGGTCATTCCTAACATGTAGCTGACTGAACCTACCGATTGTAAAAGGGGAGAAATTCCATGGACTCTTTAGTTTTTTTTTTGGCTGAAGGGATATCTGCCGCAATTTGACCAAGCGGCGTTCACGGATCAACTACCTCACCAGAGTACTTGTGACTACTAGTACACTGAAGACTGCTGCACTACTGCATCGGTTTACTACAGAGTTAGCAAAAAGAAACCTCATAGGTTACTACTAGTACGAATGAGAGTAAATTACCTGCCTGCCATGATGGGTTGAATTGCATGTGTAGTTAGGAAATTGGTCTATGCCTAGATAGTTACGGAATTACTAGCATTGCGACGGCTTAGCAAACTAACCAATTCGCTCCCAGCGGGTGCTTTCATTGTGGAGCCATTGGCACCGGCAGAAGTCCTCGTCAAACTTACACCCGTTATTCCATACTAGGCTATCCTTTGAACGGGGAATTTCGGTAAGTTATATCTCAGAATCGCAATGGCACCTCTAAGTAGGCTACCGGTATCGTAGCTTGGGGGCAACTCCGACATTCCGCGCATTTATCACCACCAACTCACTGCACAGCCCCACCCATCATGAGAATGGAAAGTACTGTACGAGTACATCTCACGGTAGTCCCAGATGGCGGTACGAATGGTTGCTACAGTGCAAGGCTGGCCGGGTTCAGAATTCCATTTCGAGCTCTTGCCTGACTCGCCCATGGAACTAGCGGCCGGACGCAACGGTGCCGATGATAAGTGGACCCCATGATCTGCCAATCTGAGACAAGAGCTATAAGACCGTGGCAGCGGGGATGCGGGAGTCACGTCCCGTCGGTAGAAGAGAGAGAGAGTACGATAGGATATTAGATAAAGAAAAGAGAAAGAAAATCGTTCGGGGAGATCGGGTTGTATGCCCCACTCGCACCCCACTCGCACCCCGACGATGCAGCCACGGGGAATTTTTAACTCGATGGGGGTTTTGCAGGTATCCTACAAGCATGGTTTGCAGAATTGTACTAGTACAATTGCAGTAGATTGTTCAGGATGCCGTGTTCGTATCATAGTAGATACCGAGAGTGAGGAGAGGGGTATAATAAACTTCCTTCCCCAATTTTCTTTATCTCATTCTTGCTTCTTGGAGAAGAGAAGAGATTGGCGATTTACATCGACACTTTAGTGGAACTGAAGAAATCAGAGAGGGAAAAAATATGGCCACAGCGACCGTCACTGTCCCGCCACCGGTAGCCTTAATTGAGCTTGAGAGCCGTCCACTAACCGCGGGGTCAAGAGTCCCACCGATTAACACACAGTCGCACCCGTTCTCCGCTAGCGATGAGGAGAGTTCGCCATTGGAGGACCGACCACCGGAGGGCACGACAGTCTTTGAGCGACCGAACGTACCAACCGTGAAGGGGATGCTGCTGAGCACGAATTTCGCCGTGTTCCTGGCTGGAATGAACGATGGTAGCACAGGCGCCTTGATACCGTACTTGCAGCCAGCGTATGATATTGGGCTTTTGTTTGTTGCCGTTGTGTATTGCCCCCCCTCCCCAACCTACCCCCAGCGTAATCACTAAAAGATTGTGTGAATGGTAGCTACCTAATAAACTTCTCCGGCTGGCTCGTCGCCGCATTCACAAACGTACACCTAACCGCCCGCCTAGGCATGGGTGGAGTCCTAACAGTCGGCGCGGCATTCCAATTCTCCGCGTACTGCTTAATGTTCTGGAAGCCCCCGTATCCGGTCTTTGTATTCTCATTCTTCCTCCTGGGCCTAGGTCTAGCCTACCAAGATGCGCAGGCAAACGTGTTTGTAGCGAACGTGAACAATTCCCACAGATGGCTGGGCATCCTGCACGCCATATACGGCGCTGGAGCCCTATTCGGCCCGTTAATTGCTACGACTATCGCGGCAAGGACGGCGCATTGGCATTACTTCTATTTAGTCACGTTGGGGCTTGCCGTTGTCAATCTGGGATTGCTTGTATGGACGTTTCGGGATGGGCTGTTTAAGGGAACTGCGGCGGCTAAGGAGAGTGCCAGTCAGGATCTTAAGAAGGCGCTTTCCGAGAGGACGGTTATCGTGCTTAGTTTGTTTTTCTTCTTGTATGTTGGGACGGAGGTTACTGCTGGAGGTATCCCCTGTTCCTCCGAGCTGAGATAAACCTAGGTGGGGGCTAATTAGTCTTTAGGTTGGGTCGTGGAGTTCCTCATCCGAGTGCGGAATGGTGACCCTTCGAAGGTCGGGTACGTCGCATCGGGCTTCTGGGCTGGTCTTACCCTGGGAAGACTTGTTCTCGCGGACGTCTCGCATAGGCTTGGGGAACGTAGGATGGTCTTTGTCTATCTTATACTTGCCCTCATTGCGCAGTTGATATTCACGTTTGTGCCGAATATTATTGCGAATGCGGTTATGATTTCGCTCTTGGGATTCTTTATTGGGCCTTTCTTTCCTACTGTATTACCTCTACCCTGCCTATCCCCCCCTCGGTTTGGCTGACGAAAATAGGGTATCTCTGTGGCGACCAAGGTCCTTCCTAGAGAATTACATATTGCATCAATTGGTTAGCTTTTACGGCCCTCCTCTAATTTTTGCATGTGTTGATTGTTGAACTTCTAGGGTTCGCGGCGACAATGGGACAAGCCGGATCCGCCGCCTTTCCGTTCTTGACCGGAGCCGTTGCTGCAAAGTCCGGCGTTAAAGTTCTCCAACCTATGCTTATCGGGTTACTAGCTGGGATGGCGATCTTCTGGGCATTTATCCCGCGTGTTGCGAGACATTCTTCGTAAAGAAATTTGGAAGCTAAGCTATATATGATACTGGCCCAACTCTGCAGGGGATATAGGGATAGACTTGTTTAATGTTATTTACTTGTAAATACTGGAACCGCGAGAACTCTCGTTAGGACCTTAGAGCCTTGGCGTTCCCTACACTGCGATCATGTTTAAACCCGTCCACCACAATGTTGCAATAAATGAAGGGGTTGAATAAACAATGATCCAAGAACTATAATATTCTGAGCATTTTCGTAAAGCCATACCTTCCTAAAGATGTGGCTAGGGTTAGAAATTTTCAAAAATTATCATTATATTAGTTTTCGGCTGGTTTCAAGTACCTAGCACTATTCGAGTACTATGATATACCGGATAGTGGGCTAGTGATCTTAGCAGACAATCCAATTCCCACTCTGGCAACACGCTGTTGGTTAGGGGTCGTGAGTCGGGGGTCGCTTTGTAACTTAAGCTAGTTATGCTTGTTGCGATTCTGTGCATCCTTCCATTTGCAGGGGGGCGGTAGTACAGTAATGCACCGGTACTAGGATTGTTTCCAGAAATATTCCTTAGGGGTATTATAATTACTTGCAACAGTGAACAAGCATCCCCCGGGGCTGGATTCCTACTAATACAAGCTATTGGCTTACCTAGGGAAGAGTGATTTTGATTATCTCTAGCTACCCCAACCTGCCGTATCCACAACCCCACAAAAGTACCGTATACAAATACTGCCTCTCCCCCAGATAACAATTCCTCCGACAGGCGGCTCCTGCCGTACTCGTATACTGTACTCTAATACCAAACCCCAACCCATCACAGTTTCATCCCACGGCGGCATCTGTTGGGCATCTTCAGGAGTGTTTCAGTTTCTTTCCCCTCGCTTTTCTCTGTGAACGCCTGAAACAGGAACCCTTTGACCCTGTGTAACCTTGGACGGGGAGGGAATATATGAAGACCACCACCACCAGCAACAGGGCCCAGGCGCGAAAATAGTAAAATTCTTCCATTGATAAATACCCCTCCTTCCTTCCTTCCTTCCCTCCTTCCTTCAATTCCCCAAATAACTTTTCCACAAAGCAAGATCACCCAGCAAATACACCAAAGAATATGTCGGACGACCTCCTCTCTCACCACCACCTAATATCCTACCCTAGCTTCATCCCGCTCTCTAACAACCCAACCTGGTACACCACACAGCTGCCGAAGAATCGCTCCAAGAACCGCACGTACCTATTCCTGCCCACACCGACCTCGGTGTCTTCTTTTAAACACCGCATCCAAAAATTCCTAGCGATAAATCCGAACTGGAGCATCTACTCTTTCGACAGGAGTATATTGGAATTGTACACTAAGGCGACGCGCACGTCACAATTGTACGAGATGCGCATGGGCAGCGGTAGCCGGCGTGCGGGCTATATAGGCGGTGAGAATGGGATTGGGAAGGTTGTTGAGGATGGGGAGTGGTTTCGGGAGACGTATAAGGATGAAGCGACGCTAGTTGATGAGGAGGATGTACTTAGTGTTGTAGACCCTAGTGGTCTGCGGCTGGCGTTCGCCACATGCCTGGGGGATGCGGGGAGGTTGTTGGTTACTAAGGTCGAGGTTGCGGAGGGGGTTAAGCAGAGTGTGCGAGGGGTCGAGGTTGTAAGGATGTTGTTGGGTACCGTTGCGGATATTGCGGAACGGGGAGGATTGAGGGTTTGGATCAATATTCCTGTAGAGGATGCGATTACTGTTGGCGTGCTTTTTGAGATGGGGTTTGTTGTTAATCGGATGCTTTGGCTAGTCGAAGGTGATGCGGAGGTTAAGGATGAAGGTGGAGTTTCCGATATCGGTGTTGGAAGCGGAAGGGTAAAGAGCGTTGTGGAGAAAAATAAGGTTGAGGTTTGGAAGTTGCCGGATTGGGAAGGGGGTATGAGTGGGTGGAGAGAGCAGTGGTCTGCTGCCTTGGATAGGATTATGGCGGGGGGAGCATAGGCATAGACGGTCACTCGTATTATTCTGGGATTCAGTTAATTTAAGTTAAACAGATGATAAACATTCCAGCTGTCTCTAAATTCCTCTCCTTTTTGTACATTACTTCAAAGACTTGTCCGTACTGGGTACTGTATTCATACAAGCTCTAAACCTAACATTTAACACTGCTAGGAGCACCCGTACAATTATTCTTTCCTCCGCTAATACTGACTCCACTCCATTTCCAGTCAGAGCAAGCACCAGATGCACAAAGGATATAGATGCCCCGCGCAGAGGAAGCAACGCTGCCCTTTACGTTGGCGATTGTTAGCCCGGTGATAGGAACCCCACCAGTTGGTCTATATTAGATTAGCTAGCTATTCCTTGATTTGGGGGTTATGGGACGACAAACACTCCAGTGGGACTCCCGTTCTGGTAGTCTTGTTGAATGACAATTCCATTTTTCGTAATGTTCTTTAGCGTAATTCCTGAGTACGTGACACCCTTGACGGAACCGGTAGCACCAGAGACAGTTTTAATTCTTATTCCTGGTAAGAAACTACTGTTAGACAGACTGCGGCCTGCAATGGCAAGCTTTGATGCAACTCACCATTATCTGAGTCAACAACGGTACAGTCCTTGATGGTCACGGTATCGACCACGTTATTACTTCTCCCACCAACGCTGCCGATGGAAATTCCATGTCCGCCCTAGCCGATGTTAGATCTATTTGCCAGAGACCATCGGGGAGGTGAGCACATACGGAGCAGTAGTTATTCAGGAACTGAATATTTGTTCCTGAATTAACAGCCAAACAGTCGTCCTGGTTGTAGACTGTTGCACCGGTAATAGTAATATCATCGGAATTTCCGACGTCGAAAGCATCAGTGTTGTGACCCAACGCATTGTAATCCCCATCCTTATTATCGATGGTGATCCCAGACAGGACGAGTTCTTCAGCACCGCTGATACTGAAACCTTGAACAGGGGTGTTCTTGAGAGTTATTCCGGTAATATAGGATGAATCAAGGCCATGTACGGCGAAGAATTTGGGCTATAACACTTAGAATTCGCTCGACGAATACAAGGAGATTGGTGTACCTTTATTTTTCCACCATTGCCCCCCTTACCATCCCACCATCTTGCTCCGTCGCCATCAAGACATGATCCTGGAGCCCCCACGATCTTGACGTTTGTTCCACTAACAGATACAAGTGGACCCGTCCATTCTTTATAGCCAAAAGAAACAATCCCAGTGAAGGTAACGATGGTCCCTGAAAGAAGATCCCCCATATCGAGCGTTTGTCCTGCGGGAACGGTCAATGATCCAATGGAGATATTCGTGCAAGTCTTCTTGGCAGTTGCCAAGTCGCTCGTGGAATTAACCGTGCAAGACGAATAAACAGAAGCAGTCGGAGCCGAAGTCACCAGACCGACAAAGATCAAGAGAGAAGCTAAACCCAACATCTTAGTGTAGAAAAGCACACGGTGCCAGCACAAGAAAATGTATAAAATACTTTTTAAAGAACGAAAGAATTGAAATAAGGAATGAACGAGAGGACCAAACTTGGCTGCTGCTGCCCAAAAATCAGTCACACCGAGACCATATCAGATGTTTATATACTTCTGAGGAGACTCGGAGATCCGCCCCCTTGATCCTTAGTAAAGCTTAACCCCGTATAACCCGTCTACTATAGATTAAACAATGCTAGGAAGAAATTCATAGGCTTGGTCGGCGAAAAGTTCAATCCAGGCACTAGCCTGGTGAATGATTATTTTCTCACCCCTGGCTTACCAAGGATTTCGAAAAGGTTGTCAGTTTGATAATTCCTCAACTTTCTTAGGTGAAATATTCCTCTTGACGCCGCAGTAGTGGTTTAGATTAGTTCTCTAACTAAGAGAGGCAAAGTTCGCAGCTAAACGAAGGAAAGTGGGCGGTGAGAAATTGTGTTCGATGCCAAAAAAAAAAGAAAAACCCCGTTGAGGAATCCCAGGACTGGGAACCTTTCCAAATTGATAATAGCATCTCATGAAGTGTTCAACATTGGGGTCAGAATTTACTGTGGGGCGGCTCAGATACGCACTGACAGTCTGCCGTACAAAATTTTGATCCCTGTGTTCAGGCATTTTTGAGGGGTGCTTGTGGCAGCTGGTGGGTCTGTGTTCCTCCTCAAAATATAAAGTTAATATATCTGAAAGAATTGCAGTGCTAGTGTCTATGAGAGGCGAGATGCAAGTACTAGTACACGTACTGTACCCGAGTACAGCCTATCTAGCAACGTGCTAGCTATAAGCGACCTGCGCCAATGACATAAATTCCAAACATAACAAGGGCTTGCCTCGTCAGCAGAACGGACAACTCCCCAGACTTTTGAAACCGCAAGGTCTGCCGTCTTAGCGAAATGGTCCCACTATGTTCGTACCGGTACTACAGTAGGAACCAGGAATACCTTAACCCAAGGCTAAGACACTGGGCCCCGCATTGAGGAACAAGGCCCATTTTACCCGAGTATCTTTCTCTTTACTAGACGTCTTAACGTGAGCTCCAATTATTCTAGATCCTACTATCATTCGGAGTATAGTCGCTTTCTAACCTTTAACGATAACAATGTATTTCGCTTTGCTTCTGATTACCGGTACTGTACAGTACAAGTATTCTACTCGAGTAGTTCAGTGATACTTTTGATGGAAGTTGGGCTCAAGCTATGCAAGTCCAGTCTGCCCCCCTACGGTCTCGGCCGGATTCACAAGTATAGCTTTGTCGCTCCCTTTTTAGTGCGTCACTACCAAAAAAATTCGACTTCAATCCTGCGACATGATTAGGAGGGTATTAATCATAAGCGAGGGTTCTATTCTGCTGGGAAATTGTAAGGATTAGGCGGGGATGAGTGATACTGTATCATACGGTAGTTGTACGGGAGATTTTTCTTATCGTGCTAAGTAAAAGCTCGGTTACTTGTAACTTCGTGCGGAGTTAATGTAGCACATGCCGGGGAAGAGAAAACGGGTGGACAGAATTAGCTTCATCAAACGAATCCTTGAACCTTCCTGTAGTATCGCGGCACCCTCAAATTCGCTTCCACCTCAAATTCGGTTTCTGGGCTACACAGGGCTGGTATCAACCATACTAACCAGTACGGAACAAGTGATAATCTGCCGTGAATGTGTCGTGTTTTTTAGTCGGATTCCTACTCGTACATTAACATACAATCACGAAGCCAGAGTGGGTGTTGGTCTGTTCCGGCTACAGACGCCCTCACCAGACGGAGAAGGCTCGAGCAGAGGATTTTCCGGCTCCTTTTAGTGTGGTCAAATGATCTAAATTTTGGCAAGCAAAGTCCAAAAACGCCTCACTTGTGTCACTTGGGGCTTTTTTATATTACAAGCAGTTCACTCATAAATTAAAACGACTCTATCTGATTCTTTCCCTCCCCTTAACAACTCAAAGCTAATCTACACTCCCTTCCTCTTCCTAGCCACTCCTACTCAAACCCCTGAGGTCCATCCGGAAGCAGTACTTGCAATGAGTGCTTGTCCCTTCAAGAAGCAACCAAACGAGTGGGGTTGACTGTAGGCTTTATAGATAGGGTAGACGTTTTTTAGGTAGCAAGAAACTCTGAAATGAAAAAGTATCCGAACATTTAGGAGGGAAAGCAGGGATGCTTCAAGATATTTCAGGGATATTTCACCTTTCTTCATTGTGCCGTTTGCCTCTCCTGTGTGCTCGAGTACTTCTTACTGGGGGCAAGTCTGATGGTATCATATATATGATACTTCTTCCAATGACGCGCCTCCTCCCCCTTGCCCTTAACATCGTGCTCTCTCTTGCCCGTTCCAAAATCTCCCTCCTCTTCTCACTGCGCTGCTCTACCAACAAACCCTTACCTCCACCCTCGGTCTCAGCTACCCCTTTCCACCATTTCCCCATTCCTAGTACTCCAATACCGTATTATCTTGAATAAAAGAGAATCGCGCTAAGAGGTCATATTAAAGCTAAGACATCTCTTTGCATGATTTTATCATATTTCTTCTCTCCAGCCATCTCAGTTTACAGAGGGGAGGACCGTGAGGTCCAAATTTTCTCCCTATTTTCTGTCTTTGAAAGATATCGGCAACATAACATACCCAATACTGATGTGAAGCGGTGTCTAAACCTTAACATAACCTCTTAGCGCGATTCTCT
>Ga0307507_10006599_pt1 | contig 17652 bp, 4 predicted proteins | sample 7_EM_MG_FD_207223 | JGI IMG/M metagenome (GOLD analysis project Ga0307507, IMG submission 207223) | Populus trichocarpa ectomycorrhiza microbial communities from riparian zone in the Pacific Northwest, United States - 7_EM | ecosystem: Host-associated > Plants > Roots > Unclassified | place...
ATATAAAAGTCTAAATTTAAATTATTAAAATTTATTATTAAGTGGTTGTTAAGATATTAAAGTGTGATTTTTCCATTTTTTGGTGTGTTTTTGAAGTGATCAGCTTACCCGTTTGACCAGCTTACCCATGAAATACGTTAAGGTAGTTAAAAAGAACATTATTTATATACCGTTGGTATATAGCTGACCTATTTATTAGTTTAAAAGGAAGGACTTTATATTTGTAAAAACTATAGTGGGTATGGAATATTATTAAGTCTTCTAATATAGGGTCTATCCTAATTTAGTAGAAAGCTTAACGGACGTTAAGCTTTATAAAGATCTTAGCTTGGCTTAGATATATAAGAGTCTCATTAATTAGGGGGAGAGGGTAATAATTTTTCTAAGTAATAGCGTTTAGTTTTTAATAGTTAATATAGAAGCGGAGGCCCTTATTAGTGTTGGTTATATAGGGTGACTCACCAATAACGACTACTTGAGTAGGTTATAGTGATGTTGGTTAATAGCTTTATTTTATTAGAATAAGGAAGGGCGAGGAGCTTAAGACTTCTCGCCACGCTAGTGCCGCGGCGTTATGTGATGACCGCTTGCCTAATTCCTAACACTGGCAACTCTTCTTTTGTGGTTGCTATTTATATATAAATACTGCTTGACTAGCGTAACAAATATTAATCCTCCTTACTTACTATTGCCACTATAATATAAGTCTCGCTGTCCTAAAATTTGCCTTTTAGCACGTGGTGCTTTTTTACTTAGAGTCGCGGGTGGACATTGTGTTAGGGCCGCTAAGGCGCTAATTATAAGCAAGCTAATAGCGATTTTCTATACCAGGTATGGAAAATCCTAATTGGCTGCTCTTAAATTGCTATATCTCCTACTCCCTTTTAACCTAACCTTTAACTTGTATACATAGAGTATTTGTATTAACGAACGTCTCTAGTGCCTTGTTTGGGTTTGCCTTTGTTATCACATCTACTGGGTTGTCTTGGCCATTAATCTACCAGATCTTAAAGAGTTCTTAACGCTTATAGGATTGCCAAAGTGCTATAATATTAATTATAAGACGCTTCTCCTTTGTGGTACCAAGCTTAACTAAACACTTGTAGAAGGAATATAAGTCAGTGCATATAATTGTAGGGATAACAGGGAGTTTAAGTTAATCTATAATTATCTTTAGGGTAGTTCTAATTATAATTACTATGTTAACTCCGCTAACCATTCCATATATCTCTAATGCTAGAACGCTTTAGGTGACGCGCTTACTCTTAGTTAAGCTCTAATGGATAAGATTACTATAGATTGTAAAGTCATTTTCTCTAGTAGATTTATTTGTGATAATAATTTTATATCCTAGCTAGGAGCTAAAATCTTTATTATTTATAAATAATCTATTGATAAATACAAAGAGCTTAGCGGTAGGAAGATTAATAGGTATATAGAGTAGTCCCTAATTAAGATAGTTCATTTACCAGGAAAGACGCTTATTTAGGGTAAGAATGTTATCCTTAGTTAGTTTCTGGTATTAAGCGGTAATAGAGAGATTAAATAAAGCCTTAGGTTAACAGATAGAAGTAATATAAGCTCCGTAAGCGCGTTGCTCTACGTATCCTTGCTTTAGAGAATTAATGTTAATAACATTAATCTTCTTACCTTGATCTTTCTGGCGCAAAGCAATAAAATTCTTGTTTAGGGAGAGGATGCATCCATTAAAAAGTAATAGTATTGTTAAATTAAGCTTTTTCTTTAGCTTTGCTATAAGATTTGCCTTTACTAGCTTATCTTCTTTAAGAGCTAAGAATTGGTCGTCTCCTAAGATAATTATATTATTGGTTTACATGCTAATAATTCCAAATAAAGTTCCCATAGTTGTAATAAGGAAGCAGGGATTAAATATAGAAGTAGTTATTAAGAGCTTCTCTTTATAGTACTTACTATAAGTAGCCCACTAATAAGTTCCTGCCTCTGCGATTCTATATAATGGCTTAAGTATAACTATGATTATATCTTCGGGATATTAGTAGCGAATTTGCTCTAGAAGGTATGCTAGTATTAAGCGCTAAAGGCGCGTTTCTGATTGGGTATAGGCCTAAGTAATATCTTATAAATAAACCGCTATTCTATTCTTTATTAAGGAGGGAGCTAGCGTAATAATAACTTGCTAACTAGCTTGTTGAATTATAGGGGATTACGTAAGAATTACTTCCTTGCTGTTATTGTTATAACCTTAAATAACCAGTCTTAACTTCTTAAATGGGGTATTAGTAGCTTTGCCCTTAATTTCATTAACTATTCTTAACTTAAAGATGCGAACTCTATTAAACTTAGTAGGGTTATACTTCTTAAATTTAAAGACTCCTCTTATAATAAGACCGTCAATCTCCTACTTATTAGATACTTAGAAAGGAGCTCTTAGAGTTATAATACGGCCTTTCTTTTAGAGCTATTTTGCAAGCTTAAAGTCAGCCTTCTCTTTAGCTGTTATAAAGGCTATTAATAACTCGTCTCTATTCTTAATAGCGGTAACAAATTGCTCTTCAAAATTAATAAGGTGTTGGCGATTTTATAATCCCTTTAGGCGACCTCTACCGCGTTATGGTTGCGGTATATCTGCTATAATTATATTAGGATTATAGTCGCCTTCTAGAGTATGTTAATTGTAGTTCTTTTCTAGGGTATCCTCTGGGGCATCCTATAAAGGCTTAGAACTGTCGTTTTTATAATAGGGCTTAACAACAGTTAAGCGGAATTAAGTGGGTCTATAGGGCATTTAAAGAGTGCAAGTCTAACTATTAATTATAATAAGTTTATGTGGGCCTAACTATCCTCCCTTTTTACACTATACGCGTACCTTAGATTGGAGTGGCAGATTAAGCATAGTTAAGGTATTTAGGCCATTTCTTATTCCTAGTACATTGTTGACCTGGCGTATAGCGTAGAGACGTCGCACCTCTTTTATTGCTTTACGAATAGCCTCCGCTCGTTGCGTAACAAATAGGGATAGTGGAGAATTATTAGTTATTTAAGGGTAGGCGCTAAAGACTAGCAATATAGGTACAAGCCTATCTAGGCTAGCGGAATTATTAACAGCCTTAATAGCCATCTATAAGATAAGCTCTTCGCTAGCGCCCTCTAGTTCTAAAGAAATAATCTTATATGCTTGTTATAATGGTGTGTAATATCGTTCTACTTTTCTAACACTATTGTGTGCCTTAATAGGGACTTCCTTGACCTTAATTTCCATTACCTTTACCTATTACCGAAACTCTATAGATAAGAAGTTCCTTCCTATATTATAAATAACTTAATTAGGGGGTTCTAGGTAGACATTAATCTAGTATAATTAAAAAGTATTCTATGCGTTCCTAGCTAACATATCCTTTAGGAAACGTGCGGCTTGGAAGGAGGTTAAAAGGTTAATAACTTAGAGTACTAGCTTGCCGCTAAGATACATAATGTTAATAATAATATAGAAGTTAAAGCTGTAGTTATCTTTAAGGGTGAACTTGAATCGGCTAGGGGACTTTTGGTTCATTTAGCAGTAATAGCAGTACTTTATAAGATGCTTAATTGCCTTAACCTTAACTTTATAGCCTGCTCGCTGAAGAACCCTAAGTAATTAGTAAATGGATAGGTAGCTAAAACAATAGTGTAGTTAACGTAGCTCTAACTTAGTTAAGTGGCTCTAAGCAACGCTCTTTTCTAGTTAATAAAGAAGCAACTAGGGGTGACCCTATTTGCGCATAATAGGCACCCGATTATCTCCCTAAACGAGCATATTTTTAAGGTTATTAAGTTTAACGCCTAATTTATCCATATCTCCGATATAAAATAGAAACGGGGTGTTCGTGGGAATAATATGGAAAGTAATATACCCTAAGGGGGTTTTAACCTTAATTGTACCGAGAGAGATTATAGTACCCTTGCTAAAACGAATTGTATATTAGCCTGCCGTTAATTAGTTAATCTGAATAGAGCTATTAAGCTACTAAAGAGCTCAAACTTAAGGTTCTCCTGCTGTAGATGCTTCTGCGGCTCTAGTATCTAGCATAATACTATAGAAGACGTTCGCCGAGTATCTGTTATTAAAGGAGAATGTAGAACTCTTCTTTAGCTTATTAAAGATATCTAACTTCGTGATAGCATGGAGCGTAGATTGGTTATTAAGAACAGCAATGGTTTATATACCATCTACCTTACCATACTTAGTAAAGTATTAGTTGGGAGAGTAGTCCTCAATTTCCATATCTATAAGAAGCTGTTTGGCCTCGTTAACCTTACCCTTAAGATCTTCTTCGCCTTTATATTAAACTAGGAAGCTTTAGAAGTAGGCTATAGTAACCTTACAATTTCTAACGTTTTATGCGCTCTGGCGAAACTTATTATATACCTCCTTTTGTCTATTAAGAGGGTGCTTAGTTAATTAGCAATTTAGCTTCTTATAAATATAGCATTTCTTTTGTTAATTGTTTTAAGATAAACCTCCATAAGGACCTCCACGGTTACTTTATAGTTGACGTTAATTATACCCTCTGCTATATCCCCTACCCTGGCCACTATATGTTTAATCAGTCCAGTTATAATCGTATTAATTAGTCGGGTCGATTGAAGTAGGTTAGGATTAGGCGTTAAATTGCTATACTTCTTAAGAGCGCAGAGCGGTGCTAATAGAGGATCTTAATTGAGCACACACTCCTTTATAAGTATTTACAGGATTAAAGAGGGTAAGGTTGCATTTTTTAATACCTTAGCATGCGCTAATAACTTAATCGCGTAGGCTGAAGTCCTTTTAATATAATTTGGATAAACTATGCTAAATTATCTAAAGTTAATTAAAGAGCTTTTAAAGATAGTCAAGTTGAGAGGCATCTGGGTTTATAGCAATAATTCTTAGAAAGGTAGTCTCTCTCTACTCCAATATATACTGCTGCTTATTCTCTTTTGTTTTAAAGTGGCATCTTATCTTATATATTATTCGGTTGAAATCGTATCCTTTTCCTACCAAACAATTATAATAGAAGGTACTGGCGCGGCCCTTAAGCATAACAGAATAAGCGTTATAATATTAGTTAGGTTCCAGTCCAACCTTCTAGTAACAGTTATAGAAGATACGCAGCTTTAAATTAAGGATATTATACAGTTCCCCACCAAACCTCTTTTCCTAGTCCGAATAGAGTTTTATAAGCTCTATAAGCATTTTTAAGGTACCTCTGAGCGGTATTAGGCCACGTTAAAATTACATTAGAGATTAAGGTGGGGATTGCTTTATAGGCTGTAGTGGAGATACAGAGCTTAATAGAATACGGCATAGTACCTGATCTTCCTATAGCAGAGTTCAAAGGTTATTAAATCGCGAAGCAAGGGGGTCTTGCGCTTGCTCTTAAGGGGCAGTAGTTAAAGTTACGGGTTAAATTAGTGGGAGTAATGGGTACGGTACGTAAGAACTCATGCCTAGAGCAATAGAATTAGAACGTGTCTCTATTAGTATATTATTTGGATTCTATCATAAGTTGAGCTTCTTTATATTACGTAGTTAGTGCTTAATCTCTTATGGAGTCCATTTATGCTCTTTTTTTATGTTAATAACTTGCTCCTAAATATTGTCTCTAATAGTGTCTCTATCCATAGGGACAAATACTCCGTTCTTTTAAAGGAAGTTACGGAAGTCTTATACGATATTCTTCTTTGTAAGGGCCCATGTTTCCTTTATCCATCCAATAAAGTCCTCCTTTATACAATACCATAGCACAGTATCGTTGTATTTACTATCTGTGTATTGTGCTATACAGTATAGTAAGAATCCGTTTAGGTCCTATTACTTGGCGTTTATAGGGTCGATGTCTTTATCCTATATCTCTAGGTTAATGTTGTTCTCGTACTTCTTCGGATAGGTCAACGCCATAATAGGAGTAGAATCGACGGGGTATCGTACGTCGAAGGTAGGTAGGATTTTCGGCTTTGTAGGATCTCGTAGGTTTGCTGTTAAAAGGTAGGCAATTTAAGGCGTAGTCGACGCGTTTCAGACGTTGACTTGGGACTTTAGGTTTAGTAACACTTCTAACCTAAAGTACTTAACCAAATCTTCGTAAACGCGATTGTTCTGCGTAATAGACGCAACTTGGTATCTCCCAGTACTTAGTAACACTTCTATTACTGGTTTTCCACAAGCCTAAGGTAGTATAGTATCGCCGGGAACCCCTATATAAGACTATCTCTTCTGTCGATAACCTAGCTGCTCTATAGTTGACTGTGTGTTTAACCACTAATCAGTATTAGTCACACAGGGTGACTTACCAATAACAACTACTCAAGTAGGTTACAGTGATGTTGGTTAATAGCTTTATTTTATTGGAATAAGGAAGGGCGAGGAGCTTAAGACTCCTCGCCACGCTAGTGCCACGGCGTCACGTAACGACCGCTTGCCTAATTCCCGACAATTAGGTTTCTTTATAAATAAAATAGGGGAAGTAAAAGGGGCCTAACTTGGTTTAATAAACCCTTTATAGAGGTTGTTAATTAAGTACTATTTTATGGCTTTTAGTTCTTCCATAGTTTACTAGTAAAGGGGGCTATAGCCTAGAGAATTATTAGCCTCTAACTAAATTTTATAATTATAGGTTTGGTAGAAGGGCAGTATATCTAAAGCTGCTTTTAAGAACGCGTCTTTATAGTTTAAAAGGTAAGTAGGGAGAAGGCGCTTAACTAGTTCTTTATCTATTTCCTCTACTAGCCCTTCTTCCTTTTTACTAATAATCCGGTTAATTTTATATAAGCTAGTTATAAAGACCTTATTGTCCTTCTAATATATATTAAAGTGAAAACCTATAGCACTAATTGCTATAATGTCTACTATAGGAGTATCGTATAGTCTTAGGGGCTTTTAGTATATTGGTGTTGTCCTTACTCCTTTTAGCTCTTACTGCATCTTCTAGAGGTTGTCCTTTATATCTTATTAGTATATCCTTTTCTATATTAGCCGGATCTCTATAATTTAGAAGTTGTCTATATTACTATCCGTCCTACTTCTATAAGTAGAGTCCTCCTCAGCTGCAGTGCTTTAGGAGAGTATTATTATTAGGACGGAATTCCTACTGGCCTTATAGTAGGCATCTTCTTAGGTAAAGGCTAGGTTGCGGTCTCTAACATCCCATTAATAAATAGGGTTAGCCTTTACGGCTAATATCTTATAGTTGGTCTGAATTTCTCTAATAAAGGAGGGTAGTTTTAGTCTATTCTCTGGCTAGATAAACTATCTCTATTACATGTTTAACTAAATGTTAAAGTAGGATATCTATTTTTAGCTAAGAATTATATTATAAGAACCCAGGTCTAGGATGCAGAAGGGGATGCTAAACTAGCGTTATCTATTAATAGTAATATGTAGCTTTAAAATATAGGTAACTAGGTTACCTGCTTAGCCGTTATAGCCTTTTACTTAAATAGGCTTCTCTAGTTAGGTAGCATTTATATTTAAGAACTTAGCAACGTTATTTATATAAGCAGTGTTTATAAAGGCAAAGCTATTTACTCTAGTGTTAATAAGGGCATTTATATTAACTCTATATCCATTTTAAGATACTATATATAGAACCGTAAAGTGTTTCTGTTCGTACTAACTTAATAGCACGAGTAAGTCGTATCCCGGGGCACGAAATACGTATAGTATTGTATGCTCTTTGGGATGGTGGTGACTGCCGATTGTATAAAGCAGACTACGTGGTCTATATACTAATGCGTCCTCCCCCTAATTAGTTAGTGCTTCATAAGTGCACCAGACGCGTAAGCGAGTGGTTAGTGCACTAAACGCGTAAACGCGTACCTGGCGTACCGAACGCGTAGGCACGCGGTTGGTACAATAGGTGCTGTAATTATACACTGGCGGTACTTGAAAAATGAAACCACTTATATACAGCCTCCGTAATTGCTTTAATAGAACCATAAAACACAAAAGAAAATACATAAGAAATCTCCCCCAAGGTGCCGTCTAGGCTGCCTTCCAAACGGTGCCCTAAGCTGGCCGTAAGTTCTGCTTACGGTCCGTAGAATAAACCGTACGGCCTTTTAACAGGCAGTAGACGAGCCATAAGTCAGATCATAAGGGCCGCTAAGGCGCTAGTGCTAAGCAAGCCAATGGCAATTTTCCATCCCGGGGATGGAAAATCGTGATTAGTTAATTCGACTACCCTATAAAATTCAGCAGGTTACGTAAGTCCACCAAGTTCCACTGTAGCTTTCCACCGTTTTCCACCTATACTATATAACGAGCCGTACGGCCTTCTAACGGGCCGTAAACGTACCATAGGTGCTCCGTTAGTCCCGTTCTACCCATTCTATAACTTCTAGGTTAAGCTTATTTATATTAATTAGGGTTTTAAGAGCTTAACACAGCTTTGCCTTAGTCATAGCGTCTACTGGGTTGTCTCCGCTGCTAATCCATTTAACCTTTATAATCTTGCGCCGTTCGTAGGCCTAACATAAGCATATAAGGTCGACCATAAACCTCTTCTCTTATATTATACCTAGTTTAACTAGGCAGTTATAGAGGGACTTTAAATTGGTGCATAGAACTAGGGGTAACTGCTCCAGTTATAGAATCTTCTAGACCGTTGATTTGATTGCAGCTGCTATATCAAAGCCATAGGCTAGTGCATATAGCTTAAAAGCTAGTACACTGCGGGTTACTTATTTACACTTAATTAAAGACCAGTACAGTATATTTGCGTCCTAATTGCGGTCTGTAAATACAATCACAAAGCCGATTTATAATGATAGGTCTTTGTTATTAGTAAAGAAGGCATCCATAAATGCCATTACACTAAGGGAATTTAGGTCTAGTGGTATAAAAGTAAGTCCTCTTATTACGTTATTAATTTGCCATTAAATGCGCTTATTAAGCTGCTTAATATTTTCTTCTTGCGGATCTACTGCCTGGGCCGCAAAGGACAAGTCGTAGGCAGATTCAGATTGGCAGACTATGGCTATATAGGCGCCTCTTGCACACTATACAGCGTATTAGTCCTTTATATTTACGGTCTTACGGGTCTCTCCGCGGGAACTAGTAAGGTCCGTAGGCTTTACTATAACGGGCTTTAGGTTTTAGGCTTAGCGTTCCTAAGTCAGCTTAATTAGGTTACCCTTTTATATAATTAGGCCTCTATTAAACTTAATCAGATTCTGCTCAGTTAGCTACTCTTACAGCTTTACCAAGAACTTGGCCTTTTATAGTTTAGTTTCTTTAGCGTCCGCAAAGGTCTGGTCTGCTAGGAATAGGGTATCATCTATTTAGAGTCCAATAATACCAAGGCCGTTTAATAGGCTGTATAGGAGGCAGGGATCGTAGGTCAACTATTCCATTTTAAGTTTACTAACGTGGTGCTAGTGGTATGTCTTAAACCAATAGTTTCCAGCTTCTGGTACTCCGTACAGAGGTTTTACAACCCATAGGATTGTTCCTAGTTATAGGTTAAGCTCAGGGGGTAGCCATATAAAGATGTCCCTACTTAGGTAGGTATTAGACTGCATATAGGCTTACAAGATGTCCCGTAGGTAAAGAGCTACAGGTTTGCTTTGCTGTAGTCCAGGCATAAGTGCAAGTATAATCCGTTGGCTAACTCGTTAAATTATAGGTAATTGCGTAAGGACTAAGCCCTTCCCTTAGTTATTATAGGCTTGTACAATAAGCCTTAATTTTTTAAAAGCTTTATTAGTACCCAGGTGCTTAATTTCGTCAACAAAGCGTAAGTTAAATATACAGACGCCTTGCGGAACGTCTTTCTCTATTATAACCGCAAAGACGCCCTTTTTAAGTAGTCCGTTAATCTCTTTACGTTATAAGTCCATAAAGGGGGTTTCCTATACTAGAACTGATATATCCGCAGGCAGAGATTGCCTTGCGGATATTCCTGCGGAGGTTAGGTAAGTCTCCATTATAGTGTTCTTAGTTACAGGGTGCTTTCAGGGGCGTCCTTAACCGCGCTTTACGGTAGGTATAGCGGGTTTAGTGGGTTTCTGGAGGACTTCTAGGGTAGGCAAGGGTGCTTCTAGCTCGTCTAGTTTGGCGGTCGCTTCTAGTTTATCTAGTTTGGCGGTTACTTCTAGTTCGTCTAGCTCAACGTTATAGGTGTCTTCGGGCCGAAAGTAGGGTTTTACGGACATGCTCCTAAAGCTAGTCGGGCCGCTAGGAAGTTATATATAGTACGTCTCGTTTTCTACAGCCAGTAAACGGTAGGGTCTGGTCCACTTGCCGCTTTCACGCCATACAAGGACTTCAGAGTTAAGCGGGAGGTCGTGTACTAGGGTCGTGTTGGGTCCATTACAGTGGTGCAGGGTGTTATTAACAGCTTGTTTGGCCCATAGCTTAACTATCTCGGCCATTGCCTTCCGTATTGCAGCTGCTCGTTCCGTAATAGACGGGGCAGGAGGATTTAGGTTACTCATCCTTAGGTAGGCTCCGTAGACCAAGAGGGTAGGTACTAGTCCATCCAGGCTAGTAGTGTCGTTAACGGCTTTTACGGCCATCTATAGAGCCAGTTCCTTTTAGATATCCTTACACTCGTCCATAATAATTTAGTAAGCTCTCTATAGGGCTAAGTAAGCTCGCTTAATAAGCCCAACGGACCAATACGCCTTAACTGGAACGGCTTTTGTTAATATAGCCATGGCCGTAGCATACTGCTGGAATTCCTTGCTAATAAAGTTCCTACTGGCGTCGTAGGTGATATACTCAGAAGGTCCAACGTACGTATCAATCTAGCAGGTCCATAAAATATCCCAAGTATGCTTTGTGGATATATTTTGCAACCAACGGGTAGCTTAATAGTGGGTTACCTCGTTAATTATATATAATACTAGGCTGCCGTTAATGTATATAATGTCTACATACACTAAATGGTTGAAGTTAAGATCCTTATAAAGGGTGAACTTAAATTGGCCTAGGGAACGTCCGTATTTCTAGCAGTAAGAGCAGTATTTAGTTAGGTAATTAACTGCCTTCCTATTAACGTTGTCGTGTCCAGAGCGTTTAAGGACTCTATATAGCTTTTCGGCTAACAGGTGGCCAAAATAACAATACAAACGGTAGATCTCCGTACTGGTAAGGTAGCACGGGTTATAGTCGAAAGATTCCTAAATATAGGTCCGTAAAGTCTCTCCCCATATAAGGAACGGGTGTCCAAATCGTCGTGTAATTAGCAGGGTAATATACTTACTTTTTAGGGCAGTTGCGGGGCCGATCAAGGTGTCCGTAATATTATTATAGTAAACCTATAACCTATCCATGTCCGCAAGGCAAAGTAAGAAAGGGGTGTCTGCTTTTACTATATAGAAGTTAACTAGGCCAATTAGGGTCTTAACTGCAACTAATCCAATTAATACAGTTAAGCTAATGCCGAATTGGACGTTTACGGCCCCAGTTTACATAGTATTAATGTCCGTATTATTATTTGCGGTAGTCCTATATACAAGGTATTGTCCATAACCTATAGTAGACTTCTTAGAGGCGCCTATGTTAATTATAACACCATAGAATTCCTTAGGGGTATAGCGTTCTGTGGTAATATATGCAAATGGGTCCTGCTTATAATCTATAACATCTATAACGGGGGTGCTTACGGAATGGTTTTCGGGCGCAACTAAGTGTATAAAGGAACGGTCGGCTAATACAGTTGTAATATTAAAGGCTTAGCTGTCCGTAAAAGGTCCAAAAGTAGTTAGAAATGTCTCTAAGGTCTCTTATTCCTAAGCGTCTAAATTAAAGTTAATTATAAGGGCTTCTATTAACTTATTAGGGGGCTCTTCTACTTCCTCTCCTTCATATTCTAAAATAAACTGGCTAATACGGCTATCAAGTCTCTTCCTAGACTTGTTATATTCTTCCTAGGTATGCCTTATAAACCAATATCCTTCCTTACCACACACAAAGCACTTCTGGCTGGTTTGTCTGCGGGGGTATGTTTTCATACGGGGGTTGCTATAGGGGTTACGGGTAGGACTTGGTCGGTACAGGTGCTACTAGCAGTAGCGGCGGTCCATAAAGTAGACGTCTAAGTCTGTTTATAGATATTAAATATCCGTAACAAAGGCTTACGTGCTACCTGGTAGGTTTAAGACTTCATACATTACAATAGAGGAGCGTAGATTATTAATAAGGCCAGCTAAGGTATCTGCAGGCTTATAGTAGGCGTACTTGCAGGGCTCTACTTCCTAGTAGGCCGTAATAAGTTTATTATGCAGGAAGTCGTCTATTCAAAGCTTAGCGTCAAGGCCGTGCTATAGGTGCCAGAGGTCTTTGATAAGAATTTACAGGCACTTTATAGTTAATTTTTCAGTATTCTTATTAATTACGGTCCATAGCTTAGTTACATTCCATTAGGTAAGGATATCACGCTTATATTCCGGTCCTTTAAAGTAATTACGGGTAGCTTTGTATAGCTTATCAAAGGGAACACCAAGGGGGTTACTCTTAAGGTTGGTGTAGTAGTAGTTAAGTGCTAGGCCGCGCAGCATAGTAGAGTAGGCTTGGCTAAACTCCTATTTAGAAATATCGGCCTTCTGACAGAGGTCCATAAAGATGGTTAGTTTAAAGTCAAAGTTGTCGTTTTCACCGCTATACTTGGATTCGTCGGTGTAGAGCTTAGCTAGGTTAGCTAGCTCCTTACTATAGGTCTTTGCTTGGGTGCGTTACGGATCTATAACTTACGGATCTATAGCTTGCGGATATATAGCTTACGGATATATAGTTTACGGATATATAGCTTGCGGATCTATAACTTGGGCAGGTTATAGATCTATGGCTTTATTAACAGAAGGGTTTTAGTCCATATTTTGGTTTACAGGGGTATTACAGTCCATAACTTGGGTACTGGGTGTGCTTTAGCCCGTAAGATTAATTCCGAAATCGCTTAGGTTTATAGGACAAATTTAGTTAAGTAGGTTAGGTATAAGGCCAGCGATGCCATTAAGTTTAGGAGAAGCAGAGAGATTATTTATAGCTTTAACCTAGTCTAGGATTTTCTCTTTAGTCCATTCCATTTAGTCCTCCTCCTATATTGTGTTATATAAGGACCGTGTAACAGTAACTCGTTTATCCTTTTCAACCCATACATCTTAGTGACGTAAAAGGGTTCGTAGGTTACGGATAGCAGTAGGGTTACAAGCCTTAAGAATAGCTTCTATAAAGTCCGCAAAGTCTTCCTTATATTGCTCCCATAGGTCGTCGTTTAGAAGCTTATAGTGTCCGTATTTAAGGATTTTGAAATTAATGTAGTCGTTGACGTCGTCTATAGACGTAAGGTCGACTCCTTAGCTCCACTTCTTTTGACCTTCGCTGATTTGCTTGCTTATATCTGCCATATTATATAGCGTTATATATCTATATAAGCTATAGCGGGTCGTAGTAGCTTATAGCGGGTAGAGGAGGTCTTGTAACGGTCCGTAAAATCAATTAGCGGGTCCGTAATAGTTTAAGGGGTCTTATAGTGGTCCGTAAAGGTAATTAACGGGTCCGTAACAGTTCGTAGAAGGGTAGGGGTCTCCATAAGGGGTCCGAAAAGAGGTTGGGGGTATTAAGGGAGGGTGTAGTAGGAATAGGGGTTTAAGGTTCAAAGAGGGTTAAGGATAAAGGGTTCCGTAAAGGTCTATATTCACGTCTATAACTTCCAGTAAACCGTACTAAGACTTGAATAAGTATACAGAGTTAGTAATAGTCCATAATCCCCAACTTCCGACCTTCTAGCAGGTCGTACTAGGAGTCTGAACGGGTGGTCGCTATCGTATATATTGCTCAGTGGGAGGTGTCGAGTGATTGCTGATCTATGCGCGCTTACTAATCAGTGTTCGTACTAACTTAATAGTATAAGTGAGTCGTATCCCGGGGCACGAAATACGTATAGTATTGTATGCTCTTTGGGATGGTGGTGACTGCCAATTGTATAAAGCAGACTACGTGGTCTATATACTAATGCGTCCTCCCCCTAATTAGTTAGTGCTTTATAAGTGCACCAGACGCGTAAGCGAGTGGTTGGTGCACCGAACGCGTAAACGCGTACCTGGCGTACCGAACGCGTAGGCACGCGGTTGGTACGATAGGTGCTATAATTATACAGTTTCCCACCTATTAGCTAACTTAGATTAATCTCTTTACGATTAATAGGATACCCTAAGGAGGAGTCTTTCCCTAGGGTTCTTCTTTTTCTAACTTGTTAGATATTTCTTCTTCTTCCTCTATCTCCTTAATATCACCTGTATCTTTTAGCTCTGGGCAGGATATAGTAAAGTAACTATCCTTTCTGCAATTAAAGCATGTAACTATAGTAGGGTTAATTAGGGTATTACAACAAGTATTAACTAAAGGTATGGTACGTAGCAAGTCGGGCAAGGCTCGCAAGTAGGTAGTTATAACTGCTTTTAGTGTAAGGGCGGTTATAGTTTATCTTCTAATGCCAGCTCCTATTATTGTAACAGATAGGTTCCAGTTGCTATAGGACCGCTTTAGTTAATCAGAATAAGTATTAATTTATTTTAGTTCTAAATCCAATAATAAATATTAGGCTGCAAGTCTTTAGTAGGTTAGTAGGTTATCTAAGGCTACTACAATCTTCTCTTATAGTTGGACCGTTAGCTTATTATATAGGTCCAAATAGTAGTTCTTAAGGGGAACCTAGCCTTCGCCTGCTAGGTATAAGAATTAAGTCTAGAACTTAGTAAAGGGTTAGTTTAATTTCATTATTAGGCGATTATAGTCATAACGGGCATCCTATACTTTATTTAGATTAATATAAATAGCAGCTAAATACTATATTATCTTGTTAACAGATGTAAATTAAATAGGTAACTTGTCCTTAAACTTGGCCTAGAGGTATTACTAGGCGTCCCTAATAGTTTAACCAAAGAGGTAGAGCATTTTAGCTTCTTTAGAGGGGAAATAGTTATGGTTAATATAAAGCTTTCCTTGCACCTAGATTCTCCAGTTCTTAAAGGTTAGGTCTATGCTATTTAATAATAGTAGGGGGTTAGGAAGCTTAACGGACTTTAATTATTTCGTTATTATATCTGTACTCTCTAGTATATTATATTTAGTTAAGTAAATAGGTTAACTAAGGCTTTGTAAAGGGGAGGCTGGGCTATTTTATAAGGCAGTAAGGCTTTTTAGGATCTCCTTTAGAGTCTCTTATATACTTTAGGCTTAAAGATAATTAACCTTCTAATTAGCTGCAAGGGCACGAATCTGCCCATGTATATCTATAATGTCGTCATTATCTTTAATTTCTGATCCTAACTGGATCTCGTGTTCCTCTTGGGTAGAGGCATGTCTTTTAGATAAGCTTACTTTAGGTGCTATTATTGGCTTCCTAAGGTTCGTTAGAATTATATAACTTAGTTTTAATTCTAGGGTTCTTTTAGGGGTGTAGGTTAAGTATAGTCTGGCCTATAAAGTAGGATATTGTTAGGGCCTTCCCAGGCGTGGTAGTATGAGTTTTTTAATGTCTAAGTATAACGCGTCAACGCGTTATTGCAGATAAAGGTCTTCTTTTAGGGTGGGATATTATTAAGGCCTTCCCAGGCAATGTAGGGAGAGCTTAGTATAATATAACGGGCTTATATAAATACTTCTAAACCGAAGCTTATAGATTGCTACTATATAAGAATACTAAGCTAAGGAGAAGAAGAAGTCTGTTAGAGACTGGCAAGATATAAAGGGGTCGCTAAGGCGCTAGTAGTAAGCAAGCTAATAGCGATTTTCCATACCAGGCATGGAAAATCCTGATTGGTCAGCTCTATAAGTAGTGTCGGCAGAATATGGCAGAATTTGGCAGAATGCCTAGAAAGTAGCAGGTGACGCGCTCCAGCACCGTTACAACTTATGGATTATATGGAATAAGCCTAGTCTTCTTAAACGCAGATTAAATTATTAAAGCCTTAAACGTCTGTCTGCGTATATCTCTAATTGCTATAAGGAATTTAAGCTTTATAAATTTTAGACACCTATTCCGAACAGCTATATTTATAGCTTTAAAGTGGTAATGTTTATATGGCTGGAATACCATAATGTCTAAGGGCTGTAGGATATGCGTTATATAAGGCGGAAATCTAAATAAGATAATATTATTATTATTATAGTATTAGATGAATAGCATTATATAATATAAGCTATATCCATTAAGGAGAAGAAGCCGCTTTACGCCTATGGCTAGCTTCTATATATATTTATTAAAATAATATAGTCACTTAAGACTAATCTTATTATTTGAATAGCCTAAGGCTGAGACTATAATTACTATATTATTGTTTAAAGCTGGATTTTAATACTAGCGGGCTATATATAGAAGTCCTATAAGGATTAGGAAAGTAGGTATATAGCGCCCACTACTAGATATTAATTTAATTATAGTTGCAGACTTTTAATTTATAGGGACCCTAAGATATAGCTATCTCCTCTGCTTTGTAATAATAAGCTAATTACATTTAACTCCAATATAAAAGCCTGTCTTATCTATATTCTAGATATCCTTATTAAGAATCCCATGCTCTTTATAAATATCTTTATATTTTCTAAACCACTTCTTTAAGGCCTTATATCCTTCTACCTGTTTATATTTAAGATCTAAATTCTTCTGTTATATAACCTTATAATTAGAATATTTATTAAGGAATTGTGCTATCTAGTAATTACTAACTGTTGGTAGGGCATTGTCTGGATTATCTGGATTAGGTATATAGCTTTAATTAAGGATATAGTCCGCAGCGGTATATAGAAACTCCCTTTATACTAGAAGTCCTATATAATTAAGATAATTAAGGTATTAATAGAGGGCAACTTCTTCTTAGTTTAAAAGGCGACGGTTAAACTCTAAATAATTAGATTTAGATAGTCTACCGTAATAACGGGTGGAGAGTTGTCTATGTAGAATAGTAAATTAACAAGCAAGCTTAGAAATATTAGGCTTAGTGCCTAGCTTAATTAAATAAAGAGCATCCTGGATTTAACCTTTAATATCGTAATATAAACCAGACATAGTGGTGGGTGTCTGCGGTGCGGTTGAATTCAGACGAATTGAATTTTGTTCGTTAGTGTGGGCTGTCTGTTGGACTGGCCAGCACCCGCCTAGTGGCGGGTCGCTTCGCGAAACTGAACTAGGTGTGCGTGCACGGGTAAGACCGCTTTGTTCCTTGAGGGAGGTGCTTCAGGGGGGGTTTCTAGGGGGGGTGGGTTAGGGTTAGGCCTGGGCCTAGGTTTGCGTTCCATGTCAGAATTAAGCGAGAGATGCTGACTAAGCTCTGGACACGTCGCGAGAGCGTTATCTCGGTCCCAGACGATCAGCCAATTATAAGCTGCTTACATAACAGATTAATTATCTTATGTTGTTATTGTCTGGTATATGGTTCGGAAATTTGTTAGTCCCTCGCGCCAATTTATATGTAATTCTTATATAAACTCGCGCGCCATACTAAATTTTTAGCTATTAATTAATAACGAACTAACGCCTTTATAAATAATCAGCCAACGTTATATTCTAGAACTTTATAGGGCAATTCTAATGCTACCAAAATTATTGCGAATAGCCTAGTGGTTACTGCTACATTTCGCCTTAAATAAGCGGATCTCCCCTTTAAACCTCTGCTTAAAACTCTACTACTATTAATTAATAACAAACTAAC
>Ga0307507_10006600_pt1 | contig 17650 bp, 24 predicted proteins | sample 7_EM_MG_FD_207223 | JGI IMG/M metagenome (GOLD analysis project Ga0307507, IMG submission 207223) | Populus trichocarpa ectomycorrhiza microbial communities from riparian zone in the Pacific Northwest, United States - 7_EM | ecosystem: Host-associated > Plants > Roots > Unclassified | place...
GTCAAGAAAGGTTCGTCACTTACTCGAATGCAAAGACATGTCCCGTCAAGTCAAAATCCCAAGAAGGGCATGTCTCCGTCGTGTCGAAAAGTAAAAGAGACGGCAATGACGGTGTCGTTAACGGACTCGTTTGGTTGTCTACCATTTAAAGCTGTTTCCATGAAACCGATAACGATTGGCCACCCAGGATAGAATTCTCAGTGATTGGCATAAGTAGAAGTAGTCGTTTGGAATATCAATGCAGATTGCAAGCCTCTTCAGCAAAGACTCTACAGCACATCCATTTCAATGCAAAGCGGCCATGATGGGTACTTTTAGCAACTAAGACAGAAGAGATCGAGGTAGCCGGCTTTCTTATCCTGCACCTGTTGCAGTTCCAGAAGGTCCCACCAGTGGCAACCGCAAACTCATTAATGGTCGTACTATTGCAGACAATTTCGCCATCGAAAGGGACACGTTCCAGTACAAGTTCTCCTTGCCACAAGCGTTGTGATACATTTTAATAGTATTAGTAATAGATTGTAGTACATCGGTTCGGGGGATAGACAGAGAATTCAACACATCCACAAATCCTATTATTCCGAGTCTACTACGGTGCGGCAGCCTTCAGCCGGATCCTCACTGTCTAATGACTGCCTATGTCCTCGGAAGAGACTCGCCATGTCATTCAGCTATGATCATGGTTGACAATGTCAAATGGGAACAGATGGTAACACATACTTACAATGTGCTGCGAGGTTCGAAAGTCCATAGATGGCTGCCTCGCGAACACCCCACTGCGAATCCTTCAGACATGCCATGATGCCAGGAATGGCCTTGCGAATTTCCTCGCGAAATCCGGCTACAACCATAATTAAGATTGTCAAATGGACTGATGGTAACACATACAATACGCTGCAAGGCTCGAAAGGCCGTTGATGGCTGCCTCGCGAACTTTCCATTGCGAATCCTTCAGACATGCCATAATGCCAGAAATTCGAATTTTGTCATGAAACTCGGCTGCAATCACGGTTGAGAACGTCAAACGGAAACAGGTGGTGACACATACAATGCACCGCGAGGTTTGAAAGTCCATATATAGCCGCCTGGCGGACCCTCCAATCTGAATCCTTCAGACATCTCATAATACCGGGAATGGCCACGCGGATTTCGTCATAAAATACAGCTACAATCAAGGCCATATGGTTTAGCACATCAAATGAACCAACAATAACACATACATTGCAAGCTCGAAGTCCGAGTCCCATTCAAGGCTACCTGGCCTACCCCCGATTCCGAATCCTTCAGATGTTCCATAAGGCTGGGATTGGCCGTTCGGATTTCCTCTTGAAATTCAGCTACAACCATAGTTGAGAACATCGAACGGTAAAAAATGGTAACACATACGATACGCAGCAATGTTTGAAAGTCCAGTGATGGCTGCCTCACGAACCCCCCATACTGAATCCCTCAGGCATGCCATAATGTCAGAAATGGCCATGCGGATTTCGCCATGAAATTCAGCTACCAATCATGGTTAAGTACATCTAATGGGCTAATGATAATACATACGATGCATGACAAGATTTGAAAGTCCATTTATGGCTGCCTCACGAACCCTCCATTCCGGGTCCGTCAAACATTCCACAATGCTGGGAGTGACCTTTCGGATTTCCTCATGAAACTCTGCTACAGCATGAAGCATGGGTAAGAACGTCAAATGGGAACAGATGGTAGCACATACGGTACATTGCAAGGCTTGAAAGCCTATTAATGGCTGCCTTGCGAACCCTCCACGCTGAATCCCTCAGGCATGACACAATATTAGGAATGGCCATGCGAATTTCGTCGTAAGACCCAGCTATAATCACGATTGGACACATCAAATGAACCAAAGATAACACATACGATACAGGACAAAGCCTGAAAGTCCATTTATGACTGCTTCGCGAACCCCCCATTCTGGGTCCTTCAGACATTCCACAACGCTGGGAGTGGCCGTTCGGACTTCTTCGTAAAATTCAGCTACAACCATTGGTTGAGAAAATCGAACGGTGACAAATGGTAACACATACGACGTGCTGCAACGCTTGAAAGTCCATTGACGGCTGCAGTACGAACTGCCCATTCAGGATCCTTTAGGCACTCCATAATACTGGCAATGACTGTTTGGATTTCCTCGTGAAATTCAGCTACAACCATCGTTGAGAACGTCAAAAGGGAACAAAAAGGCAACACATACGATACACTGCAAGGCTTGAAAGTCCATTAATGGCTGCCTGACGAACCCTCCACGCTGAATCCCTCAGGCATGCCATAATGCCAGGAATGGCCATGCGAACTTCGTCATGAAATTCAGCTACAGTCATGGTTGAGCACGTCAAATTGAACCAATGATAGTACTTACAATGTTCCACGAGACGGTTGATGGCACCCTTACGGACCCTCCACTCTGAATCCTTCAGGGCACCCATAATGCCAGTCAATGACATCTGGTTTGGCTGTAGTATGTAAATTGGGGGGGTGTGATTGATAATAATTCGCCACTAACACAAAATTCCGTATTCATATGCGCAGCGGCCAGCTCCTGGGTGGGTTTCTGATAAGAAAAATTGCTGTTGGTCTGCGGTTGTGTAAAAGGAGGCGTGGACTGGGCGCTTACTTGATCTCCAACGTTATATCCCATCGCGGTTTGTGGGAAGAACCAACGTGATTTCGCTGTTGAGATTAGCACCAAGGTGAAGAGAACTTGAAGGAATAATGCTGATCGTATGAAAGTAAATCCGGGAATCCAATGAGCAACGTACCCGACTTGGAATTATCGATTTGTCACTGCCCAAAGCAGCTATTGAACTCTTTAGCAAAATAAAGAGTCTGTCCATGCCGATACAGTCCACCATGATTCGACAACTGCTCGATCTCAAGAACTCTCTGACTTGGGTAGAAAGACCATAACAGACCGCTTTCATCGTGCAAAAAATTCAACGTGATTGGGGCCCTGGTCGTGTATTCGTCCTACGAGTTCTGTCATGGTGTGCATTAGATGAAGGAGTGATGTGTGACGCGTGACATATGCAGTAACACACTCGTTGTGTCCCTCAAACATGACCTGTTTTATGTGCAGCTTCGAAACCACGACTCGTACATGCAAGAACAGCTCTTGTCAGCCCTGCATAGCGGTCGAAAAAGTCGACGAGGAGATCAACGAGGTAGTCTCCACCCTTCGACGCTTACTCGCCACACGCCGCGATTTTCGGTCAAAGCAGAACCGCGTTCATGACCCCATGAGTCGACTCCCAATTGAACTCAGAAATTACATCTCTGAGCTGCTTCTTCCCATGCGGGACGAATGGGGTCGTATCGTTCAAGTTGGAATGATAAAAAAATTTGTAATGCCGACGCGTTTAGCTTCTATCTGCAAAAGTTGGCATGAAACCGCGTCGTCAAACCCGTTGTTATGGTCTACAATGGAATTGGTGATTGGAGGACGAATTCGACGGCCAATCTCAACATCCAGTCAGATCCACGTTTTGCGCGACTGGATCCTGCGCTCTCAGTCCTTGCCTCTCACTCTTTACATTGAGGCCCACGACGGGGACGGCCTAGAAGAAGAATTGAATGGCATACTCGACGCTATAAGCCAATCTTCCACCAGATGGTTTTCTCTATTCCTTGACATGCCGCATGAAATATTATGCAACTTTCATCACAGTAACTTCCCGTATCACCATCTCAAGAAACTCCGAATATCCTCCTCGCCAGATGATGGTCAAAATCAACCTGTGCCATTATTGAACCCGAAAGTGAGCCCAGAAGAGATTGACATCGCTGGCGTATCTTTCCGGTGGTTACAAATCTCGTGGAACCATCTTACCTCTGCAACAGTTCACAGTTTTGGTTGTGCGGATGTCATGCAACTCTTCCAACATGCATTGCAGATGACTTCTTGCTGGATATTTATGCCTTGCAAATTCACAGTTGGAAGCCTCTCAACGTCCTCCATTACTCATCAAAACCTGGAAGTACTTGGGTTGTTCAACGCATCAAAGGCGGAAGCTACGTCAATTCTTGGTTGTCTTACCCTTCCATGTCTTCAAGAACTCCATACCAACCAGTTGGTTCTTCTAACCCCCGCAATTCTCCCTGCACTTGTCGACCGTTCGTCGTGTCCTTTGACTAGTATCACTCTCAGTGACGTGCGCATGGACGAATCCGAAATCCTCGTCGATATGCAGCCATTCCCCGGGGTAACTGACATAGTTGTTGAAACTATGTCATATCTTGCGTTCAAGAAACTTTTTCTCGAAGAATATTTCCCAGACCTACTCTATCTCACCCTTCGACTACAACCTTTCCTGCATCTGTGGGACAAGGGAGTTATCCCCGCATTGCTTGATCGCAATAGAGCGCGACTCGACGCACAAAGACGCTGCAAACTTCTTGTCGTAGACAGACATCGAGCGTTCAGGAGGAATTCAATGTGGACTTCGGACTTCAAGAAGGAATTGAAGGAGTTCGACGTTAGGTGGAGGAAAAATGGATTTGAATTTTTGTAATGCAGACCGAAACGAGCATTGGCATGTATCTCAGTGCTTCCGATACCCATGATCATTATTACCGAAGCTGATTAGCTCCTTACCAATTTAGCAGATACGGTCCACGATCTGACAATTAATCCTCGGATACTTAGATACCATATTCAAATAAGTTCTTATCTTTTCTCGTCCTAGCATTGACGGTGTACGCGGACGTTCGCTATGACAATGAATTTTCAATGTCCTTTTCCAACTTCGAGGTTTTGGATCCTGTCTGGCAGGCGCAGGAATATAAACGGCACTGGTGTGTCCCTCGATGGACTCTCCAGGCTATCATGAAGATTTAAGAGTTTCCCTTTTGCTAACTTGTTATTGACGCCTTTTTAAGAACTTGTCTGAGATAGGGATTCCGTTCGCCCACTACACCATTGAACCACTACTTTCAACGGTGCAAAACCTACAAAGCTGTCAAGGTTTCATACCCCCAACCGAGTCCACGGTGGTTCAATGCCCACTGTACATCTATTGATGATCTTTGATAGCAAATGCTGTCTTTCTGCTCAGGATAGAATACATCCTACGAGGTAGTAGTCATGGATGCCACGATGAAGGGTTCCGCTCGCACAAGAAACCTATGTAACTTCAGATACTCACGGGTGTCAAACGCTACGATTTCTGCAAGGCAGGCGATATGTACTACCAGCTTATTACAAGCACTTCATGGACACTGACAAGAAACCCATAGCGGAAAGTATGGGAACTTGGAAGTCATCTCTGTGGTGTTCACCTTAGTCACCGTCGTGTCGGTGTAGGTGAGTTATGCATTTGGCCGATTTTTTAATTCTCTTTTGGTTGCAATATTCGTCAACTCCAATCCCATCCCACTGTTGAATACCCGAAACCCATCCGTCTAGCTCACAATTTCTAACCTAAAACAAACTGGGGTTGGTAAAAACGCTCATTGGATTTTAGGGCGAGCAATGGTTCAATGATTGAAACTAAATTCAACGGAGATATATCACCTATGTATATTCTGTAATCGCCTCGAACATAAAAAAAACGCCCCACACAAATGTTTATGTATGACTGAGCTCCAGAGTATCTTCACGTTGTTGGGTGGAATCCGAGGAAACACGATCGAGAGAATCCGTCTCGATACCGATGGAAAGCACCCAACCTTCATTATTTTGGGTACATACTTAATCTATCTGGTATGCAACCTTGTACAAAGTCAACAGGAATGAATGGGCAACAAGCGGACTCATGGCAATTTGGAAATAAGTCAACCTGCACAGCTTTCCCGATGTACCACCAGATTAGCTCTGCGTTTGTCATTCCTTCTGCTCACTGATCTAATATTTAAAAAATTGAACGACAAAATGGTAAGACATACAGCTTGTGGACCGACATAGGAGTTGGGATCCATTAATCAGACACAACTTCAAGTTCCAAACCTTCGAAACTTTCCCAAAGTTCATCTGTTTCCAAGTGTTGGCGCGGAGCAGGCATGTATGTACCGGCCTCGATTTTAGGAGCGGATGCAGTCCAGAGGTCGTCCCAGTCAACCACTGACCATGGAGTCGAAGTGATTTTCTCCTCGTTGGCATTGTCTCCAACAAAGAACGAATGTAGACGTAACTCTTGGGCTGAAGACTTTGGTTCGAGTCCTAGGCGCTCAGCTGGGTCTAGGACCTAAACAAAAAGAACACGTTGGGTGTCTGTCAGAAATCTCAATTCAGGACAACGACCCACTAAGAGTGCACGAATCAAAGAAGCCGCATCTGCGTCACATTGTTCTGGTATTGAATACTTCAATGCTTTCACTCGCTGCATTGTAAGAAAATCTGTCGCTGCCATAAACGGTGAAGCACCATAAAAGAAAAAATACAGCGTGCAGCCTACTGCCCAGAGGTCGGGACTAGGGTGATAGGTTATTCTTCTGAATTCAGGAGGATGTGGCATACCTCTTTGGGTTTGTCTCCGACCTGGACAACAGCTCCGGCGAGATATAGGCGGCCGTACCTACAAAAGTATTTGCTCTCGGGGCTGAACGAGGATAAGTTTGCAGCAATTCGTGTTGGCATAACATACTTTCAAGATCTTTCCCAATGTAAGCGCATCCGAAATCGCAGAGCTTGATTCTCCACTCGTCGTCTAAGAGGAGATTCTCTGGCTTGATATCCCTGTGGACGATGCCCGAATCATGAAGATACTGGATAGCATCAATAAGTTGTGCCGTGAAATATCGTCCACAGTTTAGAGATATAGAGCCATATTTCTGAACAAGAACCTTAAGATCGCCATTGGTAGCCAAGTCCAGGGCGAAATCTAATTGTATGAGCGACAAGAAGAAATCAACCATAACGGACTCACAAAGGTGCGCTTGGTCTTGGAAGCAATGATGGAGACGGATTACTCCCTGATGAAGACGTGGCCGCGTACCCAGAGCAACCAAAGCATCCTTTTCCACCATCGCAGACCGAATCACTTTCTTCTTCACGAGTTGGGCTTTATTCAAAATCTTCAGGGCATAGTGCTTTTTATTCCGTTTGTAAACGGCATCGACGATCTTTATTCCAATGTCAAGATTAAGGGTTCGATGTGGCTTCAATGCATACCGTTGCCAATGATCCCCAGGCGAGTTCATCCCCAAGTTCAAAGTCGTCGAGAGTTGGTTGAACTTGCTTTGTCACTGACATCTAGTCGATCCTCCAGCTGCGTTAATCTGAATATCTATACCCAGGTTGTATGATTCCACGAGTATAACTAAGCAATCATATTAGGACGGAGCTCCGATATCTTATCAGTTGCAAAGTAATAGGACCTCAGTTCACATAAAATATCTCGCAACATTCAAGGTATAAATGCTTTCCGTAGTTCTTTAAATTCACAGGTCGCTCCAGACCGAGGACATGTAACGATACCTTCATTTTTTGCTGCCATTTCTTCCAAAGCCTGCAGATTTGTCACTGACTCAAGATTCTGGGAAGACAACTCGATGCCTACCTCGCGTGAGTAGACATATCCGTTCGGGAATGCTAAAGGCATGTTATCTTCGTCCATAATTTTTCCTGAAATCCGACAAACTATGGTGGAATTCGCATGGTGACTGAATGGCACTCCCGTTGCAAGTTTTCCCAATCCTAAGGGCTGTAAGCCAGGACCAGACTCTCCATCGCAGACTGGACAATCTACGTTCTTTGTGGCATTATCGAAGCAGGTGGGTAGCTTTAATGCTACTAATCCCGAATATAACGATAGGTGGAGCAGAGGTTCGATCGGGAGTGTGTTCAAATTGTAGATGGCTAGTCGGAAATTCCTAGCAAGGGTATTCCATCGGGTAGGATCATAAAGCCTCTGCAAACGAATGGATTAAACCGACAATAGTACTGAGATAAAGGTTATGTCTGACCTTGTATGGTCCGCAAGTGGTGGTGGGAGGAAATGCGAGCAAAGCAGAAAGTTGGCGAATTTGCGGAAGGTGTGTATCTTGCCAGGCAATAAGGTACTTCTTGGAATACGCAATAGCTTCCATTGTCTTCCTTTCCCGAGATAATTCAATATACTCTTGCACTCTAAGGTCAAATTCGAGGTTGCTCTGCGATCAGAAAGATGATTAAAGCTCGGGTCCAGAATTGACAAAGCGGACCTTGACTTTGCGCAAAGCATTTTTATTCTCACTGCACCATGTAAGGGCTTCTGTGCAACTCCGCCGCGACAGGGCATCCTCTATGCGACGTATATCTGAAAATAGTTCGATGTCCACAAGAGTCTGGAAAGCTTAGCTTGGAAATTTTGGAAATTTTGGACAACTAACCTCGATGCCTCTTTCTTTGGCAATCATTCGTGCAGAACGTTCTTTTCCGTATCTCAGGCACCAATCTACAAGCCATCTGTCTAGTCTGGTGTCGGCCCACCTCGAGAATTCGGGATTGGTGGGGCTTTGAATGTTCTCAACAGTAGCTAAATGATGCAAGCGTTCTCGCATAACATCTTGTGTTGGCTTTCCTGCAACTTCATGGAGGTCAGAAAGCTATAATCGATGTCAATTCAATCACCAACGATATGCTGTATCATGAGCTAACCTTCCTCTTCAGGGATTCCACTCTTTCGATCATGGTGTCTATTGACTCCAACACCTCATCCTTTATAAAGGAGTCAGAAGTAGATCGGGAGCTTAAGTTAGTGGATATCGTTTGGACCGTGCCTAATTCTCGTTCGAAGTTCCTCTGTGAAGTGCGGAAGACCTTTCGGTAGTTCTCGAATGGCACCTAAATCAGATCAAGAGATATTGAAAACTTCAAATATTTCACCCTCACCCTGACAAATGGTTGCTCGAATAAAAAAATACCTTCGGTATTCACCTTGCTGCTCATCCTGCAATCGTTTTGAAGCAAGCACACCCAGTCCGGAAAAGTCGGACCGCTCAAGCATGCCGTCACACTCGTGACTGGTCTCCAATAAAGCGTCACGGTCAAGAATCAAAAACTTAGTTTTAAAACTTTTTCACCATTTATCATAAATTTTCAGCGGATTTAAACCCTGAATTCCAGAGTAATGTTCTCGACATTGCAAATAAATCTACGATAACTTTGACTTGTTCAGAGCTATTCTGTTACCCTAGGCCCAAGCGCTGGATGCACTCCAGTTGACGTGTCCAGCAATCACTGACCATTGGTGAATATTGTGAAAGTCTAATCACTTCAGTGTCCTGTAAGATTTTCTGGTCATATTTTCTCAGACACCCAACATTAGATCTGCATTGACTTATGTGCTGTTGGACTCGAATCCTGGTCCTAGGTATTGGGCAGTACACAAGGGAACCTTCTGAGGAACAGGGTCTCTGTATACTACTGTTCAGCATGCCTGAAAAGCAAATTTGGAAATCCTTTTCAGTGTTGGCTGCTTTTGGCCTTTCTCCTTCCAAATTTGGAATGATTACTTCGAGGCCTATGTAGGAATTGCAAAATAGTCCTATTATTTGTTACCTCTTAGTTGTTTACGGCCGATAAATATCCGTTAGAGATTGTGACCCTTCAGGGTTTGAGACGACAACAATTTAAAAGAGGACCTAATTATTACCCAAAGGGTATATCATGGCTGGCTTCACCGAAATCATGCCAGGGAAGGCCAATTTCCGCTGGGTGCTGATCCATGAGCCCTGAGCATTGGTGCTTCATCCGAGAAATGCCTTTGCTCTGCACAAACCTCGACCATGACAGAGTAGGGTGCACAGCACTTATCTTGTGCCGAAAGTGAAAAATATCAAGGGCTGTATCATTGTCTCGGTGGTCCTCAATATGGATGCTCCCTTTAAGATAAAGCGGCAAGCTCAAGTTGTATCAAGGATATATTAAACTTCGAAAAGGGGGTCGATCACAATGGCTCATCCTAGTAGTCCTGTCCTTCTCAATCATGCCATGCAGCATAAAATTCCACCCTGAAACCTCACTACTTAAACGTAAAACTGGAACCGTAGCGTATCAAGTTCCCAATCTATGAGTGACCAGATCCGCGCAACAGTTAGTGAAGCTGAGCACAGTTTTTTTTGACATGAGCAGAAACAACGTAAAGTTCAATAACATTAGCATACAGTCACTGAATCGACTTCTCTGCAGTCCAAAAAAATTCTAACTCCCTAGTATCTTCTCACCCAATATATAGCACATCTATCGTTCCGTTCTGCAGACAAAAGTTTATGTTCACCTCCTGCATCTAGCTCAGAAGTTGGGCAAGAGACTTACGTCTGTTACCCCGACAATCCTACTTTCATCAATGTACATTCTGTCCCAGTTCGTTATATCCACGTCCATCGACATAAGGAAATCCTGAAATACAAAAGGTAATTTGGTTTCCACGACGTTCTGCCAGTGGAAACAATCCGGAGACCCAAGACCATTGTTGACGTTAAATTGGTCGCGCCGGCGCCTGTGTCGGCGTCTGTCTACTGGACCGCTTGAACTGTCTCCAAAGTCATATACCTCAATGAAGCTGCCGTTCCGCTTGTAAAAATGGGATCCACATACAGCTTCGAGGGGAGCCGAGTATGCATCATGATTGAGCCAAAACATTCTGGTCACTTCTGGTCCCCAGTCCTCCCATCGTACTTGAATTATTTCGGTGTCCCGTCCATTTTCATGGTGGAATAGGGCACGGTCCGCTCTACCAAGTAGCGCACGATAATGAATGATAAAATAGAAACATATCCGATCTATGTAATCCACATCGATCATCACCTCGATCGCTAGAATTGAGCTGAGGCCATCGGCAGTTAATAGCCTTTTCACCTTTGGATTGGAGGACTCCGTGAACGAGGGGACCGCAGTGGGATTATTGACGAAAGATATAAATGGCGGGTTGACATATTCCATAAACTCCTTGAGTCTTGGTAGATTCAGCCGTTCGATAAGGCGAAGGTCACAAGCTCCAGTTGAAGGAGTTGACACGGGAATATGATAGACATCGAGGGACAGAATCGGCCCAAGTGAGGAACCATGTACGAGAATATCCTCAGTGAGAAACACCAAACTTATGTTTCGGCTGGCATCCGGGATATCCAGTTTCTCACATTTCTTCTCCCCGATCTTCCAATTCCAAACCGACAAATGGCCGGTCCATGGGTGGTCAGATGTTTCTGGGTCGCTGGAATATCGAACTATGACAGCCAAGTTTGTTCCGCGAATGGCGAGGTTAACGACCGGAAGATAATCTGGGAAGCTTTGGTCCGTTTGGAAGGAACAAGTTTCTAGAGTAGAAGAAGACAATCCAGGATATGGAAGTTGGGTAGAGTGTTGGGTGAGATGGATTTGTAGAAATAAATTTCCTGGTGCTTCACGCCTGTAGAAGTGAAGACAGCCTAAATGAGAAAATCGCCCCAGACTTGTAGATATCTTACCAAGTTGCGAAAGAGAAAAGATCGTTTTCTTCAATAGACAGACCGTGGGCAACGATGATATTCCGTGGATCCGGCGGGCGAACGATGTTCCACTTGATTTCTTGATCCTCTTTCGAAGGCAAGACTGTCCATCGCAGCTCGTAAACGTATCGTCCATCGTGCGGGACGTCGTAGAGAAAACCGGCCTCGGTCCCTTGTTTAATCGAACGAGGATGATTGTCCAGAGTACCCAGCCTCGGGGGTGAATCCGTAACTTTTATCCATTTGAACTGAATCGGAGTCTCCCGCCGCTCTCTTCTGTACTCTCTGAGCATCTCGAATCGCCTATCGAGCGATACTTCTTCATAAGATACGCCAGGATCTTCGACCAGGCCCATTTCCTGCAACTTGATGGAATAATTAATTAGTGCAGAGGATTTTATAATGTGTTTGAGACGGCAGCATGTCGACGAGCATGACCTCAACGATTCAATGTCAAGTCGTGCCAGAATGTGTCGAATGAGGAGTTCTTCCGGAAGCGTAAGTAAATTGTAACCTGGAGTGGCCATCATGATAAAGAGTGGCGGTCCGATTTATCCGGACTCATAACAACCTTAAATGCTCCCGATCAAAAGGCGACAATCCGGAGTCAATTGGATTGGGAAAACTCTCAACTCTTGGGTATCGCCAATGTATGATATGCAGGTTTTCCTTCTGTAAGTTGACGACGCCTGGACATAACTCTTCCGTGGTCGCATAAATGATACTTTCGGCAGAGAGCTTTCCAGGTTTTTCCAACTCTGGTTGTAGTACTCTCCTGGTTACAAAGTGCCGCAAAGTTCGTTGATTGACCAAGCAACAACATACCTAAGGCGCTTTCGGACGGCCAAGTTTACTAATGGCATGCACAACTTCTTGACGCTGATTCGGTATAATCCACTCCCCTTAGACAGCTGTATTGACGTTTATGTTATTCGGATTTGAAGTCGGAGAGATACACGCTGATCTTCCCAGCCCCGAAAAAAAAACATTTTGTTAGTACAGCTCACCAAAACCAAACCAAGAGGTATGCTTTTCTCCGCCACACTTTCTCCTTTCAGGCGCGGTTGCCTTGGTGAGTCATCATGATTTTAGATACCTGACACACGATGATTTCTTTTCGATGAAAACAGAAAGCCGAATCGGATGTGAAGAGAAATACTTCGGACACAAGGTCACTGGAACGTTCTGGACTTTTATCCCCTCTTTGGATCGGGACTGGCAAATATAGGCCTCCACGGCAACACTTTGGAAATAGTTTCGAGGGGTTAGAAGGTCATCGATCACATGTGTGTGTGTTTTTCTGTCTATGATCCCATTTTTATATTTCCTCAGACCTTCTCAAGATACGTCAGCCACGATAAAAATTACGTATCCAACTTTGGCTTTTACCATGTGTGTTCTTCCGAGGAAGCCGGTTCAGGTTGGTGAAAGCGTTCTCAAATTTTGACTCTCTTTCGTAAGATGCATTTAAAAATTTACCGTTCACTGGACGTTCCGGCTCGCAGTCAAGTAATCTTCGCGATGCCAACGCCTGGACTCGGAATATTCCTTCTGCAAGCGGAGCTCCGGAGTTTACACCACCCAGTCGTTCTTCTGCCTACATACGTATCGAATCTACGTATGTATTGACAGAAATCATGGGGCTTGGACGGCCTGGGTGCTTCCATCCATTTGCGGAATCTGGGTTCGACCGTGTGTGTCCGGTGTGGAGAATACCGCCCTTTGTGCTAAGGGCACGCAACGTGTCCCGAGAATTTTACTACTGAAACCTTTGTGTGATAACGTCATTCCTGGCAGCTCTTAAGCTTGAAATGGGTTCCGCAGACCTGTAAATGGTAACTGAGCTCATTGGTCCGCCGATCCACTTTAGACCAGAAAGGATACTGTGGATCCTCTCGGACATTGATGCCAGCCCGCCGCAGTCTAATTCAGAGGCCTGATTTTTTACGCGTGTCTTCGGTGATGTTGCAGAAAGCGTCGAACTGAGACGCGTTTCATCCAGCGGCAAATTCACATTATTTCTCGCGACTTCGGAAGCGCAAGGCGGGATCACTGGGGTGTCTCTTGCCAGCCATGATCGGCCTTCTAGGTTCGACTAGTTGTCTCCAGATCTGCCCTCCATCAAGTTTCAAGTTTACTTGATCCGAAATCGTAAACCTGCAAGACATTTCTAGCAAGATATTCCATGTATGGAAAATAATTTAAGTGATGACAAATCTTGCTTTAGTACAAAGGGATCCGACTCGAGTCGGACAAATAATTATACCACAACAATTCTTTGCTCTGCATCAATGTCATGCACGATATCAGTTACCAGAAGGTATGTGCAATGTAGTGAGATGTATTGCTTATGTTATGCCGTTGACCGTGCTTCCCGTTGCAGTTCTTTTCCCTTCATCAACCGTTGATGCTACTATTCTTGTGACTCTTGTCTACAAGAGCAATTGCGCTCATGAAATAACAGCTTCTTGGACACTGAAGCTGCCAACGGAACAGCTTAAGCTTCATGAGTGCCTTGCTTTGAAACGAAACTGACGAGGCTCGTTCACTGAAGCGACACGTGTGGGGAAGCCAACTTAACGGACTTGCTAACTGGTTTTTCATTTCGGGACCGACCTTTCTGAGATCTTGACAAAGATATATTCTTGAAAAATGTGCAGCATTTCAAGATCCCTGATTTAACCTGAAGCCGCTTCCGGAAACCTCCAATCAGGTCTGAGGAAGATACACAGCATTACCTCGGTATCTGCGATTCTCTTCATCCGGTCAGGCAACCATGTCGCTTGGCGGCTACATCAATGTTACTTTTTGTTGCATGAGCATCGTCCTGTCTGAGATTCTCCGCATCTATAAAACCCATCGCAACTCCAATAATCACTTCGCCCTTCTGTCTTTGTCATGCCCTATACCATAGGCTTGCACTCTGCAACCGCTGCTTTTCTCTCCGCGGGGTTCGCAACCCAATTTACTATTGCTGTTGTCGCATTTCTCTTGATTGTCTTCCTCACTTCTGCCTTGGAGAAGGACGGTGCACACGAACCCGAATACCCCCCTGGCTTCTCCTTGTTCCACATCAATCCCTTCTTCTGCCAGCGTTATGATTTCCTCAACTGGGCTTTCCATGCCACAGGCCAGAATGTCTTTCAGCTCAAACTGTTGCGAGTACGTCCCGCATTTCCTGATTCGTCCAAATTGCTGAACCATAACGTACTCTAGAATAAGGTCATTGTCGTGTCGGGGGAGCACGCCAGACAGAAATTTTTCACTGCCAAAGGTTTAGATTTGACCGAAGGCTTCAAAATTCTTTCTGGAGCGGTAGGTACATATTCAAATATTCAACACTCATTTTAACGACTTCATTTTTGCCTCAGATCCCCATGATAAGTGGTGTCACAACTGACTTGAAAACACGCCAGATAGCTAACATACACAAGCGTATGGTCGATCTGCAGAAAAATGCGCCATTATCAACTCGTAAGAATCTAACATCAACTACTCCATCTTTTTTTAATATTTGTCCAGTGTTACCTCACCTTCTTGATGACACGCGAGCAGTTTTCGAAAAATGGGGCTCGTCTGGGTCATTTGACCCGTTTCAGAATGTTTATGAGGTTGGTGCACGTTTCATATCGCTTTTCGACCCTGCCCACATATCTGTTCTGCACAGCTTACATTCCAGTTAACACTTCGAAGTATATCGTCGTCAGAAATTGTCCACGATTCTGCGCTGGTTTCCCGATTGAAAGCCCTCTATGATCAACTTGATGTTGGGACGACACCAGCTTCGATTCTCCTCCCTTGGCTCCCAACGCCCGCGATGATTCGGAAACTGTGGGCAACCAAGGAAGTATACAGCATTATATCAAAGGTCGTTCGTGAAAGAGCGGCGAGTGGTAAACCAAGAAACGACACTCTTCAGATGCTCCTCGACTCTGGAGACGAGCATCTCTTAATTGTTGGGGTAGGTTGGGTTTTGTGATTTGCGTCCACGGTGACTGACAATTCTGTTCAAAGTTTATCATGGGACTACTTGTTGCTGGAGCACGGGCGACTGGAACAACTGGTAGGCAATCTCACTGATACCAGCTTCTGCTCAGATATTTAGTTTTGTTCTTTGTCAGCGTCCTGGCTTTTTGCATTCCTTGGAGGTCATCAAAATTGGAGATCCGATGCAGTTACTGAAATTGAGGGCCTTCTGGACGCATATGCACCATTATCCACCTGTACGGAAGCCTCATCGACCTCCCTCTCATTGCGCCTCAGCTCCATCCCGCTTGAAGCCTGGGAGAATGAGGTACCGGTGCTGGATGCTATCATACGCGAAACGACCCGCATGGCTCAACCTCATGTTGCGATGAGACGCAACCTCGGTCCTGAGCTGTACATCAACAACAAAATAATTCCGACAGATGCCTATGTTGTCTATCCTTTCAGTGATGTGCATCTTGATCCAGAAATCTATCCCGATCCATGGCGGTTTGATCCAGGTAGAAAAGAAGCAAATAATGTGTCGTTTGGATACGTCGGATGGGGTGGCGGTAAGAAACCCTTCGTTCTTCAGACATCGATGCTCATGGTTTTCTCTGTTTCACAGGCAAAACCACTTGTCTTGGCAACCGCCTAGCTAAGCTAGAACTAAAGGTGGCCACGGCGATGTTTATTTTATGTTTTCGACATTCCGTCGTTGACCAATCTGGAACACCAATGACGAACTTACCACACCCGAATTGGAATGATACTCTCCTCTGCCGACCCGCTGACTCTTTTTACCTCAAATATGATCGAACTGCTGTGCCACTTTAGGCAGCTCCATGAAACGTCTACTTTATTCCTTCTTGTGCTTTTTTATTGGGTATTTTTGTTGATCACACACTATCCCTTCCATTGCGTCTTTATTTTTCAATTATTAGATCTTCCCGTCACAACGGAAGGAGCCGTATGTACAATTTTCATGTAATTTTTACACGTAGGCATTCCTAATAATATTATGATACACCGAATACCTGCGAAGGCGGCACTCCTGCGGAAGCGACAACAGATTCGATCGTGAATGACAGAGCCGAGATCATCGAAGCGTGAACTTGTCTGTCGCGCCGATACCGAACGTCTGAGTCGCGTCTTCGCCGTCGGGATGAGCATACTTCTCCCTCCAGAAGTTGTCGTTCTTGAGCAATCTTCGTAGTTCCTCCACGTTCATGCTCTGCAGTTTTCTCTTCGACTGCCGCTCCGCCCTCGTCTTCTGTCTCAACTCCTCCTTTTGCTTCCTCTCCTGGACGGTCATCGCGGTTCTTCTCTCAGCGCTCGGCTCCCATTTGCTTTTCAGTATCCGGCGAATTGCCTCCGGACTAATTTTAAACCTTTCAGCGAGGATCGGGGTGGAAAATGTCTCGGGATCGGTGCGGTGAAGTTGGCGAAGGATGTCCATCGCCTCGCGCGAGAGCTTCCGTGGTGGTGACCAGCCTTCCGGGAAGGATTTGCGAATAGCTTCCCGGTGTCGTGTAACTTCGTGGGGTGTGGGCTTTCGAGGGTGGGTTTTGTAAGAAGATGCCACAGGGGTAGATTGTACCCCGTTCACAGTGTCACCGTCTTCCGAGAGATCTACTGGAGTGTCATCGTCCTCGAGGATGGACTTGGGTCTCGGAATGCCTCCCAATTGCCATTTCTGCTGGGCTATCCGGTATACCGATCCCGAGTAGCATCTGACTGTCCTGCGTACGCAACATGGTTTTGTGAATCTTAGCAGACACGACATCCAGAAGGTAGTTGTGAAATTCCAAGCACGTGATTCGTAACCATCTCATTGTCAAGTTTCGAGTTCAAGTTGCTTTCTCCCCTTTTCCTACAGACTTGTCATTACCTTTCCATCGACTAAAATGGCAGACACTACTGACCCTGCTATCAAGGAAGGTCTGTTGATCGCAATACAACTAGTGGTTGTACTTTGATTGCTTGCTTTTTCATTAAAATCTGTTTTATAATCAGCTTATTTGGACGTTCGGGACGATAACTCAGATACCAACTGGCTTTTACTAGACTACGAATCCAACAAATCCGACAAGTTGAAGCTCACCCAAACAGGCAGCGGAGGATTAGCTGAGCTCAAAGATTCTTTTTGCGACGCAAATGCATCTTATGGTTACGCGCGTGTCACTTACTCCATCGACAAAGAGTCTAAACGCGAGAAGTTTATCCTTGTGGTCCGTCTCCAGATTTTGTAACT
>Ga0307507_10006601_pt1 | contig 17642 bp, 5 predicted proteins | sample 7_EM_MG_FD_207223 | JGI IMG/M metagenome (GOLD analysis project Ga0307507, IMG submission 207223) | Populus trichocarpa ectomycorrhiza microbial communities from riparian zone in the Pacific Northwest, United States - 7_EM | ecosystem: Host-associated > Plants > Roots > Unclassified | place...
CTAATAGGCTAAATAACTACATTGTGGTATAAAGAGGAGAAGGAGGTAAAAGGGGGTATTGTATATAAATAGTAGTGGCAGCCGCCAAGGCGCTAGTGGTGGGCCAGCTAATAGTAGGAAATAGTACGAGACAGTATAAGACAGTATAAGACAGTACAAGATAGTACAAGACAGTACGCATCAGGACAGTGCCGTAACACTATATCGGCGTCCTTTTAAGCAAACTCTATAACAGAGCTGTCTTCTAAAAGCCTCCTGTATAACTTCCCCTATTTAATCTACCCTAAATGTACTAATTTAAGTTCTGTAAGTAACCGATTAATTTACTTAAGAGGATCCTTTTTTAGGCGCGGACCTTGCTCTGTTTATTTGGCGTCCCATTTATTAACAACCTTATATCTTATTTTAGTCGTTTATATAATTCCTATAGCTCCAATTCCTTCCTTATAAAGCTAATAAAGTAACTTAACGCTTATAAAAAGGTTATCTAGCTATACCATATGCTTATTCCTATTAAAATATCGTTTACCATTAAGTTTCTATAGTAAAAGGTTTAATATAACCGCCTACGTCTTAGAAAAGCCCTTTTTTTATATTTAATATTCGTCTAAATTAACAAGTCCCTTTTTATTACCTTATATATACCAAATCCAGTCTAGTATATAGCCCTTATTGGCTACAGCCCATATTTTAAAGCCCTCTAGTATTAGCTTACTTGGAATATTAACTATTTTAAAGGCTTAACCAGTAAATTAAATAATTATCTTATTAATAGTGAGGTGGGTTTTAGACTTCTAATAAAGCTAAAAACGATTACGTAAAATATTGCTAAGTGTAGCAATCTTATTAAAAGGGGACTCCTTTATATTATTATCTAGAAGCTTTAGTATTAATATATAAAGCTTTAAATTAATCTGCTACCACTAATCCTTACTTATATTCTCCTTTATTATAAAATGGTTAACTTCCTTCCTATAGGTAGACGTCTAATATTCCTTAATATCTCTTTTTAGTAACAAGCCTATATAAATTATTACTGCTAAATATGTAAGAAGCTCCCTTAGAAAGGTAGGTTTCTATTTTTAAGGCCTTATAACCTTCCTACTTTTATCCTTATATTCTTAGTAGGGATAAAGCCTTATATACTCGTTCGTATATATAGTAAGCTCTTTAAGTAAGCTATCTATCTATATAAGCCTAAATAATATAAGAGGATTGGTAGGATTAATATATAGTGGTAGATTTAGTACGCTATTAGTATAAGGAGCGTTAATAGGAAAGGTGTTAAACTTAGGTAGTAGCTAGGGCTTAGGCGGCGGAATTTTGGCCTTCTTATGCTTTAGAACGATATATTAATCGGGTTTAATAAGATCCGCATTATTAGAAGTACGTTTACGGCCCATTGTGGTGGTTTAAATAAGATAAATAGCTATATAGATACTATGGTAGAGACGCGTGTTAATGTTTTGGTGTTCGTGCATAGGCCACATTTGCGTAGCACCTTAACGGCGCATGGGATAGCTAGTATATCCACGTCATATAATGGGCTCGCATAACTGCCTCTAAACCGAAGCTTGTGGATTGCTACCATACAAGAATACTAAGCTAAGGAGGAGAATAAGAAGCTACGGTAAGGTGGCGTAAGGGATCTTTTAGCCCCTTACTCGTGTGCACGCCCAGGGGCTCTTAGGAGCTGCCAAGGCTAGCATTCAGCTAGCCCTTGGCATCTCCTTATAAGCTCCTTGGGCCTACAGCCTTCCCTCCTCATTGGTGCGTCTCCGTACGAGGGTATTGCCATACCTACGGAGGTGCGTTGCAAAAGTCTTTGCCGGCCCTGCCCAGGTTAAGCCTAAAGAGCCCACATATAGCCGAAAATTGGGCGTATTCTAAGCCGGTTCTGGGGGACCTTAATGTTAGAAAACAAGCCCGCAACGATATCACGTGATGAGACTTGGGAGAACCTCTTGGCAGGAATCTAACCAATCAGAGAACTTCGACCGCCGGTTGAAGTTCCTTGAAATCTCTTTAACCACCTATATAGAAAATAAGCAATACACAGAGTTTTAGCCCTATAACTTTATTTTAATAGGTTATGAGCCTGGGTTTGCGCCTAACGAGCTAAACCTAATTACTTTATTGTTTACAATAATTGCTATCGCAATATCACCGTATAGGCGTTAAAAAGTTGTTAAACGTTTAACTAACTTATAACGCCAAAAACCTATAACGAGCGGCTATGTAGCTGCTAATAATGGACTCTATGCTGAATGTGATAAGAGGATCCTACTAAGGACGAGCCTAATATAGCCCGTGATAAACGGCGACACCAGAGGCTTAGGAGGATACCTCGTATTTAGTGGACAACCTTACTATTGTTATTATAGAATAATAGAGTTTTAAGAATAAAGCCTTATAATAGCCGTATTAGTAGCGGATTAGAAGAACCTTATTGGAACTGCCTATACTGGCTAAGGAATATATTAAGTTAAAACTTATACTGTATATATACTCCTTACAAAGGAAACAAATCTAATAACGTTATTATAATAAGGCCTATAAACTGCCTACTATAAACTACCTATAAGCCTTGTTAATATGAGCAACAAATATACCGCCTAAGCCTCTATCCGAAAGCTTGTTAGACGGGAAGACTGGCTAATGTTTAGTATTAATATACAAAACCACCTCCAATTTAAAAATATTAAGTGGGTTCTTAATGACCCACTACGGCTTCTTCCCACAATTAAGTTAATTAGAGAGAAATGGGTGGACTTAGGCTTTACTGCTAAATAGCTGAAAATTAAGCTAGCTGACTTAGTAAAAGAACGGGAGAAATACAAGGAATAGCTAGCCTATGTAGCTGGTTTTATTAACTAGAACGTTAGCAATATCTATAAGCCGTTTATATTAAACGCTGGATAGGCGCTTAAGAAATAGAAGGCTCTAAAAGAACGCTTTAAGGATCTTAATCTGGCAGCAATTACTAATATTGTGGCCACCTTCTTTACTAAATATATTTAAGATTTTAAGAATATAGAGGAGTTTGTCTCCTATATTATATTAAACCTTAATCGCCTTATTAAAATAGACTAACCTATTAACTACGAAATCCTTGCCTAAGCGGCCCTTTTATATAGAGTTAGCTCTACTAACTACGCTTAGTTTAAAACAACTTAACGAATAAATTAGACGTAGAAAAATACCGACCTATAAGCCTTAGGTAAGGAACTTATTATTTTTAATAGCGAGCTTAATTAAGAAGCTTCTACTATACTAGTAGCACATTTAAATAATGGAACGTCTATAAAGAGAAAGACTGCACTAGTAGGAATGTATAAGTACCCTAACTGCGTAAAATATAACAGAACTATGTATTCTAAAGAAGACTACTAGGAGAGAAACCCAGAAAACGTACTATAGAGAATTGGTGATAGAATCTATATAAGGAAGAAGTAGAGAACTAGGCCACCTATTTAGCTTAATAAACACTCTAATTAAGTTAAAAATAAAGTAAATCTATAACGCGAGCTTGTAGCAGCGGTGGTATAAGCCTAATTAAGCAGATACGACTTTATTTATAATACTACTGCTACTGTCCACTACTGTAAGAATTGTGAACTTCTCTTTAACTACGTTAATAATGACACCTTACTAGATATAGTTGGTCTATATAGAGCTTAATTAGTAGGTAAAGGATCTATCTCTATATAAACCGCACTCCCTAATAAAAGTTACGGAAGTACGCTTACTCTATACAATGTTCTTTATGTACTATATTTACCAGCAAACCTACTATCTAGAAGCCAATTTAAGGAAATGGGCGTCTTCTTTAATAACGAGACTCACGAACTTAAATGTAATAATAAGGTAATAGGATACGCACCTAAAGTTTAACAACTCTACTTAATTCGGCAGTATAACTACTCATTAGAATCAATCCTCCAGATAATTAAAAACGACAAAAGCCTACCTATTTAGTATTACCGATTTAGCTACCTTAACTATAGTAACCTTAAACGCCGCCTAAGTAAACTTGGTATTAAGTTTAATAATATTAGTAATAAATACTGTAAGCCCTACGCTTAATCTAAAGCTAGAAAGAGGTATAATAGAACGCCCTAGGAACGAGCTATATAACTGTTTTAATTTGTCTATACGGATCTAGTGGGACCTATTACCCCCGTTGGCTTTAAAGGCGAAAGATACTATGTATCTTTTACCGATGACTATATAAGGTTTACTACAGTCTATACTGTCCATATAAAGGACGAGTAGCTTGGTACTTTATAGAGGTACTATAATTAGATTTACACCAAATTTAACCTTAAAATTATTAGAATTTGTACTAACTACGGAGCAGAGCTCTGTAGCAAGAAAGTAACTACCTGGATGGATAATCTAGGTATAGAATTTAAACCTACTGCCTTATACGCTTAGGAAGAGAATGGAGTAGAGTGCTCGCAGCGAACCTCTACTAAGATTACCCGCTTAATAATCCTCGCTGGTAATATACCAGACTTTCTATGGCCTAATGTACTCCTTGCAGCTATATATATTAAAAATAGACGCCCTATAAGAGCTCTTCTTAATAGCATGTTACCTTATAAAAAGCTTAAGGGCAAACCTCCCTTAGTACACTATTTAAGGGCTCTAGGATCTACCGTCTACTCCCTTATAGCTAAAGAAGATCGCGTAAAATTAGCTAGGTTCGCTCTATAAGCAAAGAAGGGTGTTTTAATTGGCTATAACGGCAAGACAATCTATTACGTTTGGTTACTAGATAAATAGAAGATTAAGTATCTTAAAGACGTTAAAATCTATAAAGGCGATATTAGCTTAAAAACTACTACTATATTTACGGAAGAAATCTATTAACTCGTCTAATAAGTAAGGGAGGGAAGACACTACTACTCCTTAGCCGAAGCCTCTATTAAGAAAAAGACAATAAAGAATTAATTGGAAAGAAGGTTGCAATAGCTTGCCCCATAGGCTTAAGTCTCTGCCCAAAAACCTTATTATGACCACTACTTAATTAGGCCGCTAGACGTTAAGAGTTAACCTACTAAGCAACCCTACTGCCTTCCTTATAAGCCTTATAGGTATAGACCAAAGCCTTAACCAATAGGCTAACAATATTAATAAGCTACTAAGCAACTAGGATGACGAAATAGGTAATGAACTAATAGCCCTTCTATCTACCTTTCCTCCTTAATCTATACCTTAAAACCCTTACTTAAACGATTGTGACGTGGTTGATTTTATGGCTCTACTAGCCGGCTATATTTGATATACTAGCTTACCCGATCTTAAAACATACACATCTACTACCTTAATTAATGAAGATAAGCCTTATACGTACAACTGAGTAATTAACGGCCCAAATAGTGAAGAATGGATAAGAGTAATAATAGAGGAGGTAGGGTCTCTAGTTAAGAACTAGATATGGGAACTTGTTAACCTTACCTCCCTTAAGCCTCCTTATAAGCCTCTCGCTAGTAAATGGGTGTTTAAAGTTAAAAAGGGAAAGGATGGCGAGGTCCTCCGCTATAAGGCTAGATGGGTCGTTAAGGGATATCTACAGCAGTACGGTGTTAACTATGACTAGACCTTTACTGCGGTAGTAAAACCTATGGCTTTTAGGGCTCTATTCGCGATTGCTGCCTACTACAACTTTAAAATTAAATAGATGGATATTAAAACCGCCTTTCTCTATGGACTAATTAATTAAGAACTCTACGTCGTTATACTAAAAGGCTATAAAGAAGCTGGTAAAGTCTGCCGCCATAAAAAGACTCTTTATGGACTAAAACAGTTACCTTAAATCTGGTACGAGACGCTCTTAAAGTTTCTACTAGAAAAACTTGGACTTTACCATCTATACGCGGATTATAGTATATTCGCCACCAGTAAAGGATAGAAAGGTTTAATTATTTCTGCCTATGTTAATAATACTAAGATTATCTATAAGGATATAGCGACAGTTAATTGGGCGAAAGTAGAGCTTAAAGCAGCCTTCTAAATGATAGATCTTAGGCTAATAAGCTTTTACTTAGGTATAATAGTCACAAAAGATTAAATGAAGAAGAAGATTACACTCTTATAGCGAGCCTACCTTATTAAAGCTTTTAAACGTTTTGGATTATAAAAGGCTAACACCTTACCAATACCTATAAAGCACTTAATTAAGCTTATAGCCAATTAAGAAACTACTAGTAAGGACGACGTTAGAAGATACTAGAGTATAGTTGGTTTAGTTATGTTTCCTATAATAGAAACAAGGCTAGATATTACCTTTACGGTATTAACGGTAAGCCGTTTCGCCTATAATCCTACCTTTACCCATATAACGGCCGTAAGACTTATCCTTTAATACCTAGCCGGCTCGCTCAATAGAGGAATTACCTATAGAGGCAATAAGAACCTAGACCTTACACTAATTAGCTTTAGTAACGCCAACTAGGGACGAGATAAAACCACAAGACGCTCTATATTGGGCTTTATATTTATATTAAATAGAGGACTAATCTTATGGAAATTAAAGCTATAAGCTACTGTTTTACTATTAATATATTAATTAGAGTACATGGCTCTAATAGCTGCAGTAAAAGAGGCTACGTGGCTTTAACTTTTACTTACCGAACTAGGTGTACTAGACTAGAGCGAGTAGTTTACTAGGATCTTAATTAAAACCGATAACTAAGCTATAAAAGTGTTGGCTAAAAATCTAGTTTAATATAATTAAACAAAGCATATTAATATCTAGTTTTACTATATAAGAGATAAGATAAACAGTAATAGGATTAACCTCATATACGTTACTTTAATTAATATAGCGGCCGACGGCCTTACTAAGCCTCTTATAGGTCCTCAGTTCTACGCCTTTCTTAAACACCTTCGGATGGTGCAGAGACTCGATTAACTATACTAGGCCTTAATAGGAAATTAGTACACGATTAGTAGATCCTTGGAGAGTGCGCTAAATGACGCCTTAAGGCCTTAAAACGAGCGATAGAACTTAATCTTGATCTACTAACCTACTACTTAAACCTACTACCCGAATCTAACGGCCACGACATTAGGGAGGGCTCATACTGGTAGGAAGGATGGATATACTTTAGAAGAGATATAGGGTAAGGCTATAGGGCCTCTAGAGCTCTATAGGCAATGTAGAACACCTATGGGGAGGTACTACTAAAATTTTAAGAGACGTTTTACTGAGTAGGCGCTGTCTCTAGACGTTAGGGAGGGCGTAACTCCTTATTAAACACTTATTCTACCTTAGAGGAGCTTTAGCAACCCTTATTAAGCAATCCTATATCCCTATATACAGTGTATATAGCGGTATTATTGACTAAGCTTAAGGGAGGGTATTGGAAAACAAGCCCGCAACGATATCATGTGATGAGACTTGGGAGAACCTCTTGGCAGGAATCTAACCAATCAGAGAACTTCGACCGCCGGTTGAAGTTCCTTGAAATCTCTTCAACCACCTATATAGAAAATAAGCAATACACAGAGTTTTAGCCCCATAACCTCATTTTAACACTTAAAGGCGCCATTGGGCGGCTTCTAGCCCGTTGCCCTTAGGGAGTTACCGCCCATAAGACCGCCTAATAAGGGGCGGCGAAGACTTTTGCAACGCACCTCCGTACTCTTTACCATATCGTCCTCTTCTATCGACTCTCCTGTGACTTATGCTTGGTGTCAGACGCTGAGCAGGCTGGTGGAAATGACATATATGATACTCTATAAGGAAGAATCTCAGGGGCTCGAAGGCCCTGAGAAGGTATCTACAAGATGGCCCGCGCGCTGTCACGTGACACGTCACGTGCACGTCGCTGAGCTCAAAGAGACTGCCCAAGTACCCCCCTACCAACACTTGGCTTGCCTGCTCCCTACCGTATACCTGGGCAATAGCCTTATAGGTGGTGTAAGGTAATAGGCCCGTACTACCTAGCTACAGTTTAAGCCTATAAAAGGTAAGCAAGTGATTGGCAAGATACTAGGTACGGCTGTGCGGAACAATATATATAGGCGAGGTGGCTTCGTTACCTAACAGGTGGTAGGTATTGGACGAGGTAGTGGGCAAGGTAGTGGGCAGAAGCAGTAATCCTATATATCACTACCACACCAAGTGGCTATTATCCCTTTGACCGGCCGCGTCCTCCCATAAGCTAGTAGACTGTGCGCGTACTAAGGTGCATAGCGTTAGTGTAGAGGATTCTAGCAATATAATTAGTCAAATCGCCCTCGCTTAAGGCTGATCTGTGCTTTTAGGAGGACGCAGCCAGTCTAAGGGATAATGTTATATATCTACACTCTCGTCATAGATAGCCAAAATCTATCTTCTATACTAGCCTTCCTCCTAATCCGGAACGACAAGAAAGCGGTTTTGTGGCTTATTGGTGGCATATTTGTGGCGAGTGTGGCCAGGAACTTTTGACCCCTGCCTCCGTACACAAGGGGGTAACATAAACGGGTCAGACGCCCCCCCTGCTAGTATGGTAAGCAAAATAACCTGGCCCCCCTATGTCACTTTGGACTCGCTTATTTCTTGACCTGTACTAGCAGGTAGGGCGTCTGACCCGTTCATGTCACCCCCTTGTAGTTCCAGCTGAGCCCCTCGATGGGGAGCCGGTTGGGGGAAGAATACAGCAGGCTGAGTCCGAGACTCAATTATGCTCCTCTCTATCCCTAATAAATTAAGTTTCCTGCCGAGTGAGTCCTATTTTTCACCCATTGAAAAGGCCATTATTATATTGCGTAGTACAAATCGCAGGGGTCACTTTTCGCTCCCCGGCACATAATGACGGAATACAGCATCCATACCAGCTTTTGGATCAATTGGAGTAAGTAGTTGCGCTGTCCTAATACTATCTGCGATGCCTATTTGGCTTTAGTTCTGATTCATGAATAGATAAGGGCATATACACAGGAGCAACTTTCACGCTTCCTAGTCAAACAGGACTGTTGTTGGTTGCATTCGTTGCTTTATTTGTTCGGCTTTCCGGAAGTCATCTATGGGGAACCCTGCGTTATATAATCCATCAATTTCGTGCCACCCCCCGCAGTAAAGATGGCCTTTCTCACCAGGTACAAGTCACATTAAACAACACATCAAGCGATGCGAACATGCTGTGGGATCTGATAAAGTTAACTTGGACCTGGAGACGCGCCTCGCGCTCCGCTCTGGCACGATGTCTGCCACTCATGATGGCTGCGACTTTCCACATGGTAGCATTTGCTATTGCTGGAATCTTCTCCTCCAAAGTTACCACTGTTGGTGACGAAGCTTTAGTCCATAGTCAGTACTGTGGCTGGATGGACGAAGTTCCCGGTCTGTGGCAGACAGAAGTAAATTATACCCAGAGTCAGATAGATATTATGAATTCGCTCGCTGTTACAGCCCGGTGGAGCTATCAGAAGAGCTCAGCTTACTCTCATGGATGCTATCGCGAGCAACCAGGGGCATTAGCGTCTATCTGCAGCACCTATTCTCAGCCACGAATAAATTCTGTGACCGACTCGCTAGCAGCTTGTCCATTTGCTTCTACGGCATGTGAGGCAAATGCATTCATGCTTGACTCCGGACATATGGACTCGGCTCTACAACTCGGAATTAATGCCCAGAAATCGGATAGGATCTCACTTCGACGAGTCACTAGTTGCGCTCCTATCCTAGTCGAAAAGTACTCTACCGGCTGGCAACTAATACCAGACTGGGTGAATACATCGGGAATTACGTTGTTACCAAATGATACTTACATGGTTTACGAGATGGGCCCGCTAACTCTGGCTAACTTAGTTTACCCCAATAGCACCTTCGTAAGATCTAATTATTCCCAGCTGGAGTCGTACACCCCTTATTACCTCTTGTGAGTTATTGTGTCATGTGTAACTCTTAGATACCGTGCGCTGATCTTCAATCTCAGTTCTGTAACAGCCTATGGAGGAAACCCAAATACAAGCGACTTCAGCCCAGTTCCTGATTTCCGAAGGAATGATTCAGACGTTACACTTGCAGTCCTTTGCAACGCAGCCGTTTACTTCGGGAAAGTCAAAGACCCGTGGTTCAAGGCCGAGAATTTGTCGACTTCAACCCCTGTCTGGCTACCATCCAGGTATATGTCGGTCTTGGGATGTTCTCAACAGTACCAGTTCTGCAGCCAAAAGCGTTGTTCTCCACTTACCGGAATGTACGAGGTTGGGCCTGAGCCAAGCGAAGATCTTGGATTGAATGAGAATCAGATCGCTACTCATAAGCTTTTATGGAAAGCTGCCTGGGGTACGCAGCTAGGTTTTATATTTCTACTCATGGGCAATGAGGCCCTTATAGCGGAAGACTACCTTTGGGGTACGACAATGTGGTCCTCGCCCCTACCAGAGAATCAGTGGCAGATCGAGGTGCAGAACTTGCATAACGTCTCCTTAGCTTTGTTGCAGCAACGGGTTGTCGAATACGCGTCCCCGCCGAATATCGAAATTAGGCCTGGACTGAACTCATTGGAACATGTTGTACGGCCAAATAATACGGCCGATTTAGATCTTTGTAGCCGCGTCAAGATAAGGACAACTAATTATTCTTCTTTTAGCGTTCTTGGTCTCTCCATCGTCATGTTCGTCGGTACAATCATCATCACAACGAATATCTTTCTCGCTATGGTAATTTCATGGATACAAAAGCGGACAGGCTTTGGGCTGTACAAAAGGCTTGAGTGGATTGAGAGCGGAGCATTGCAGCTGCAAAGAATGGCGAGCGAAGGGCGCGGAATAGGGCCATGGGGAGGACATGAGGACAGTGTCCCAGTTCCCGTCATGCCAGAGCAGAAATTCTCCTTATGTTGAACGGACAACCAGGTATGAGAACTCTGTCTATTAAAGAGGGCTCTAGAGCCTCTATATATACACCAGATAGGTGACAAATAGGTTGCAAAGAGAATAACGACTACGTCGTCATTCGGTAATGGAAACAAGTATTTAGATATTCAATGAGACACTCAATAAGACATACAAGACATACAAGGAGACATACAAGGTAAGGAGCGGGGTATTGAGACATAGGGTTCTAGACTTAAAGCCAGTATCAAGATAGTAGTAAGAAAATCCAATCCAGTTTAACACACCCCCCTAGCTGCACAGAGCCTTCTAGGCTGCTATAAAAAGTCACAATATTAATTTGGTGTTAAGTTTAAGAAATCCCCTATAGAGTTATCTTGCCTAAATATCATCCAAATCAAATTAAATTAGATCCTTAATATTAACAAGGTTTAATTACTAAACGAATATCTTATGCTTTTAACAAGGCAGAGCCTTTATTAAGCCATCTACTGTTATATCTGTAGTAGGGACCTATTTAATATTAATCCTTCCTTCACGAACTTCCTAGCGGAGCTAGTAGTGATATATATTAATATATTAAAGCTTAGTGTTAAGCTTAGCGTCGCTTTTAGTAAGAAGTTAAATCATCTGCATATTATTGCAGTTAATTACTTGCTTTTCATTAGTGTCAAATCCAACTTCTTTAAAGAATCGCTACCACCAAATTAACTTAGTAGCTGTATGCAATAAAGCTAGAAGCTCTACCTCCGTGCTTAATTTTATTACTAATTTTTGCTTAGTTAATCACTAGTCAATTAGTCCTCTAAATAAGGTAAATAGGTAGCCTTCTATACTCTTCCTATTAACTGGATCGTCTCTAAATGATACATCACTTGCCCTTACAAAGATTTAGTTTATTATATTCTCCTTTAAGAACTCAATTACAAGGGTCTTTAATTAATAAAGATAGGCAATTGCCCTTATAGCAGCTCCATTGTGTATTAGTAACGGATTTCGTAAGAATTCCAACAGCTTGCTTACCATTTTTGCCACATCTAGACGGGTGATATTTGCTACATAGAGCATTAATCCAACCTTCCTCTAATATAGATAGGTGTCCTACTTAGAGGCCTATTCTAGATTTAGGTTAAGCTTCTTAATTCCCATAGGTGTATATACCTTACAATAATCTTTAACTTCGAAGCTTGTCGTAATCTTATTAATATAGGAGTCCTGGCTAAGCCAAATCTTCCTATTCTTTTAGTCGCGAATAATTTAAATCCCTAGGAACCAGGTAAGGTCACTTAGGTCCTTTATTTTATACCTTTTTATAAGGTGCTCCTTAAACGTTTCAAGCTTAAGTAGGTCCTTCTTCCTATAGGCAGCTATAATGTCGTTAATATAGAAGAAGACTATCAGCCAATCGTTATAATATAGGCAAGGCTCCTCCGCCACTAGCTTCAAGCCTTCCTTTTTTAGTGTTATAGTCAAGTCACTATGCCACAGTAGAGGTAATCGTCGCAATCCGTAGAGCGCTCGTTAAAGCAGTAGGCACTTACCCTTAATCAGAAATCCATCTAGACACTTAATATACACAACCTTATCAATCTCGCTATTTATAAACACGTTAACGGCGTCGCCCTACCAGCAATCTAGGTTAAATATTGCGACAATAGCCATTAAGGCTTTAAACGATTTTGCTACTAGAGTTACGGTATACGTGTCCTTATAAACTAACTCTTATAAGTTACCTCTTATATAAAGACAAGCCTTGAACCTCGTTAAATATCCATTATTATTAGTCTTATAGGTAAATACCCAGATAACAGGCACGGTTTTAATATAGATTGTCTTATTAACGACTTGAAACATTCCTCAATTTTAAAGGTCCGCGTATTCCTTTTTAGTAGTAGCCACAAACTCTTTCTTATATTGATATCTTTAAAGCTCCTTCTAATTTCTAGGCGGCGGTGGGAGCTAATTACAGTACAGCTTTTTATAAAAGGTAAGCCCTATATTAAAGGCTAATCTTTAAGCTTAAAGGCTTTAGTTGTTAGTAATATTAGCAAAAAAACCTATGTAGGTTTTTAATTAACCTTTAAGTCTCTTTCCTTTAACCATATTTTGCTCTCCTATATCGCCATTAATCTTCTTCTCTGGCTTAGATTTATTAGTTGGAACCATAACATAATGCGGCTTCTTTGCCGAGGTCTTTAAGGACGGTGGTAGAGGCTCTAGTAAGTTAGGTTCTAGCGTCTTATCTAGGGTAGAAAGCCCTAGAGCTAAGTTGTCTTTAGAGCTTAAATCTTATTACTCACTACTTTTAGTATTAGGCTCCTCTTAATTTCCACTAGAATCCACCTATTGTCTTCCTTTAGTATTAACTCAAATCTCGTCTAAAGTCTTATCGCTTTTATTAGACGACGATTCTAATTCGTCTTAGAGATTTTCTATTTAATAGACATTAATTATTTCCAACATTTAGTTAGTCCTTACTTAAAGTACATTTATAAGATCTGGCTATAAGTTATTATAGAGCAACTACTTATTAAACTTTATATCTCTTGTTCTAATAACCTTCTTCTGACTTAGAATGTAGATTTGGAAGATATTTATCAAATTATACCCTACCAGATATCCTATATGGGCCCTTAGCGCGAGCTTGTTCAGGCGTAGAATATTATATTTAAGAGAATAGGCCCTACAGCCATAGACTCATAGGTGTCCTATATTGGGTTTTAGTAGTGTTATACCCATTACTAACTAGATTTTCTTAAAAGGTATTTTCCACCCAAGTCTTCTACTGGGCGTCTAATTAAGTAAATAGGTAGCTGCTTTATAGGCTTCTGGCGTTAGCTCCTCTAGTAGATAGGCCTTAACCCTTATACACCAAGCCTTCTATATAATTACCCCCCTAGATCGTTCCGCTAGACCATTCTATAATTAAGTATTGGGTGCTAATCTTTTAAGAGTAATTCCTTATTTAGCTATCTAATCCTTAAATTCGTCTCTAAGAGACGTCTCTCTATCTATATAGATTATAGCTACCTTAAAGCCGTATTATCGTTCAATGATATTGCAATATGTGATAACTCTTTGGGTAAGGGACAACTTCTTAACCATTATATCTACCTTATTTATTCGCGTCGCGTCGTCAAGGAAGTATACCGCATACTTATCGCCATTAAATACAACTATTCCGGGTATCAAATTAAGGTGGATTTTATAGAAAGGAACTATTAACTAAGTTAGTGTTCTTCTAGATATTACCTTATAAGCTTTACTCACTCCACACACTTCACATTCTACCATCATTAGGCCTTTTAGAATCGCGCCTGTTACTAACTTAAGTAGTTGCATAATTACTTCTTTTCCTATATAGCCTAATTGCTAGTGCTATACGTAACCTTCTGCCTAATTTAGCAGAGGCTTTAATAAATACTTTACTGGTTTTAATTAAATCGTAAAGGAAGCCTCTAGTAAGTCTTTCTTTAGCTTATTATATTCAATGGTTTTCTAACCATAGTAGTAGCCACAGTGGGCGTACGTTACATTATCGCCATAGTAAAGAGTGTTCTTTTCATTATTCTAATAGACACCTTTGTTATTAAGCTTTTAGAGACATACCAGGTTAGTATAGAAGCCTAGTATAAAGGCTGCTCCTAAAAGCTATATCTGTCTCTTTCCTTTTAGGTGGTCAATCGTGACTATAGCTATGCCATAGCCTTTAATTTCTTCAATATGCGAGCCCGTGTAGATGTAGTCTAAGGTAGGCTTAATATCGCTAACAAATCTAGCTTAATTATTGATAACGTGTAGGTTAGTTCCTAAGTTAAGAATAATACTATCACGAAGCTTATAACTGGAAGCTGTGTTATAGGCTCCTACTTAATAAACTGCAAAGCCTCTATTAGGCTCTTAAGAGCTCTGCTAATTACCATCCTTTAGCTTCTTATTGGCTTAATCGTCCTTTTTAATTTACTTAATACGAGCCTTAATTTCGGGCGTTATATTAGCAATCTTTTTATCCACCTTCTTCTAAATTTCGTCACTTGGTTTAAACCATAATGGGTAAGGAATTAACTCTAGAATATACCAGCACTTATTAAAGTAGTAACACTTTCCGCATAGGCACTCTAGCGGTAGTCGCCTTTCCTTCTTTTACTCATCTGCTAACGATTTAGTCTTTAACTTAGGCTTCGAATTCGGTAACTCGCTTAACTTATCCTTAAAGGTGGCTGCAAAGGATCCTTGTGGGGTTTTGCCCTTTTAGGCGAGCTCCATACAACGGTAATTTTAGTAGATTTCAACCAGTTCAAAAAAGCCAGGAAGCTTTTCCTTCTTCCACTCTATCCTTTTAAGCTGGTTCTTCCAATATTTGGACCAGCTTAGTGTAATTAAATTAACTATGTATACGAAGTCTCTTACTAAACGGTTACTATTTATTTTAGGTAGACCTAGCTCCTTATACTTAGTATACACCTTCTCCCACTCCTTTAACCAGACCTTAAAGTTCTGGTTCCAAGGCGCTTTCTTAAGCTTTGCATACTGGGTGGCTGCTCGAAGCTTTTAGGCGTTATTAGTCGGAATAATTCTCTGCTTTAGTAACACCAAGACGTCGTAGGTAGTAACGCATTTAAACATATAGATAAGGTAGGTATATAAGATTAAGCTTTAGATATAGCTGCGCAACATATTAAAAGCTAACAGCTGTTTTCTATATAGCTTCATATCTTCCCTATAGTCGGCTTTAAGCGTACAGAGCTCCTCCTTCTCCTCCTTATCTAGCTCTGCGAGCTTCGTCATCCCCCGGCTATTAGTATCCTTGGGTAAGGCTCAAACAGGTTCTTTAAGCTTTGGCAATTTAGTCTTAGGTATTAATGGGTCAATATACTCCTAGAGACGATTATTATTTGCTTTTAACTTAATTACCTTAATCCATTCGTCCCAATCGTTTGGGCTTGCAAGGATTACGGATAATATAATAACGGGTTTAGTTTCTTGTTAAGAATTCATTATCATGGTTATCTATAACTAAGATAATAATTAATTGGAATAAAGGCTTTGGAATTAAAGATAATTTAGTAGATAGACCAGGCTTATAACTGTTAAACGGACAACTAGGTATAAGAACTCTGTCTATTAAAAAGGGCTCTAGAGCCTCTATATATACACTAGATAGGTAACAAATAGGTTGCAAAGAGAATAACGACTATATTGTCATTCGGTAATGGAAACAAGTATTTAGATATTTGATAAGACACTTAATAAGACATACGAGACATACGAGAAGACATACGAGGTAAGGAGCGGGGTATTGAGACATAGGGTTCTAGACTTGAAGCCAGTATCAAGATGGTAGTAAGGAAATCCGATCCAGTTCGACACCTTATAGAGACCTAGCCAACCCGATAGAAGCCGGGAATAGTCATTTTCGGCTAGCTTCACACCTGATGAGATTCTGTCACATCACGGCGATGTTCCTCTTCTGCCTACGGCACAAGCTTAGGTATTTTTCTAGTCATTAAACTTTTTATGGTGGAATAAATGCTGCCTCTCTGGAAATATTTTGGCCGAATTTGCTGGAGTATCCTCTGTTAATAATCCGGATATAAAATACGGTCCGGCTATAGGATACGGTATAGCCTCAGTGGTAAAGCACACTCCAAGATCAATAGTATCTGTTGGCAGGGGGGGCTACTTGGGGCAGTCTCTTTGAGCTCGGCGACGTGTCACGTGACACTGCACGGGCCATCTTGTAGATATCTTCTTAGGGCCTTCGAGCCCCTGAGATTCTTCCTTATAGAGCATCATATATATCAGCCTGCTTAGCGTCTGACAGTATCCCTTGCATTGACAGTATACTTAGAGATGTGGCCCGTGCACGCGATCAAAGAACATTAATTTTAGACCTGCGGAGGATAAATTATCCTATCCGGTCGGGCGGATAATAATCCTATCCGAGGATAGTCCGGATATCGGATAATATCCGGATAATATCTGGATATCCACAAAAATTTAACTATCCCTTCCCTAGTGACGTCCCACAAGAGTTAGACCGTATATAAATACCAGAATTAAAAGTACGCGTATAGTTATAGAGCCTTAATCCTATTAATTCTATTAGCTAGCCCTTATTAATAATAGTAGGATAAAACATACTAGGGAAAAGGATAAACTAAGTATAAGAGTATATATATTAGATCCCGCCGCGCTTATAACAAGTTCGCAAGTACTTTATATCTTTTAGCTGTATAGCAACGTAGGAGGCGGGACACGTTATACTAAGCCTTTACCCCCTATTATATAACGCTATAAATATAGCTCGTACTAGTAAATTTTACCCTAAAAACTTTAACAATAATAACTCCTTTAAAGTTAATATATTTTCTGCCCTTTTAAGCGGCGTAAAGACTAAAGCTAAGATTAGTTTAATCTTAACTACTTATATAATATAGATTATTACGCACTGTTATAGACCCTAGTTAAGGGCTCGACCGAGCCTTAGCGCTATATATATAGACATATTGTAAGGGATCTTTTGGCGGCTGCCAAGGCTAGCCTTCGGCTAGCCCATGGCACCTCCTTATAAGCTCCCTTGGGCTTACAGCCCTTCCCTCCTTATCGGTTCATCTCTATACTCAGGGTATTGTGAGGCCGCGAAGAGGCTTTAGGGAAGATTCGAAGGAACAATATAAATTCTATCTAAATCTAAGGGTATATAGCTCTTGCAGAGTACAAGACGTTGCGTAAAGAAGAGAAGGGAATAACGAGAGAATCATATAATTAAATATTCAGGGGCTTGGTGGTCGATGCGTGCGCAC
>Ga0307507_10006602_pt1 | contig 17642 bp, 18 predicted proteins | sample 7_EM_MG_FD_207223 | JGI IMG/M metagenome (GOLD analysis project Ga0307507, IMG submission 207223) | Populus trichocarpa ectomycorrhiza microbial communities from riparian zone in the Pacific Northwest, United States - 7_EM | ecosystem: Host-associated > Plants > Roots > Unclassified | place...
AGCACCCCGGTGACGCCGGTTACCACGAGCAGGTCGGCGGCTACTACGGGCACCCGCGCACCTGATCGGCGTTCCGCAGCGTGACGGGGTGGTGGGCATCGGCAGTTCGGCCGGTGCCCACCACCCCGTCGTGCTACCCCCGTAGACTGCCGGAGCGGTGACCGCCGTCCGCCTTGTCACCGCGTGCCGTGGACGTCTCCTGGCCCGGCCCGACAAGGATCGAGGTGGCGGCGCGATGAGTACGGCCACCACTGGTGATCCGTTCGTGCACCCCGCGCTGTTCTACCGGGGCGAGCAGCAGTACACGGCCGGTACGGTGCCGTTCGTGCGGGCCGGACTGGCCGCCGGGGAGGCTGTCGCGGTCGCCGTTCCCGGACCCCACCTCGAACTGATCAGGGCCGGCCTCGGGTCGAGCGCCACCAACGTACGGTTCCTCGACATGACCGAGGTCGGCCGCAATCCGGGGCGGATCATCCCCGGCGTGCTGCGGGCCTTCGCCGACGCCCACGCCGACCGCGGCCGGGTGCGGATCATCGGGGAGCCGATCTGGCCCGGCCGTACCGCCGTCGAGTACCCGGCGTGCGTCCAGCACGAGGCGCTGATCAACTCCGCGTTCCAGGATCGCGAGGTGACGATCCTCTGCCCGTACGACGCGGACCGGCTGGAGCCCGAGGTGCTCGCCGACGCCCGCGCCACCCATCCGGTCGTCATCGACGAGGACACCCAACTACCCAGCCCCACCTACGATCCGCAGGACGTGATCGCCCGCTACAACGAGCCGCTCCCCCGGCCACCGGGCGCGGCCTCGATCTCGTTCGACGCGGGAGAACTCCCCAAGTCCCGTTATTTCGCGGTCCAGGAGGCCGAGCGGCTGGGCCTGATGGGCGTACGGCTTCAGGATCTGACGCTGGCCGTCGCGGAGTTGACCACCAACAGCGTGCTGCACGGCGGCGGTTCGGGGACGCTGCGGATCTGGGCCGAGGACGAGCGGATCGTCTGCGAGGTGCGGGACCACGGCCGTCTGTGGGATCCGCTGGCCGGCCGACGACCGGCCTCACGCGACCAACCCGGCGGACGCGGCCTGCTGTTGGTGCACTACATCGCCGATCTGGTCCGCGTCCATACGGCTCCGGACGGCACAACCATCCGTTTCTACCTGGCCCGTTGACGTCCTAGGGGCGGGTCTTCGGCGGTGTCCAGGCCGCTTCGGCGGCTTGCGCGGTGGGGTGGGTGGTGAAGACCTGGTCCAGTCCGACCATCTGGAAGATCCGGCTGATGTGGTCGGGGACCGCCACCAGGGAGATGCCCGCACGGGCGGCGAGCGCGTGGTTGCGGGCCGCGAGCAGGGCGGTGATGCCGCTGGAGTCGCAGAACGTGACGCCGGTCAGGTCGACGACCAGCTGCGAGCCGTCCCGGAGCACCAACTCCGGGAAGAGTGCACGCACTTGGGCGGAGCTGTCGTAGTCGAGTTCCCCGGTCAGCTCGACGACGGGCCCCGCGGGCGTGGTCCGGGTGCGGATGGCGAGTTGAGTCACGGCTGCTCTTCGCTGGTGGGTCGGGGCACGTTGATGGCGAGTACGGCGGTGTCGTCGTCGACGCCGGTGCCGAAGGTGTCGAGCAGGTCGCGGATCGCGGCGACGGTGTCGGAGGCGGTGGTGGGTGCCAGGGCGCGGACGAAGTCGAGGAGGGCCTCGTCGCCGTAGCGGCCGCCGCCCCTGGTGCCGTCCGGGTGGGCTTCGGTGAGGCCGTCGGTGTGCAGCAGCAGGGTGTCGCCCGCCGCCAAGTGCACGGTGGCGGTGGCGATATGGGCGTCGGACAGGACGCCGATGAGCTGTCCGCCGGGAGTGTGCACATGGTCGGCGCTGCCGTCGGCACGCAGCAGCAGGGCGGGCGGGTGGCCGCCGCTGGCCAGGGTGATGCGGAAGCCGCCGCGGTCGCCCTCGGGGGTGAGCAGGCCGAAGACGACGGTGCAGAACCGCGGGTCGTGGCCGTTGTACTCGTGGTGCAGGACGGTGTTGAGGTTGCCCAGGACGGCGGCCGGGTCGGGGTCGTAGACGGCGGCGGCACGCAGCGTGTAGCGGGCCAGCGAGGTGACGGCCGCCGCCGCGGCACCCTTGCCGCACACGTCCCCGAGGAACAGCCCCCAGGTACCGGCGGAGAGGGGGAAGAGGTCGTAGAAGTCGCCGCCGACCATGTCGGTGGAGGCGACGTGGTAGTGCGCGGCCACGTCAAGTCCGGGCACGTTCACCAGAGTTGGCGGCAGCAGGGTCTGCTGGAGGGTGGCGTTGAGGCGTTTGAGTTCCTCGCGTTCGAGTTCCGCCTCCTTTCGGGCGCGCAGCAGTTCCGTCTCGTAGGCGCGGCGGTCGCGGGCGTCGAAGACGGTGGTGCGGATCAGCAGCGGCCGGCCGTCGCCGCCGGTCTTGACGGTGGAGGTCACCAGCACGGGCAGCCGGGTACCGTCGAGGGCCTTGAGTTCGAGGGCGATCCCGCTGACCTCGCCCTGCATACGCAGCAGCGGGCCGAAGTGGGTCTCGTGGTAGAGGCGGCCGCCCACGGTCAGCAGGTCGGAGAAGGTCCTGCGGCCCACCAGGTCACCGTGGTCGTAGCCGAGCCAGTCGAGGAGCGTGGTGTTGATCTTCGCGATGGTGCCGTCCAGCAGGGTGGAGAGGTAGCCGCACGGCGCGTGTTCGTACAGGTCCTCGGCGCTGTCCTCGAGGAGCGCGGAGAACGTCGCGTGATCGTCGCCGGGGTGTTGTGGACGTGGCTGATCGGCGCTCTCGCTCTCGCTGTCGCCGCTCGCGCTCATCAGCGCCCGGCTCGGACGAAGTCGGTGATCGCGGCGGCCGTTTCCTCGGGCGCGGCGAGCTGGGGGCAGTGCCCGGTCGCGTTCAGGGTGACCAGGCGGCTGCCCGGGATCCGGGCCCGTACGAAGGCTCCGACCTCCGGGGGCGCGATCGCGTCGGCGGAACACTGGGCGACCAGCGTGGGCACGCCGACCTCGGCGAGATCCTCGCGGTTGTCGGAGAGGAAGGTGACGCGGGCGAAGACGCGGGCGATGTCGGGATCGGCGCGGCAGAAGCTGTTGGTCAACTCCTCGCCCAGTTCCGGGCGTTCGGGGTTTCCCATGATCACCGGCGCCATGGCGCCCGACCAGCCCAGGTAGTTGGCGTCCAGCGACTCCAGCAGCTCGTCGATGTCCTCGGCGCTGAACCCGCCGCGATAGCCGGTGGCGGGATCGTCGACGAAGCACGGCGAGGGGGCGAGCAGCACCAGACCGGTGAACGCCTGCGGCTCGCGGGCGGTGGCGAGGACGCCCATCATCGCGCTCACGGAGTGCCCCACGAACGTCACCGGGCCGAGCGCCAGTTCACGGCAGATCTCCAGCACGTCCTCGGTGTAGCCGTCCAGCGTGGAGTGGCGCTCCGGGCTCCAGGCGGACGGATCGGAGTGTCCGGCGCCCACATGGTCGAAGAGCACCACGGTGAAGTCGCGTTCCAGGAGCGGTACCACCAGCCGCCACATGTGCTGGTCGCATCCGAAGCCGTGCGCCAGCATCACGACCGGCCCACCGGCCCGGCCCGACACCGTCACGTGGTTCCTGCTCCGCGTACTCATGCGGCACATCCTCACAGACCGCCTGCTTGTCCACCCGCCGCGCGCACCCGGTACCGACGTCTCAGGGCTGCTTCGGCTTGCCCAGGGACCAGCCGGACACGTCCGTGAGCCGGCCGCGCCACAGCGGCATGACGTCGGTCCCGCCCCCGCCGACGACACCGGTGGCATCGCGCAGATGGATCCACTGCGGCAGCCGTTGCGGAACGGGTCCGCCCTGCCTGTCCTCGACCACCTCGTCCACCTGCTGCGGCAACCGCTCCAGCAGATGCGCGCCAGGGCCGTCCATCCCGTGCAGGCTGCGTGCCCAGTCGGTGGTCCATGCCTCGTGGGAGATGAGATCGCCGTAGAGGAAGGCTCCTCCGACCGTGAGGGTGATGGGCAGGGCGGCCTGTGCGTCCTGGCCGATCAGCCGTACCAGCATCTGCAGTTGGAGGTCGGGAACGGGCTCCGTCACGATCGGTGCGGCGGGCTGGTGCAGGGGATCGTGGTCGGTGCTCGTGGTGCTCATGCGGGGTGATCCTTCCGGTGCCGCGCGAGGAGAAGTCTGTCGGGCGGAGGGATCACGTGGGTAGGAGGCCGGTGCGCAGCTTGGCGAGGGTGCGGTTGAGCAGGCGGGAGATGTGCATCTGCGAGAGGTTCAGTACGCGGCCGATCTCCGCCTGGGTGAGCTCCTGGCCGAAGCGCATCTCGATGATGGTGCGCTCCCGCTCGTCGAGCTGTTGCAGCAGCGGGCCGAGCGTGTGCAGGTCCTCGAACAGTTCCAGCGCCGGATCGTCGTCGCCCATCGTGTCCGCGTACTTCGGCGCGCTGTCGGACTCGTCGTCACCGCTCGGGGTGTCGATGGAGCCGGCGACATAGCCGTTCGCGGCGACCAGACCCTCGATGATCTCGTCCTCGGTCAGCTCCAGATGGGCGGCGAGTTCCTTCACCGTGGGGGTACGGCCCAGCTCGGTGCCGAGGGTCTCCTTGGTCTTCGCGAGGTCGACCCGGAGTTCCTGGAGGCGCCGGGGGACGTGCACGGCCCAGGTGGTGTCGCGGAAGAACCGCTTGATCTCGCCGAGGATGTAGGGGATCGCGAAGGAGGTGAACTCGACCTCGCGGGTCAGGTCGAAGCGGTCGATGGCCTTGATCAGACCGATCGTGCCGACCTGGATGACGTCCTCCATGTCACCGCTGCCCCGGTTGCGGAACCGGCGCGCGGCGAAGGACACCAGCGACAGGTTCATCTCGATCAGCGTGTTCCGCGCGTACTGGTACTCCTGGGTGCCCTCCTCCAGCTCCTGGAGCCGGTCGAGGAAGATCCTGGACATCACCCGCGCGTCCTTGGGAGCGACCTTGGCCCCGTCCTCGATCCACGGGAGGTCGTCCACGACATCCGGTGCTCCCGCGCGGACAGGAGCAGTTGCTTCGAGCGTCTTCACGGAGGAAGCCACGATGCCGCCTTAACTGGAGAACAGGACGAACGTCGCGTGCCCCCTTCGGGCACAACCATGTCTCCCCGGACCTCACAATTCCGCAGCCGACCCGAAAGCCTGCCCCACCGGGCTCCGCCGACACGGGAAACGCCCGTGGTTTCACACCACTTCGCGGTTTCTTCACACCACTTCAGGGGTTCTACGACGATTCCGCGCATCGGGTCACCGCCACCGGGTGCCAGGGTTCACAGGCGGCGCCAGCGTGCCGAGGCGAACGAGAAACCGCCGAACAGCACGAGCCCGACAGCGACGGCAACCAGCAGCCACGGCCCCGCCGGAGTGTGCGCGAAGGTGCGCAGGGTGGCGTCCATGCCCTTGACCTGGTGCGGGTCGAAGCGGATGGCGGCCACCAGCGCGAACACACCCACCCCGGCGAACACGACACCGCGCGCCACACCGCCGCCCAGGCCGAGGGCGGTGACGGCCTGCCGTACCCGGCGGCTCATCTTCCCGGTCTCCAGCTTCCGCAGGAAACTCCGCATCACCGCACGCACCGCGAGGGTCGCACCGACCCCGATCAGGACGCAGCCGGCGATTCCCACCAGCACCTGCCCGCCCGGCAGTTTCAACGCCGAGGCGGTCCAGTCCCGCGACTTCGCGTCACTGCCGGACTGCCCGCCGCTCCCGGCGGCGAAGGACGCCGTACCCCAGCAGACGAAGCCGTAGAACACGGCCCGGCCGGCGTCCAGCAGGCGTGAACCGACCTTGTTCTTCGGCCCGTTCGCCAACAGCGCCTCGGAGGCCCGCCAGATGGCCATGCAGCCGAAGCCGACGACGAGCAGCCACAGCATCACCTTGCCGAACGGCTGCGCCGCGACCTGTTGCAAGGCCCCCTGCCGGTCGGCCTCCCGGCCTCCGCCGCCGAACGCGATCTGCAGGGCGAGCGCGCCGACGAGGACGTAGACGACACCGCGTGCGACGAACCCGGCGCGTCCTGTGACGGACAGCGCCTGCTTGCCCTCGGCCTCTCCCGGTGCGTGGCTGCGGGCGGTGGAACTCGCCCTCCGGAGGCCCCACTTGTGCGTGTGCGACGAGGTCATGGTGCCTTTCCTGGAAACACTGGACGGCCGGGACATGGACACACGGTGCGCGTCCCGTACTGTCGCGTGCCCCCGGCGAAGGCTTCGATGTGCGTCGCGGGGGACGGCGTCGTCCGATCACGCAACAAAGGCCCCGCACAGCTGTTACTTTCGCTTTCAAGATCCCCGGATCTTCCGTCCCCTCCCCCACCCACACACTCCGCGGCGAGGCCCCCATGCCCAACTCCCGCTCCGTAGACCGTGCGAGCGGACGCCACCGCAAGAGCAGAACGATGAGTCCGGCGCTGCGCCGTGCCGCCGTCATCGTGGTGACCGCCCCCGTCGCCGGGACGATCCTGTTCGGCACCTCCGCCTTCGCCGCGGAGCGGACCGTCTCCACGACCGCCACGCTCGACCCCGCCGAGCAGAAGATCGCGGACAACCTCGACACCCGTGTCCAGGACGTCCGGCTGGGCAGCACGTTCAGCGGTGTCGTCATCGACTCCCAGTCCCGGACGGCCGTTTGGGGCCATGACGCGAGCACGGCGCTGATGCCCGCGTCCAACACCAAGCTCGCCACCTCGACCGCCGCGCTGACGATCCTCGGCCCCGATCAGCGCTTCACCACGAAGGTCGTCTACGACAACGGCACCCTCACCCTGGTCGGCGGCGGGGACCGCACGCTGACCAGCGCCGACCTCACCGCCATGGCCACAACTGCCGTAGCGGGCCTGAAGAACGCGGGCCTGACCTCGGTGAAGGTGGTGGTCGACGACAGTCTCTTCCCCGCGCCCACCCTCGCCACCGGCTGGAACGACGGCTACTACCCCGACTCGGTCGCTCCGGTAAGGGCGTTGGTGGTCGACGGCCACCACGTCACGGACACCTCGCTGGACGCCGGTCAGACCTTCGCGCGGCTCCTCGCCAAGCAGGGTGTCACCGTCACCGGAAGCGTCGCGCACGGCACGGCCGGTACCGGGGCCGTCCCCGTGGCGCAGCACGAGTCCGCCGCGCTGTCGGCCGTCGTGGAGCACATGCTCAAGGTGAGTGACAACGATATCGCCGAGACCCTGCTCCGGATGACCGCCCTGGCCGCAGGCCGTCCGGCCACCTTCGAGGACGGCACGGCGGTCGTACGCCAGGTGCTCACCCAGTACGGCGTGTCCCTCGACAACTTCGAGATCCACGACGGCAGCGGGCTGTCCCGCTCGAATCGCATCCCGGCCCAGACCATCGCCGACATCCTCCACCTGGCCGACGATCCCGCGAACAGCCAGACCCTGAAGTTCATCGTGGACGGGCTGCCCGTCGCGGGTGAGGCGGGTTCGACGCTGGGCCCCGAGTGGGGCCGCTTCGACACCGCGGACTCGCAGTGCGCCGTCGGAAAGGTCAGCGCCAAGACGGGCACGCTCACCGGCGCGATCGCGCTGAGCGGACTCACGAAGGCCGAGGACGGGCGCTGGAAGATCTTCTCCTTCATCGAGAACAACTCCACCGCCGCCCCGGACGCCACCAAGGACGCCCTCGACGGCCTCGCCGCCACGGTCAACGGCTGCTGGGCGTAAGCAGGGCGGAGGCGAAGGCGGAGGGACCGACACGGTCTCTCCGCCGCAACCATCCGATTGACGTAGCGACAAATCGATTCACCGGGTGATCGCGGCGGCATTCGGCCAACCGCGCAGGTCAGTACGGCAGTCTCGGTGGGGCAACCGTTTCCTCCCCTGACCAAGGAGTTCCCTTGCGTTTTCGTCGTACGGTGATCAGCGCCCTCGGTTCCGCCGCCCTCGTGCTGACCTCTCTCGGCACGGTGGCCACCGCCAGCCCTTCGGCGGCCGGCCCCTGCGGGTTCTACGAGACCGGGTCCGACGCCTTCTACCGCCACTGCACCACCGACGGCTCGCGGGTCGTCATCAAGGTCGAGGTCGCCCACGCACGCGACTACGAGCGGTGCGTCGCCCGCGGCAGGACCTGGCTGGGCTCCGCCCGCAAGATCCAGGGCGCGCACTACGTCGGGCGCACCTGCTGACACCGATCGACGTACCGCCCGGTGACGTCACCTGCTGCCAGGTGACGTCACCGTGGCGCGTCACAGCGCCGCGGTCGTCCCCTCGCCGGAGCCGCTGCCCGCGAGCCACTGGTCCCAGCCGAGGTTGAAGTCGGCGTAGCCGTTGTCGGCCGGGGCCTTGCCGCGGGGCGAGCCGGTGATGGTGATGGGGTCGCCCTGCTTGACCTGGCCGTAGAACCACTCGGCGTCCGACAGGGACAGGTGGACGCAGCCGTGCGAGCCGCGGGCGCTGCCGCTGCCCGGGTTCGGGTCGCCGGTCGAATAGTGCACGTAGGTGCCGGACTGGGTGAGGTGGATGTCCCAGGGCAGGGTCAGGTCGTAGTAGTTGGCGCTGCCCTTGTCGCAGCTGATGCCGACACTGCAGGAGGTCATGTGGACCTTCTTCTGCTTGTCGATGACGGCCATCGTGCCGTCCCACGTCGGGTACTCGGCGCTGCCCGCGTTGATCGACAGGGTGCGCACCGCCGCGCCGTTCTTGGTCACCTTCATGGTGTGGTTGGTGACGGACACGTCCGCGCGGACGTCGTCGCCGATCTTGAAGGTGTGCGTGTAACTGTGCACGCCGTAGCGGCCGTTGCCGTTGCCGACGCCCTTCATGTCGGCGTCGATCTTCACCGTCGTGCCGGAGGGCCAGTACGTCTTGGGGCGCCAGTCGACGCGCTTGTCGCCCATCCAGTGCCAGGCGCCGAGCACCGACTGCGAGGCGCTGACCTTCATGTGCTTCTCGACCGTGGCCCGCGCCTTGGAGGACACCGGGTTCGTGAAGATCACCGAGATCGGCATGGCCACGCCGACCGTGGTTCCCGTCTGCGGGGTGATCGTGTCCAGCAGCATCGGCGGGCCCAGGGGCTTCGTCGGCGACGGAGAGGCGGTCGCACTCGCCTTGCCCGACGCCTTCGCGTCGTCCGCGCTCGCCTTGTCGCTGCCACCTCCGCCGCAGGCAGTCGCCCCTACCAGCACCGCACCCGTGACGAGTGCGATCCCTATGCTGCCCTTGCGCCGTCCCACGACGTGCCCCACTCTCTAGCTCCTCGACCCTGACGGGCCCGACTCATTGTCAGACAGCGACAGCGGGGGCGTCAGTTGCGTGTCGCGTGTAAAACGTGTCTCAAGACTCGGTACGCACCGAGTGATCAGGCACGACGAGCGCCCCGTGGGTCACCGGCTGCTGTCCCCCGGCCGCGACTTCTGTCGCCGCCCTGGCGTCTACCACGAAAAAGCCCAGGTATGCCGACAGCCCGACGGTCATTGGGGGAACCGCTCCGGACGGAAGTCCGCGAGCGACTCGGACCTCTCCCCGCCGAGGATCTCCGCGGCGAGCAGCCTGCCGAGCACCGGACCGAGCGTGATGCCGCTGTGGGACACGGCCTCGTAGTAGCCCGGCACGGACGGCACCGCTCCCACCGAGGGGAAACCGTCGGCCGGGATGGGCCGGAAGGCCACCCGGGTCTGTGCGATGCGGGAGTCGGCGAGTTCGGGGACGGCGCGCCGTGCCAACTCGTAGAGGAGTCGCGCGAGTTCCGCCGGTTCTTCGCCCGTGTCGATGAGTGCGTCGATCTCACGGCTGTGGAGGACCATCGACGTGTCCGAGTCGGGCCGGATCTCGATGTGCGGGGCGTGCATGGCCCGGTGGATCGGGACGGCTCGGGCGCAGTCGATCCGGGTGACGACTCCGGGTTCCCGGCGCATCGGCAGGTGCCGTGCGACGAGCCCGGCGATCTGGGAGGCGCCCGGGCCCGCCGCGTTCACCACGAGGTCCACGTCGAGACGGCTGCCGTCGGACAGAACGACGGTCCGGACGCTCCCGTCGGCACCGGTCCCGATGTCACGGACCTCGGTGTCGGACCGTAACTCTCCGCCTGCTGCGACGACTTGGCCGACCAGGCGGCTGACTAGATGGCGTCCGTGGACCCAGGCTTCGTCGGGGTAGAGCAGGACGGGAACCTCGTCGGGCAGTGCGAGAGCGGGTTCGAGGCGGCGGCGCACCTCGGCCCCCGTGGACACCTCGACCCGGTAGCCCCAACTCCCCAGCAACTCAGCGGTCTTCAGGAACTTCGCCTCGACCGCGGGATCGTCCGCCCAGCGCAGGTGGCCGCCGGGATACCACCAGGAGTCCGGTCCGATGATCCCGGCGAGCTCGCGGTGCGCCGCCATGCCCGCGATGTTCAGGTCGAAGTAGGACCTGCGTACGGTCTTGTTGCTGGCGTTGACCCACGAGAAGGACCAGTTGGTGACGCCCTCGCCCGGTCGGCCCGCGTCGATGAAGACCACCTCGGCACCGCGCCGGGACAGGTTCCAGCCCACGCAGGCTCCGACGATGCCCACTCCGATGACGGCGACACGTCGAGGCCGCTCCACTGACCCGATTCCCATGAACGCCCCCTTCCCGGATCGCGGGCGGACTGAACTCCCGGCGTTCACCCGGGCCCTGCACAATCGCCGCTGTGACGATCACCAAGGGCGCGCCGCCGCCCCCGCGCACCACTCCCGTCGCCCTTGCCCGGGGCCTCCTGACGGGTGGGGTGACCGGGGGATCGCTGGCCGCCTTTGTCGTCGGCTGTGTCATCGAGAGCGTGCCACTGTGCGTCGTGGGTGTGGGTCTGCCCGTGGTCTACGGTCTGCTGTTCTTCCTCGCCGGGATGCCGAGGCGTGCCCGGGAGGCGGCGATCGCGCCCCGCACGGCTCTCGCGCGGATCGAGAGTCTGGCGGCCGTCGGAGGTGAGGCGACGAGTGACGTGGCGGTCGAGTTCGACGTCACGGTCGCGCCGGACGACATACCGGCGTACCGCGTCGAGTTCACCCAGCACATCAACCTCGTCGACCTGTCCGACTACCGGCCCGGCAGCGTCGTGGTGGTCGAGTATCCGCCGGACCGGCTGTGGCGAGTGCGGATCGTGAAGCGGCCGACACCCGAGTGGGAGGAACGGGCGGCCGACGCCCGGCTCGACTCGGCGCCGGGTCCTGCCGTGGTACGCGAGCCCACCCAGGGCTGTGCCGTCGGCTGCGTCACGGTCCTCGCTCTGCTGCTCGCGGCGGCCGCCGTGATCCTGCTGTTCCGCGCCGACCTGTTCGACCAGGACACCACCGCGCAACCGTCCCCGTCCGGGCGGCCCTCCATCTCCTCCACGTCGTCGACCACGATCGTGTCGTCGGCGTCCGGCACGGTCGCCCTCGGCCCCGGCCAGTCGTTCCTCGACAAGGGTGAACTGCGCCGCGCCGTCGACTCGTTGACCAAGGGCGAGGACACCGCACGGGCGCTCACCGTCGTCGTACAGGAACGCCTGCTGTCGGTCGTGTTCGCGCCCACCGGCACGCAGGCCGCGCGGTTCGACCCGGACTCCGTGCCCTACGAGCGTTTCCCCGCCCTGGTCGAGGAGGCCAGGTCGACCCTCGGCGTCCGCTCTCCGCAGACCTGGCAGATCACCGTCGACGGCCTCACCGGCTCCCTCTCGATTCGCGTCGGCGTGACCGGCCGCGACGGTGCGGCCTCGCTGGAGGCGGACGGACAGGGCAAGGTCGTGCGGCGCACCCCGGTCGGCTGACCGCGCTGCGATCTGTCTCCTGTCGCGGGCGACCGCTCAGGCCGGCCGGAAGGCCAGCACCGCGTTCTGTCCGCCGAAGCCGAACGAGTCACTGACGGCCAGTGAGACCTTGCCGGTTCTGGCCGTGCCGCTCACCAGGTCCAACTCCGCGTCGTCGAGCGGGCGTTGGAGGCTGGCCGTGGGTGGGGCGGTCGCGTGGAAGACGGTCAGGGCCGTGAGCGCGGCTTCGATCGCTCCGGCGGCGCCCATGGCGTGGCCGGTGACGCCCTTCGTCGAGGTGACGGAGGGACGGCCGGTCAGAAACCGTTCGATCACCGCTCCCTCGACCCGGTCGTTCAACTGGGTGCTGGTTCCATGGGCGTTGACGTGGTCGACGCATAGGTGCGGCGCGCGATGAGCAGGGTCAGCACGGTGTGGCCGTCGGCGGTCTCGTGGACGGCCAGTTCGGCCAGGGCCCGCTCCAGTCGACGGTCCGGGCAGTCGACGACCTCCAGCGGGACATCGGTGGTCCCGACCGCCTGCCAGCGCGCCACCAGCCGCCGGGCGCGCACCGCGTCGACCGCGATGTGTACGGCCCGCACCTCGTCGGGCCTCAACTCATGGGCGTAGCGCAGGGCGTGGAAGACGGCCGGGTCGACGGCGTCGACGAGGACGCACACGACAGGCCGGTGCCGGCGTGGCCGGTCGCTCTGTCCGGCGGGCGGGAGTGACTCGACCTCGGCGGCCTCGGCGCGGTATTCGCGGTTGATGCGAATCAGTGCCCACACGCCGAGCGGGAAGACCACGACGACCAGCCAGGCGCCCTCGGTGAATTTAGTGACGGCGAAGATGAGCACCACGAGCGCCGAGACGACCGCCGCCGTCGCGTTCACCGCGATCTTCCAGCGTCGGCCGGGTTCGCGTCGGCGTGCGTGGTGGACGGTCAGTCCGGCGCCCGCCATGGTGAACGCGGTGAACACGCCGATCGCGTACAGGGCGACGAGCCGGTCCACGTTGGCGTCGGTCACCAGCAGCAGCGCGAGGGCGACCACGGCGAGCGTGATGATGCCGGTGGAGAAGGCGAGTCGGTGTCCGCGCCGGGTCAACTGCCGTGGCAGGAAACGGTCTTCGGCGACGAAGCTGGCCAGGTAGGGGAAGCCCGTGAAGGGTGTGTTCGCCCCGGTGTAGAGGATCAGCGCGGTGGCGAGCTGTACGAACACCAGCCCCGCCGTGCCGAACACACCGCTGCCGAAGACGAGTCGGGCCTCCTGCGCGATCACGGTCGGCGTGCCGTCGGTGTAGGGGACGGCGTGGGTGAGGTGGGCGAGACCGGAGACACCGAGCACGAGGACGCCCAGGACACAACTCATGGTGACGAGCGTGCGGCGGGCGTTGCGGCCCTGCGGTTCACGGAAGACGGAGATGCCGTTGGACATCGCCTCCAGGCCGGTGAGCGAGGAGCCGCCGTTCGCGAACGCGCGCAACACCATGAACAGCGACGCCCCGTACAGCCACCCCTCCCCCGGTGTGCCGAGCGGCACGACACCTTGCGCGTGGACGTCGGCGTGCGGCAGATCCCCGAACGCCCAGCGGGCCAGGCCCACCGCGAGCATCAGTCCGACCGCGGCGATGAAGAGGTACGCGGGCACGGCGAACACCCGCCCCGCCTCGCGCAGGCCGCGCAGATTGCCGTACACCAGGATCAACACCACCCCTACGCTGACAGGGAGTTGGAGGTGGTCGAGGCCGGTCCAGCCGTTGCCGACGAGGTGGGCGAGCGAGATGAGCGTTCGTGCCGGCCGAGACCTGGACGGCGACCGTCACGACGTAGTCGACGAGCAGTGCTACGGCGGCGATCTGTGCGACGTCGGGGCCGAAGTTCTCGCGGGCGACGGCATAGGAGCCGCCGGCCCGCGTGTAGATCGTGACGACGTCGCTGTAGCAGAGCGTCAGCAACACCAGGATCAGCAGGATCGCGCCGGTCACCGGCATCAGCAGCGTGAAGGCGGCGACGCCGACCACGGGCACCAGGACCCGCAGCATCTCCTCGCTGCCGTAAGCCGACGAGCTGACGCAGTCCGAGGCGAGGACGCCGAGCGCCGTCCGGTTGTCGAGCTTCTCCTGTTGGATGCGGCCGGTGACCAGGGGCGGACCCAGCAGCCGGCGCTTGAGGCGGTAGGAAAGCGGCTCGGGCAGGAACCCGGGTGGCGGCCCAGGTGCCTGGGAGCGGTCGGACGCGTCCGGGGCGGGTACGGCGGAGTCGGTCATGGGGCCATCACACCCGCACCCGCGACAGCACCGGCCGAGGATCACCCGGCGGGCCCCGAACTGCACCCGGCCGGGCGGACGGTGGCCCTTCGGATGCCGTCGGAGCCCCAGTCCTGGTCAGAAACCGGCCGCCCGGGCGGTCGTGTACACCTCGGCGGCCACGTCCTTGAGTTCCTGTGCGTCCCGCGCGGCCCACGAGACGTCGACCAGGAACTCGTCGAGGCCGATCTCGGCGTACGCCATCAGATCGCTGACGATCTGCTCGACGTCGCCCTGGAAGGGCCGGCGGTCCGGTCCCTCGTAGCGCTTGGGGGTGTAGTCCGGGTTCACCCGCACCACGGTCCGCAGCGGCCCGGTCCGGCCCCGCTCGGCGGCGAGGTCCTGCAACTGGCGCCAGCCTTCGGCCACTTGGGCGGGTCCGTCGGCGTACGGCAGCCATCCGTCGGCGTGGTCGACGAGCCGGCGCATCGCCCGCGGGGAGTTGGCCGGCACCAGGATGGGGATCGGCCGGGCCGGCTTCGGCCCGACCACGGCCGAGGCGATCCTGGTGATCCGGCCGCCCTCATAGACCACCGGGTCCGGGCCCCATACCGCCCGGCACACCTCGAACACCTCGTCCATGACCTTGCCGCGCTCCTCGAACGGGCGGACCCCGGCGGCCGCGTACTCGTCGAGGGACCAGCCGCTGCCGAGGCCTGCGACCACCCGGCCGCCGCTCGCCGCGTCCAACGTGGCCAGTTGTTTGGCGAGTTGGAAGGGGATGTGCAGCGGGGCGACCAGTACGGCGGTGCCCAGTTCGACCCGCTCGGTGGCCGCCGCCGCGAGGGTCAGCGTGACCAGCGGCTCGGCCACGCCCCGGTAGGCGTCGGGCCAGGGCAGGCCCGGGACGCCGTACAGCGGCTGGGTCCGAGGGTCCGGGAACAGGGCGCGTTCGTACACCCAGAGGCTGTCGTATCCGATGTCCTCGGCGGCGCGTGCCACGTCGGGCACGTCCTTGCCGAGGTCGTACTGGCGGTTCTGCGGGAGTCCGATGCCGAGCCGGGTCGTCATTCCGACGCGCTCCTCTGTCGTGTGTGGTTGCGCGGTCAAGTCAGCGTTGTTGTGGCGGAGTTGGGGAGAAGGCGGATGGGCCCCGGCGGGTGACGCGCGGGCGGTGGGCTCGCGCTTCACCCGCCGGGGAGCGAGTCAGTGCTGGTTGACCGCCGAGGCCCAGTCAAAGTTCACGCCCATGTCGGAGTACATCTTCGAGTAGCCGACGAAGCAGTTGAACGTCGTGACCTTGCCGTTCTTCAGGTACCAGAAGTCGGCGGTCGGCGCGGCGACCTTGTGGCCGTTCCCCTTGACGACGCCCGCCGGCGTCTGGAGCTGCCCGTCGAACGTGCCGTCGATCGACAGCTCGATGCTGATGGTGTCGCCGTTCACGGTGATGCGCTTGAGGTCACGGTGAACGTTGGAGAAGAGGCCCTTCATGTAGGGCAGCACGGTGCCGAGGGCCTTACCCCGGTAGGCCTGGCCGGCGACCATGTCGTTGAAGACGCCGTCCTTGGTGAAGCTGTTGACGAAGGTCGGCACGTCGATGTGGCTGCCCTCCGCAACGTAGTAGTCGCGCAGGACGATCGCGAGGTTGGCCTTCTCGTGCTTGGTCAGGTGGCGGTCGGTGAGCGGCAGCTTCGCCAGCTGGCGGGCGGTCAGGGTCGGAGCCGCCGTACTGCTGTGGGCCGGCACCTTTTCATGGGCGGGGCTCGCCGCCTGCGACGGCACGGCGGCGATGGAAAGACCACCCACGACAGCCACAGCGGCCGCGGCGGTGATCGTCTTCCGGCTGATCAGCTTCATGACGTATTCCTTCACGTTCGTTCTCAGGATTCGGGAGCCGCAGCGGCGGCCCCTCTCGCGCTTAGTAAATCAAACGCTGGCTTGACTTTATGAACGGCGGCACAACCTGTCAAGCCGCTGTTTGAATTGTGTGGTCCATGACCACGGAGGGGTGCGCCTCGACCGCGAGGCGGCTGTTGACAATGAACTCAAGCGACTGCTTGAGTACAAGCTATGACCAGGGTGGAGAAGACGGACCTACGCCGCGAGGCCGGTCAGCGCACGCGGGACGGCCTGCAGTCGGCTGCCCTGGAGTTGCTCGCGCAACGAGGTCAGGAGGGCGTGACACTCCGCGAGATCACGGATCGCGCCGGAGCCAACGTCGCCGCGGTGAGCTACCACTTCGGGTCGCTGAAGGCACTGTGCGAATCGGCGATCGAGCACGCGTTGGAGCAGTATCTGGACGCGCAGATGGCGGCACTCGACTCCCTGAGCCCCACTGCGACCCTCCACGAAGTGGCGGCGGCGTTCGCCGGGCCGATGATGCGCGCGTTCGTGGCCGGTGGACAGGACCTGGCCGTGATGCGGACCGTGGCACGCGTCGGCATCGAACCGCCCCAGGGGTGGGAGCGGCTGACCGCCAAGTTCGACAAGAGTCGCCGGGATGCCCTCCGGGTGCTGAAACCGAACGTTCCCGGGGTCGACGAGGAGGAGCTGATCTTCCGTACGCGCTGCGCGGCCGGCATGTTGAACTGGCTCGCCCTGGCCCCCATCGGCGCCGAACTGGCCACCATGTCCGCCGAACAGCTTGAGCGGCAACTGGTCCCCGTGGTGGCCGGGGCGTTCCGCGGGGACGCCGCCGGCCCACCCGCTGCGCGCCCCTGACCAGGGCGGAGCACTCGTCCGGGGTCACACGGCCGGGGCGTCTCCGGGCTTCGGGTGGACGGGGCACACGCCGACGGGAGCCGGTTGGGTCGGGCGGTCGAGGGCGCTCGGGGAACCCTGGGCCGGCGTGACGCGTGCGCCGCTGTCATCGTCCGACGGCGGGGTGAAGGCGACGTCCAGGCGAGTCAGGCCGCGGAAGTTGAGGCTGCGCTGCCACTTCAGGGGCTCGGTGGTGTCGAGACTCAGGTCGGGGAGGCGGGTGAGGAGCGCCTCCAGGACGATCGTGCCTTCCAGCCGGGCCAGCGCCGCGCCGAGGCAGAAGTGCGGACCGTGCCCGAAGGACATGTGCCGTCCGCCGGGCCGTTCGAAGTCCAGTACATGGGGATCGGGGAACACGGCCGGATCCCGGTTGGCGGCGCCGCACACAAGGAGCACCGTCTGCCCTTCGGCGATGCTGCGGCCCGCCAGGTCCAGGTCGTGCCGGGCCCGGCGCAGCATGAGCTGGACCGGGGCGTCGTAGCGCAGGAGTTCCTCGACCGCGGCGGGCAACAGGTCCGGCCGTTTGCGCAGTTGCTCGGCCGCGTGCGGGTGGCGGAGGAGAGCGAGGGTGGCGTTGCCGATGAAGTGGGTGGTGGTCTCGTGGCCGGCGATCAGCAACAGGGCGCAGTTGGCGAGGAGTTCGTCGGGGTCCTGGTCGGTGCTCTCGGCCTGTGCGGTCACCAGGGCGCGCAGGCTGTCCGGGGCCGGCGGGGTTTCCGGGCCGGTGAGAAGGCCGCGGAAGTAGGCGAGCATGTCGGCCATGCTCTGCGAGGCCTCGCGGTTGCGGTCGGCGTCGAGCCGGGAGTTGCCCATGGCTTCGGCGATCGGCTCGGACCAGGCGGTGAGGGCGGGGCGGTCCTCCTGCGGTACGTCGAGGAGGTCGCAGATGATGGTCAGCGGCAGCGGGCGGGCGAGTTCCGCGACGATGTCCATCCGTCCG
>Ga0307507_10006603_pt1 | contig 17639 bp, 16 predicted proteins | sample 7_EM_MG_FD_207223 | JGI IMG/M metagenome (GOLD analysis project Ga0307507, IMG submission 207223) | Populus trichocarpa ectomycorrhiza microbial communities from riparian zone in the Pacific Northwest, United States - 7_EM | ecosystem: Host-associated > Plants > Roots > Unclassified | place...
TTTGTAACTTATATAGGCACACCAATATATTTTCATACTTCTCCCACTTCTTGTGAACCAAAAATGCGATATGTTTTTCTTGGAACTGCCTTTTTCGGTCTGACATATCTATTTTAGGAAGGAGGGGAGGGGGGGGGGGGTCACGTACCATGGCTTAAAAAAATTTACCAACCCCGTGTAATTTTTAAGGTCCTTGGACCCCATTGCAAACACCACAGGCATTGGCCTATATATTCAGTGAATAAACTTTGAATATAAAGATAATAAATTTAAAATATCTGTTTATATTTTGAATTTATTCTTCAATTTGTTTCTGCTTTATTCAGTGCTTATATTTAAAATTTATTCAATCCATTTTACGTGAAGAATGGATGACTTCCCATAACGGCTAGAAACCCAGGCTCCTAAAAGCAGCCACTCGTATCGCTCGATGAGTCTCTACATACTATTAGCGGTATGACAAATCTTATGATGTGATCATTGATGGGAGTGAACAAATAAACAAAACTAAGGACTCGAGCTTGCGATAGAGAGGCTGTCGGAAAGGTTATGCGGGCTGCTCGGAGATCATTCCCGGTCAAAATCAACTCTGATGAGGCCGAATCACGGTGAATAGGGTCGATTTGCGTGACATCAATCGAGAGCAATCGAGTCTGTTATATTTCAGGCGATTTGCAAGGCCGGTAAACCCTGACAGATCCTGACCCACGCGCTGTTTAACGTACGCTTACAGGGTCGCAATGGTAAATTATGTTGCGCAGATCGCTGGAATTCAAGATGCCTCGATTTTACTTGCTTTACATGAGAATTTTGTGTGTATGCATGGGTAGCAAGTTCAATACACACCTTTCTCATTTCGATGCCTAAAGAACCCTCGAAATCCACAAAGAAGTACGCCTGCTCTTGCATCAAGTTTTGCAAGGGTATTTCGCGCGAAGTTTCGAAGTCAACATATCTACGACATGCCAAATCTGGAGCGCAGCCCGCAGTTGAGGTCAATACATCAGCAGCTCTTGTCGCAAGTGTGAGTTCCAGTTTATCAACTCTATAGCATTGCTACTAATCATATTGCTTCAAAGGGTTCTGAACTTGGAGTGAATGGTCCGGCTCAAGGGGACTTCGAGTCCTCCAAACCTCTCTCTGATCCTCCTAGTCCCGTCATAAGGGCAGAGACTCCCCTCGCAATCAATCCCCTTGAACAGCTTGATCTCGCAGATCCGGGTTGTCTTGATGACACTCGGGCTGAAGTCCGTGATGGAAATCATTCCGAACCTAGAGAACACACAGGGAGTGATGACGCCGACCCCGACCTTGAGGAACTATTCGAAAACACTTGTCTGTCAGAGCTCCGCTTAGCTAACGAGTTTATTCGAGAGCTACAAGAAGCCTCTCTCGACGGGAGACATAGCGGTCTTGATACAGAGGCCCTTGACTGGTTGAGAAACCCGCCAACAGCTCCGTTCACACTCGAAAATCAGCCGGATATGCGATTGGCCTTCGACCTTTTTCTGGCCAGTCTCAAAGCATCGGTGGATGTCTACAACACTGCGCGAGCATCTATTCTAAGGCGCCACCCAGAAGACAAACTGCCTTCATATGATCAGATGAAGAAGATTCTTGTGGAAATCACAGGCGTCGGCTCGATTGTTCATCCGATGTGCAAGAACAGTTGTGTCGCTTTCACGGGGCCGCTCACGGACTTAGACCATTGCCCCAAATGCGGGGAGCCTAAACACTGTCCCATATCTGGGAATTACCAGCAGGAATTCCATACGATGCCCATCGGCCCAATACTCCAAGCTCTCTGGCATGATCCCCAAAGTGCTCGCCGATTTGAATATCGCCGATCCAAAACCTGCGAAATCATCAACAAACTATGCAGTAATTCCGGAAACATACCCACTTATGAAGATTTCTTTCACGGAAGCGACTATCTTGAAAACGTATGGAATGGTAGCATCACCTTTGATGATATGGTTCTCATGTTTTCCATTGATGGCGCTCAGCTCTACACCCACAAAGCATCTGATTGTTGGATATATATTTGGGTGATAATGGACTTTAGTCCAGAGGAGCGCTACAAGAAGCACTTCGTTATTCCTGGGGGCTTTATACCCGGACCGAAAAAGCCCAAAAATTTAGACTCTTTCTTATTTCCTGGCCTCTATCACCTCGCCGCCCTTCAAAAGGAGGGTTTAACTATCTGGAATGCGGCAATTGATCGAACATTCAAAAGTCGATTGTTTCTCGCTCTCAACACTGCAGATGGCCCAGCCATGGCATCTCTCAGCGGCCTCGTTGGCCATCACGGGAAGTTTGGGTGTTGTCTTTATTGTCCGATCCCTGGTCGTCACAAACCAAACGGCTCTCATTATTACCCTGCGCTCCTCAAGCCTGTGGATTACACAATGGCCGGCTGCGATCATCCAGACCTCTCACATTTCTCAACAACTATGTCACACAGCCATTACTTTACCCATCTTCGCTTTTTACTAGCGTCTCCCAATGACACCCAGTATAAGAAGAGACGGCTTGAGATGGGAATTGTCAAGCCAACCATTTTTCTCGGTGTTCCTACGTGCTCTACTTTAGGAATCCCGCGATGCTTTGGCTCTGACATTATGCATCTCGCCACATTCAACCTATCCGATCTCATCCTACCTCTTTGGCGTGGTCAGTTTGATCATGATTGACTTGACCCCCCATCAAACTGGCCATGGGCTGTGCTTCAAGGAGAAATCTGGGAATCACACGGCATGGCTGTGTCAGCAGCCACCCCATACCTTCCTGGATCGTTTGACCGTCCTCCTCGCAACATAGCAGAGAAGATCAATAGCGGATACAAAGCCTGGGAATGGTTACTTTATCTATATGGTCTTGCTCCGGCCCTCCTTTTCGGCATGCTTCCAGAGCCATATTACTCGCATTTTTGCAAACTTGTTCGAGCGATGCGTATCATTCAGCAGTACCATATCAGCTCCTCCGATCTTATTTTAGCTGATGGTCTACTTCGCTCGTTTGCGTATGAGTTTGAAGTTCTTTACTATCAGCGCCGCGAAGACCGAATTCATTTTTGTCGACAAAGCCTCCACGCGCTTCTTCACCTTGCATCAGAGGTCACAAGAATTGGGCCACCAATCTGCTCATCTCAATGGACAATGGAACGAACGATTGGAAATCTGGGTGAGGAGATTAGGCAACCCTCCAATCCATACGCAAATCTCTCCCAACGTGGTTTGCTTCGTTGCCAAGTCAATGCCCTCATTGCGATGGTGCCTGACCTCAATCCATCCAGGTGTGACTCGGACTTACCCCGTGGCGCACTTGATCTCACTGGCGGCTATGTCCTCCTCCGAGCTCAAGATCGATACAGCAGACTCATGAAAGAAACAGAGGCCACGGCCTTGAAGAAGTACATCCAAAGCCATCATTCTCTGACACAGTTTGGAAAGGATTGGCCCCTGAAGATTGTTCGCTGGGCCAGGCTTCGTCTCCCTAATGGTCAGGTGGCTAGGTCACGATGGAAGGAAGCGCTGAAGCCCATCAACAAAATCCGGATTGCCAGGAATGTGAAGGTATGTTTTTGGTTTTCATAATACTTACAGTTCTGATACAGCTTGCTTTAGTTCATTGTGGACAATTCTGTTTCTCTCGGAGAAGTTCTATATTACTTTCAATGCTGTATCAAAGGTTCCCTCTCAACTCTTGCGGTCATTTCTGTTTACTCATCACCTCTTCCGGACCTTTTAACTCGATCACACGGGACATTCAAATCATGCAAATACTTCGGAGATCTCAACCTTATCGTTGTCGATGTCACTAGTATCAAAGCAGTAGTGGTGATGATACCTCACTCTCCCCCAGGCATAGATGTCGGAGAGGATCAGTATTATTATCTTGTAGAGCGACCAGGCCTAGACGTCACAGATCTAGGTGGTAACCACGAAAGGTTTAATTCTGAATCATGATTGCTTTTGTTGCCATTTCGTTTGTTTTTCTTATTTAAGACGAATCGGTCTTTGGGTGGTGAGTGTTTCATTTCCCCTCCCGAGATCAAAACACCGCCAAAGTGTCAACGTTCAACATGCCTCACTCCCACCCTCACTCTGCCAGTTTATCTTCCTCAGACTCTGCCTCCGAATCTTTCTGCCTCTCATCTTGCTCTGACTACGGCTCCAATCTTCCAGCCTTCCCCTCCATGCAGTCTAGAAAGCCTAAGCTCACATCCAAGGCCGATCCATCAATATACAGCTTCGCCTGGTCCGAGAGCAACTCAGAGAACCCCAGCGATCAGTCCAGAATTATGAACAGCAGCACGAGCACTACCGGTGTCATTGACCCGAGAGGGATCCCTCCTTCAATACGAGCAGCTGATGATGAAGTGGCGAGGAAGGACATTCGGTGGGTACCACCCACCCTTCCTCGTCCCATCTGCTGGACCTCTCTCACCCACCCTGACATATTCAAGGAATACATCAGCGCGGAGGGTCTAGGACAGCAGCGTAGTAGTTCCAATACGCCATCTGTTGACAATGTTGGCACACGGCAGAAGACACACAGCAAGAAATACTCGACCGCGGGACATATCAATGCCGCGAACACCGCTAAAATGAATATTGTTACAAATGCCCCACCCACTTGGGTCGAACATCTTCTTTCCTCCCAAAATCTCCCCATACCCTTCGATCCAAACCTCGTTTCTACCAACAAAGAGCTGTGGCTGGGAAGGAGTATGCAACAAGTCAGTGACCACACCTTTTGCCAGTCTCTCGACACTTCAAGCGAGAGAACAGCAATGGAATGGTTGAATTCCGTGGGCAAATTATTAGGTCAGATTCATCATCCTGCGTCGTCAACCAATTCTACTGACCAGGCTTCCAGAAACGATCAGTCAATCACACAGCCGGGTCGTATTTTCGATGATGAGGGCTGCAATAAACCGCTTCATGGAGGATTCCTCAGTCGGAAACTTGATATCGTTCTCATTGATAAAAATACAAAACGTAACCTCGCTCCTGAGGTCTCTCCCGATGGCCGTGTTACATGGCCGTTAGTGCAAGCTTTGGTTGAAGTATCCGTTAAATCAAGCCATCATGATTCACTCATGCAGACGCTGCTGTCAAAGGCTGCCGTCATCTTTGACTCTCAACTACATCACTGGTATATTCTCGGCCTTGGGTTCTATGGCAAAGGCGCCGACGTGATGTACTTCTTTACTCTTATTGATCGAGTTGGTGCAATTCAAATCAAGCCAGCTCACCTCAAGGGCTACGATGCTTTGACTCTTGCTCGTATAATCTTCGCCCTCACATTTGGAAGCGAGGAGCTGCTTGGAGTCGATACCCGTGTCACTATCGATCGCTCCACCGGCCATCCGACGGAAGTGCTCATCGACCAACAAGTTTTTACGATCATCCAGGAAGTACACTCATGTCCATACCTCTTTGGCCGGGGAACCCGTGTCTACATTGTCAAGGACACACATGGCCATTTTCACATATTCAAAGACTCGTGGATTTTAGCCACTCACGAAAGCTCCGAGGTCGATCACATCAAGAAAATCAGTAGCATAGCCAACGCGGAGGGCTCCACTGACAATCGCTCTCGATTTCTCAGGCCGAGGTTTGTCGCTGGCAAAGATTCTGTCAACCACACCAATGAGCCTAGAGGATATGTAACGACCCAGGTCCCCGCACGTATTCGTCGTCGTATTGTCACTGGTCCAATCGGAGATCCCATCACCTCATACCGCTCACGTGTTGAATGTCTGCAGGCGTTGATAGACATTGTGGATCGTGAGTGCTTAATTTTACTCAACCATATTGCGATTCAATTGCTGAACCTTTCATAGAACTTGAGTTTCTGCACGATAAATGTGGTTTGGTGCATGGCGACATTTCCATTAGCAATGTCGTCATTGTCAGATTTCTTCCCAGCATTCTTGCTGCTTCGGATGCCGCCATGCATCAACTGTCTACCACTGCTGATGAGCAATTAGCGGATGCCCCTCTCTCAGAGAATTCCCCTACCACCACTACAGTCAACCCAGGTATCGGAAATTCTTTGTCATTTGGTACTGAGGACAACGGCTTGATACCCTGGGAGACGGTGCTGCCTAGTACAGACACCGGGTTCCCCCACAGCTTAGGTTCTGGTGGAAGTGTAATCGATTTTGACTATTCGCGCCCGAAAAATACAATTTCTGCAAAAACATCTGTACGTCGAAGTCACCTTTGTGCATTCATATATTAATTATCTGTAGGGGACCGTGCCCTATATGTCTATCGACCTAATGCAACCATCGCATCCTCTTGAACACCGACTGGAGCATGACCTCGAGTCAATGCTCTTGGTCATTCTTCATATTGTGCGCTTTACATGTGGACCCACTGCTGATCCTTCAGCTGAGGTGAAGCAAGAGTACAACATAGCTATATGGCACCATGAACGAGTACTTCATTTGATCAAGGATCACAAGCGTCTAGACATTAACAACATGCGCAACGAGCCAGAGCAATACATCACCAAATACTGGAAACCTATCGCTCCTCACCTCACCAAGCTTATCGACGTCATTTACCCTGAGGGCCTTCACAAGAAAAAGCATGAGATGTTGACTGGCCCCGCCACCTGCAAATCGTTCAAAGAAGTTCTTGTTGCTGCTCGAGATGTCTGTGAAGGCCTGCAAGAACAGACTCCCAACTATGCCACATTCATGACTAAGAAACGCAAAAGCAGGGCTCCAGATCGTGAAAAAACAAAGCAGTCGCGTCCGATGCCCCAGAAGGATACTGTAGACAGATCAATCCATCCTAGCCCTGGCCCTGGTTCCTCGCACTCTCAATACCGGGCCTCAGGTCCAGCAGTCTGATTAATTTTGTAGCTTCTTGTGGACTGTGGTAGTGTATCGTTTATGGGCGGACTTGTCATGGGTGTATCATCGTGTCGCAAATATTTGTATCCAAATTTAATATATTGTGTTTGTTCAACGTCCTTGTCTTTGTCCGTTCCCATCACAATGGACTCCATTCGAGTTCCCAGTCCTGTTCCCTCGGATGGAGGTTTTGTTAGGCCTTTCACCCCCAGTTACTCGCTATCAGGATCTCTGCCAAGTACCTCCGCCGCTTTGCACAGCGTTGGTGCACCTCAACGGCAAATGGTATGAATTTTGTTGCTATGATTTTCTACATTGACTGCTATTGCACGTTAGCCATGGAACTCAGACTCTAGTTGGTCTAATGCCAGTGCCGGAAATCCTCTTGTATCCCAGTATCACCAGCTTCTTGCCCGATTCAATGAGTCACAGCAGGAGAACGCATCACTGCTGAGTAGAAACACGGCACTTGAAAGTAAATATGAGACTCTAATGTGAGAAGCGAATTTCAAATCTTCTTGACAATCTAACTGGACCAACAGGGAGGCATATCAGATGTTGTTGGTCCGTATTCCAGCAGCCCATACCAAGAACGACATCGTTGCTCTCCTTCGAGAGGATTACCCCAAAATCCGGTTTTGGACTAGGCAGGATTGGAATTCAGCGGCGCAGGTGCCAGTTCTTGAGGTAGATGAGGAGGGGGAAGTGTTTCCTGAGCTTGACGAAGAAGAAGAAGGGTTCAAGGAGCCTTCCCCGTCACCTGGTCCAGCCTGCGCACGTGGTAGACATCGAGCTGCCAAAGGTATCAATGTTGCCATGAAGTACATCGAACTTGAGGACGGCACGGTGATTGATGGATATCGAGCCGCAGAAATTCGTCGCTACGCTAGGTCACTTTGGGTTCAGATGGCTTTAGATGACAAGCTACCTGCAACCTGGAGTGATGGGGACGCGACCAGTCTGGCTACCTACAATGAATCTATGGCAAAGCGTTTCGTAGAGCTCCGATTCTGTGCTGCAGACTGGAAGGCAAATCTTGTTGCCATCGACAACTACCCTTCGTGGCGCCACAACTGGTTAAAGAAAAAAACCAAGGAGGGTAAACGCCCCACTGACAGTCATGTAGATAACACTCCCGCAATGAAGAAGTCGAAGGTACAGCTCAACAGTGGCGGCGAGTTGCTTGCCCAACCGCCATCTAGCATTCCAGAGGAACGGCCTGAGGGTGGCTTATTCAACACAGTAAGACCATCAAGTTTATTTTCTCTCCCTTTTGCCTCACGTTGAACTTCTAGGTACATCCACCGACGATTAATGTAATCCCAGGAACCCCTCTGAGGCCTGAGCCTGTACCAGTGCCCATTTCATCCCGAGTACGTTTGTTATGTTACTCTCCTAGCTGACGGACTAAGACATGTGTCGCTAATAAACAGGAAGGGTGTTATATGCCCATTCCCCAGCCCTATGATTTAAATTTCACGGCAAAGTGACACTACATATTGATGTGGTCATTTGCTGATACAACTTCCTTTCTTATAGATTGGAAACCCCCTTGCACTCACTTCCGATGCGCCGCTAACTTCTTTTCATCAACCTCAACCTGTGGCACCACTTTTGTATCAAGTTCCTGCACCATCTGCAGATGCATCTATGTCAGCGGCTGCCAATCTGCCTAGTACCTCGGCGCTGCCATCTCCGGCTACAGCCAACAATGGCCAAAAACGCTTGAGGGGATCTCGAATGCGGCCCACTAAGACTACCACAGCCAGGTATGTAAAGTATGAATAATTCCCCCTTACTTATTACTTATCAACATTCAACCAAGAAACCTCTGCGCTCTCGAATGGGTTAAGAATAACCTTCAAGGTACGACAGATGAATTCAAGATTTATTACGACAACCTTTCCGAAGAACAGAAGCAGGTTTGATCATGTGTTGACATGCTGCTACATGCACTTACTTTTCACAGTTTTGGGAAGATAACTCGAAGGCTGCTTCGCAAAATCAATGACTTATTCAACATGTGTAGCAGGGATTTCACCTTTTCCGTGCCCGTCGTGTATAATCGATTAAATGTCTATTACATAATCATTGTGCAATTCAATATTTCTAGATTTATGTCGTTCTGATGTTGACCTTGTAATATTGAATTGAATCGAATTGGGGTCTAGTCTGTTTCAAGTCTGTTTGTATAGAATTCTGTCGATAAAACAATATCTTTACATTGTTTTAATTCTATGCAATCAGAATTACCTCGGAACAACCCGAGTCGTTTTTGACTGGGGATCATTGATTAACCCTAACGTTGGGTCCCAAATCTGCACCATGTGATCATGTCACATTTTGGTCACTAACACTGTTTTGGTTTGGAATGGTGTCGAGAATAGCATTCAGGTCCTCCAAAATCGACAGTGTGATGGTATGGCCTTCAAAAATGTTTGTCGATAGAAGTCTGTAAAGAAATTGGTGGGCCATAACCTCTGAATGCTCAAAGGTATTCAAAGGATTTGTCACACAGGCCCAGAAAGGCCTTGAGTTGGGACCCAACATTAGGGTTAATCAATGATCTCCGAGAAGCCCGCACAACCTTTCCGGCAGCCGCTCTATCGTGAGCTCGAGCCCTTAGTTTTGTTTATTTGTTCACTCCCATCAATGATCACATCATAAGATTTGTCATACCACTAATAGTATGTAGAGGCTCATTGAGCGATGCAAGTGGCTGCCTGCTAGAAACCTAGATTATCTTCTAAATGTTTGATGGGCGGGGTTTGAAAATATATTCAGCCATCTTTCTAAACCATAAACCAAGCAACACAAATCTACACAAGCACAATCAATTCTTCTTTGGTGGTTGCAGATCTCATTCAGGATCTCTCACTTCACCATTTCTTTCCAAGTCCAACAGGATCGTTGAGCTCCCCAATTCTGCCACCTGTCGACGATCGCTTCACTAACTCTCCCGATGCGCACAGTGGTTTTTCACACACTGCTCCCGCTCGGGAATGCCACCACTCTCGACCTTCATCATCTGCAAGTTGCCCCTCCAGCCCTGTGACATCATCATCTGCTGAGTACCTCAGGCTTTCTTGTCTCCTAAACCACAATCGCTGTACCCAGGTTCAGCTCATGATGGCAAATCATCTAGAGGACATGTCAGCATACCCAGTGTAACACACTTTCTGTGTGTTAAATGTGGGAAGCTGTCGATGAAAGTCGTATGGTGAGCCTAAATGTCAATGGTGTAGAGACCCAGCTGCAATCTTGATTGGAGCTTGGTCTGAAGAGAGGGAAAGAGAGGAAAAGAGACTGAATGCAGGCATATCCTAGCAAGGATTGCTATTGCTTCAGAAATCCAAAGCTACAATCCCTGCTACCCCTTAGGAAATCCTCAAGAGGTTGGATACAGATGCAGGAAGGGATATCACTGCAGATCTGATAAGATCTGCCCTGATCAACTGTGCTGACACTTGTCCTCTTGGAGTAACAGTGTCAGTGACCAATAATACACAATATCACTTGCCTATTGAGATGAGTTGCAATACGACACAGCCTGAAAGCAATAGATGCAGTGGTGGTAAAGGAGTAAGAAGGTTCCTTGTCACATGACTACCTACTGACAAGTATGGAAAGGAGACATGTGACACAAATGCTAAGTGATGGAAAGTAAACAGTATAGAAGAAGGATAGCATCCCATATCCTTGTTACACCCAGTGGCAACAACAATGAGATAAGGATGCACCTCCACGACCTCTTGCATGACCAGGCATATCCTCTTCCCTTCCCAACATGATGCCCAATCACTTCCCAGCATCCCTTACCCACCACAATTCACATCATGACGAAGGATATGCTCCATGTCGCACTTTGTCCGATAAACAAATTACTCAAGCTGGTCCTTCTCCAGGTCCTTTGTTAGTAGATCAGTCATCACATTCCTCAATGTTTCGTGTTCCAGTTCCTAATTGTCACCCACTCACTAGCAATAGCAGCAGTAGCGCTAGTGCAGCAGCTAAGGCTCTGGAGAAGGCCAAGAAAGAGCAAGAGAGGGAGCGTAGAAGAGCAGAGAAGGAGTGCAGCAATGTAGATCAGGATTCTGACAAGTCACGGACTAATTCCACTCCCCAAACCCACCTGCGAGAGCAAGAACGAGCATTGAGTATTGCCAATGCACCTTGGGGTTCATTTCAACCACCCCCATCTGTATTATCCATATCACCTATATGTTGCCCTATGAAACCTAGTCCACAACGGATTTCAAGAGAACATTTACTCCTTAGATACTACCTCTCAAGAAAAGCAAAAAAGACCTAGTGTATAGTCCCCTTGAAGATGTGCTACACAGTACATAGGTTGGTGCATCTCGATGTGTTACCTGATATGGACATGATAGTCAGGGATTGATCATCAGACAATGAAAAAAGGGTTTATTCAAGTGATTTAGAACTAGAAGAGGGGGGGGCCTCATCTAGAAGAATAAAAATAAATGACAAAACGTATGGTAGCTGTTGTTCATCACTATTCCATTCAAGGCCTCAGTGGGTGTGAATCTCCTGGATCGTTTGCATCAGGTGGACACAACGGGAATATCGGAAGGGTTTGCTTGACCACATTGGGATAGAAAAGGTTTGCCTAGATCTTGTCATTGATCCTGCCAATAATCAGATCCTAGATCGCTGATCAGCTGCTGTATACAGCAACATTAGATAACACAGGAATTTAACACCTGATGCAAATGATCCAGGAGATTCACACCCACTGAGGCCTTGAATGAAATAGTGATGAACAACAGCTACCATATGTTTTGTCATTTATTTTTATTCTCCTCAATTGAATTTTGTTGTACAGTCGCTTCTGTCTTAACCCATACCTGTGATAACCCATAAGCCATACCTTCATAGACCTTCATGTGTGTGTCCACCAAGTTGGTTCCCTTGCAGGGACAAGGTCTGCCAAAACCCTGATCAGATCTACTGGAGATAACAGAGCATGATGTGACTCGATCAGCCTCATTGCGATTCTAATTTATTCACAATATATTTGACGATCGAAACTGTGAACATACTTTAAATATCATCAAGATCTATCCTGCAACTATATCAAGATGAAATTTAGAATCCAATATATCCCATGTTTAATTGGTGACTATATTTCAAATATATTCAGCATATATTCTTTGCTTGAAATGGATTGAATAAATTTTAAATATAAGCACTGAATAAAGCAGAAACAAATTGAAGAATAAATTTCAAATATATTCAAAATATAAACAGTGAATTTGAGTTTGAAGATATTCTCTTTATATTCAAAGTTTATTCACTGAATATATAGGCCAACACCCATAGTGAAAGCTATGATCAGGCCAACTTGTTCACCATGAAGAATGGAAACATTACACCCAGGGATCTTTAATACCAAAGTCGATGGTCCAGTAGTGGCACCAAGGACAACTTTCTCCTCTTCAATTGTTGCAGAAGCTGGCTTCATTGACCCATCCAATGCCCATGTACATCCATCCCCTTCATGTATGTTGGCCAATGCTTGAATCATACATTCAGCCCAAGGGGGAAGAAGGATTTGAATCTGCCATATGGGGTTGGTTGGTTAGTCCAGCCAGCAGGCTGTTGAATTTTTTTTACTTTATGTACCAATTTTGGGTAATTTATAGGCCAGATGTAGGGAATGTCACGGGTTTATGAACCTGTGTGGGTTGGTGCTATGGGTGACTGCAGGTGCAGGTATGGGATGCGAGTTTGCAACCCTCACTCAACCTGTACCCACGACATGGGTTTGACGGGTCTCGACATGGGTTGATGGGCCTTCCAGCATTTGCTGGTCAGTGTGATTGAGTCACACATGGCCACACAATACCCATGGCATGGTTTTCTCCTACCACCACCTTCACCACCCATCACCCATCTTGCTCCCAACTGCAGCCAACCACCCACACAGCCCCTCCCCTCTCCAGAGGGATGTGGGCTGGCTTGTTCTTACTCGATCAAGGGGTATGGCAGGAAGAACACAATGGGGGACCCAGCAAGTGGGAGGCCCAGTTGGTGTGTCACAAGAACGGGCCATGACTCATGGCCTGTTCTTGCTTATCCCTCTTTCCTGGACCCCAACTGATGCCCCTTCCACAGTTAGGGCAGTCAAATGGGTCTGTCACTGATGGGCCAGCAGAGTGTGACAATCACCCATCAACAGTGGGCCAGCAGAATGGGCTGAGCTTTCAAGAATTCGCCATTGGTAATGACTGGGCTGAGACTCTAAATTTGGCCATGCGACATGGGTGGGCCGCAACAAACAGAACACTATTGGGGATGGATTGGCCCACTCTCGCAGGGTTATGGCACCCATCTACTGCACCCATTAATCTCCTCGCCATGTGTCAATAGGAGATAATGTTCTGCACCCACCATCATATAAATAATAAGCATAAAATTCAACCTGTTCAAAATTGTGGCACATGCAGCCCATTTCTTCAAGTTATGAAATTTAAATACAGTAGTAACAATAAAATTTGACCTGTTCAAAATTGCGGTGCTTGCCTGAAGGATGGATGGGCACCAATCCCATTGTTGTGCCCATCTGTCTTTCAGGTGGGCATTTTTTTTTTCACTGGCACTGGCAGAGCAGCTAATCTTTTTTTCAACAGTGCCGGCAGAGCAATCCAATTTCTGTGGTGCCAGTGGAGCAGTCCCATTTTTTTAGTAGTGCCAGCAGAGCAATCTGATTTTTTTTTCAGGAGCACCAGAAAAGCACTATTTTTTGGCAGTGCTGGCAGAGCAGTTTTCTTTTTTTTTTTAAGCAGGGCCTGTGGAACATGTTTCAGAGGCACCAGCAGAGCATTTTTCAGGAGCTAGTGGAGCAGTCCTGTTTTTTTAGTGATGCCTGCAGATTTTTTTCAGTGGCAAAGGTGAAGCAGTACAATTTTTTCACCAGTTTGAGTTTTTTTTTAGCAGGGCCAGCACAGCTTTTTCAGAGGCACCAGCAGAGCATTTTTCAGTGGCACCCACTCATTTTTTTCAGTGGCACATGTGAAGCAGTACAATTTTTTCAGTGGTGCCAGTGGGGCAGTCCAATTTGCTTTTTCATTGGCACCAATGGAGCGTGTTTCAGTGGTGCCAGCAGAGCATTTTTCAGCAGTGGAGTGGAGCAGTCCGATTTTAAACACAAGAAATAATGATCTGAGGTGGTATTAGGTGCAGTTACTAACCAGTTAGGACTGAAAAAATTAAAAACACATTAAAACCGCATATATTTCTCATATTTCTCTTAGTAAACATTATTTCCATGCATCATAGCTTTAAAATGAGCCCAAGAATGCTAAATTTAGTGAAGAATTGACAAATTCATGATAATATTCTGAAAAGTCTACTCTTTTGGCCAATATTTTAGAGATTTGACCATAACTCAGTCAGATTTTTAGTGTTTCTCATGTTTTTAGATGTGTTTTAAAGGGGTATAATAGGTCTGGTTACAACTGGTTATAAACAGTTAGTTAACTGCAAAATAACTGGTTATTTCATTTCCAGAATTTACTAACCACTAACCACAGTCCGGTCTTTTTGCAGTTAGGTCCAGTCTGGTCTTGGTTATTTTCCAGTTAATTAACCTAACTTCCAAGCACTAGTGGCCATGGCCATGGCTCAGTCCAATGGTGCGAATGACAGATTCTAACCCAAGTACTTGATCTGGCTAATCTTACACCCTGCTCCTTTATCAGTGCATCTGGACCTACAAAGGAGGATCTACCAATGGATACCAAGCAACCAGTGCAATTAATTAAAACCGAAGATGTCAAATTAGCTCTGAAAGATCTGACTTCTAGAGCCTTTCAACCTGTGAATGCTCTAGTCCCCCCAACCCAAGCCGATCCCAACTTCAAGGCTCCAGATCCTTCTATTGTTAACAAACTAACACAGTTTCTTACAGTATCAACCTCCAACTCTGAAAAGCAATGCAAAGAAATAGCCAATGTGGCTCAACTTCTGGCATCAAGCTCTCCAGATGATGCCTCAGTCATCAAAGCCACCCTCAGGTCATTGCCCATCAAACTGAATGTTTCAATTGATACTATAATTGATGCTGTCGTTTCCATTCTTAAACATGGTAATAGCCCTCCTTTTGCGCAAGTGAGCTATTCTGGGTAAGCCAACAAAATTTATGGAGGCAACGTTGCCCTCAGATAATTATAAGCTGACGGATTAACGTAGCACTGCAAGCGTTACTGCTCCTCATTTTGACTATACTCACAAGTGGGTGACAAGTTTTCTTACTCAGTGTTTTAATTTGATCAAAACCTATCTTAGCTCGGCTGGTCCTTTCGGTACTTCTTCTTTGCAACCTCAAGGACCTCAATTCAGGATGTTCAATCCACTTAATGGCAATGTTCAGGGGCCAAGTCTATCAAATGCAATGTACAGCGCGACATGGCCAGGAATGTTAACTAATAGTTTCTTGGCTTTGTGAGTGGCAGAGCATCAGTGATTTTTTGTTTAATCTGATGATCTGGCTTCAGTGGTCAAGAACAGCAACCTAGTAGTCCCTCAGTCAGACCAATCCAAGTGACCCAAGCCATAGTCCAACCCACCACAGACATCCATCTAACAGCCCCTCATTTGGGCCAAATCAACTGTTCTTGTGGGCATGTGCAGAGCATTTGGATAGTATTTTTTACATTTGACGATTTGCCTTAGTCCAGCTTCCCAAGGACAGCCTACCAGCCCCTCAACCATGCCAAACCAAACATCACAAACATCATTGTGAGTAAAATATTGAGTTTATCTATTCTTCTATATATCTAATGGTTTACTCTGGCAGCGGACAAACTCAGCAAGAACAATCCTCTAGTGGCCCTTTGATTGGGCAAAACCAGGCATCATTGTAAGTGAATAATTGAATTTGAACCTCCTTCTACCCAGGCCTGACCAACTCTCACTAGTATTCCTCCAGCTGCACCAAAAGACAAGTAAGTAATATCTATTATCAATTTTTATACATCTTTTTGACTCTTTTGCTCACAGGACCAAACATCTGAAACATGTTGCAACTGAGGAACAAAAGGCTGCTCAGAGAACAAACAAAATTCATGTCTCAAAGACCAGTCCATCCAGAGGCAACCAGACCACGGCTTCCAGATTGTCAACACATCAGCCACCTATGCCATAGACAATGTGCCTTTGGTTCTGGCATGCTTAAATAACTGGATGTTCCAACCAGGTGATCTCTGGATCAACAAACACCTTGAAGACCTCACCAAATCAAAAGTTTGGTTCTTAAATGCAGAAAGTCAGTGGGTTGAAGTAACGACAAGCTATTTTGAAGACAATGCAGCAACCTTTCACCCCATACTGGACACTACCCACATCCTCATGCATATGAAGAACAGAAGAGATGAGCCAACATGGCTCACAAGGAAGCAATTCTTTAAGCACAACGATACCGAGCACTATGTTAACCCACCATGGCCACCAGTACTGTGAGGAACCATCCTAAAAAGGAACCTCTCATGCACCTGAAGGTTCGGCGAAGGTGCAGAGGGGGTCGCGGCTAGAGGTAACTCACAGACGGACAAGGAACTCGGAGTTGGGTAGGTTGTCAGAGTAGGTAGGTTGTTGGCATAGGGCGGCATAGGGTAGGTTATCGGCATAGGGCAGATCCAGTGTAGGGCGGCATGGGGCAGGTCCATCATAGGGCAGCGTAGGGTAGGTCCACTGTAGGACAGGTTGTCGAAAAGAGATAAAGGTGTAACAGGCTGAGTTCTGAACGGAATGAGGTGTATGAGGGGTCGTCGGAAAGGTAGAATGGAGGAGAATTCGGATATAAGGAAAGCGACAGGCTAGGGGGTGAGGGGATCGAACACGAGTGAGATCACAAACTGAATCGGACCTAGGTTAGTAATAAAATGGGAGCAAGGCTCAACCGGAGCTGGGAGCTAGAGACTCAACCATGCAGGACTACAACTGAGAGCAGGGCTCCACCAGGAGATAGCGATGAGAGACAAGAAACAGAGGAACAAGTCAGAGGTGCATTTGTAATATCAAGGATGGGGTAGTGAGTACATGATGAGCTACCTAAATACCTAGGATAAGTGTACAAGGTAACTGGGGGAAGGACAATGAGTACAATAAAGAATAAGGGAGATAAGGAAACAAGGGATAACAAGGTAACAAGATCACAAAAGGTAGTGATGGAGGGATAAAGTATCCTGGTGATGGAATACAAGGGTGAAGGGTTTGTCTCGGGGTTGGCTACATCGGGGCAGGGTGTACCCAGGGTAGGGTATGGTTGGGAGAGTGGTTGGGATGGTTCGTGACAAGTACCAGGAAGTACGTTGGAGTTGAGGGCTAAGTCCCCCTCTCTTTGACAGCACTCAACAATCAGGCTCTAGACTATGCCAACCCACCATCGCCACCAGAACTGGGAAGTAAGCTGCATAGGGGGGTCAGAATTAAGGTCACTTGTAATTGACAGCACTCACAATTTTTCCACTTCGAATACACTGGCATAGTCTAGGCCCCCTTGCTCTACATGTATATCTGAATCCTTTATTTTCTTAGTACTTGTGCCTGATAGCACCCAAGTATTCCTTGATTATGAATTCATGGATAAACAAATGTTGCTCAAGGCTACACCACCTGTATACTTTACCTTGCTCCACATACTCCAGGTGGACTCCGGGTAGTCCAGGTGGATTTGGTGGACTCCATCTGGAGTCCACCAGGATTCCACAAAAATAGACATATTGTGACTGAATTGTCTGGA